>JACLAA010005592.1_pt1 | contig 37614 bp, 44 predicted proteins | sample 8027891 | NCBI WGS metagenome assembly JACLAA01 (sample SAMN15724900, study PRJNA655200) | protist metagenome | isolation source: fluorescence activated cell sorting (FACS) single amplified genomes of... | place: Spain: Blaines Bay Microbial Observatory, Mediterranean Sea | collected 2016-01-19 | reverse complement strand
AAAAATAAAGCATTGAATTACTAATTAGTAGTAATCTGTTATAATAGCAACATATATTTATAAGAAAATGTATTCATGAGCATACTAGTTATTGGAGGTACAGGAACTCTAGGCCGACAAATCGTAAAACAAGCATTAGATGAAGGTTACGAAGTAAAATGCCTAGTAAGGGATTTTCGTCGAAGTAATTTTTTAAAAGATTGGGGAGCTGAATTAATCTATGGAGATCTATCTATACCATCAACCTTACCGTTAGCCTTAAAGGGTGTTAAGATTGTTGTCGACTCCGCGACTATTCGTTCAACAAGTAATTACACCTCAGAGACTATTGATTGGAAAGGAAAATTAGCTCTTTTAGAAGCATCAAAATTAATTGGAATTAAAAAAATTATTTATTTCTCTCTTTTAAATGCTTCTAAAAATCAGTCGATTCCGTTAATGGATTTAAAATTTAGAATGGAAAAAGAGCTTGAAAACTCGGGGCTAAATTATACAATTTTCCAATGTTCGGGGTTTTTCCAAGGTCTTATAAGTCAATATGCGCTTCCTGTTTTAGAAAATGAAACAATTTGGTTACCTTGGGATTCAGTACCAGTAGCTTATCTTGATACTCAAGATGCGGCGAAGGCCGTTGTTGAAACATTAAAAAATTCGGGCTACGACCACAAAAAGGTATCTCTAATTGGAGAAAAATTTTGGACGCCAAAAGAGATTATTCAGTTATGCGAACGTTTATCTGGTAAAACCGCAAATATTTCGTATATACCTATTGTTGCTTTTAGCGTTTTAAGAAGATTTTTTCGTTTTTTTGAGTCTACGTGGAATATTGCGGATCGTTTACAATTCGGTGAAATATCAAACGATTCTACTTCATCCATTAAGCCCTCAAATGAAATTTCATGGTCTACAAAGCGACTTAGTTTAGAAAGTTATCTACAAGAGTACTTTGGTAAAATCTTAAAGAAACTTAGAGAAACGAACTATCAACAATCCCAAAAAGCTGATGAAATTTCGTTCCTTTAAAGGTATAGAGAATTCATATGTAATTTTCCTTTATAAAGTCTTTCCGCAATTTTAGTAAATAGTAAAATACTTAGGTAATAATTTGAACTATTAAAATATAAACTTGACGTTTAGTTTTTAAATTTTTATAATTGTAGGCATCAAATAAAAAAGGGACTGTAGTTCAATTGGTTAGAGCACCGCCCTGTCACGGCGGAAGTTGCGGGTTCGAGTCCCGTCAGTCTCGAGAGTTCTTGAAGTAAATTCCTTTAATAGAAAAACTTACTGAATTTTTAGGATTAATCTAAAAAAAGATTTAAAACGTTAAAAACCCTATGACAAAAAATGTCATAGGGTTTTTTAATTTCCTAAATATTTAGAAGTTTTTCACCTCTACATCTACACCAGCTGAAATATTTAAATTTTTTAAATTTCCCAAAGTAGTATCAGTTGGCTTATAAACATCAATGATTCTTTTGTGAGTTCGTATTTCAAAATGGTCTCTTGCTTTTTTGTTAACATGAGGTGAAGTTAGAACACAATATCTTCGAAGTTTAGTTGGTAATGGTATAGGCCCCACAGCTTCAATACCGCTTGCCTTTATAGCATCCACAATTTTAACGCAAGCGTTATCTAAAATAGTGGGTTCATATGCTTTAACACTTATACGAAGTTTTTGGAGTGTTAAGGAACTCATATATGTAATTTTTATTCGATAATTTTCGATACAACTCCAGCACCCACGGTTCTACCACCCTCACGAATAGCAAATCGCATACCTTGCTCAATGGCAATTGGGTTAATAAGTTCTGCAGTCATTTTAATTCTATCCCCTGGCATAACCATTTCAGCGACACTACCGTCGTCTCCAGTAAATTGTACAATCGTACCTGTAACGTCAGTTGTTCTCACATAAAATTGAGGTCGGTAACCCGTGAAGAAAGGGGTATGACGGCCGCCTTCGTCTTTATTTAAAATATAAACTTCCGCTTCAAATTTTTTGTGTGGTGTAATACTACCAGGTAAGGCTAGTACCATACCTCTCTCAATTTCGGTCTTCTGAATACCACGAATAAGAATACCCACGTTATCTCCAGCCATACCTTGGTCAAGAGTTTTTTGGAACATTTCAATACCCGTAACAGTTGTTGCCTTTGTATCTTTTAAACCAACTAGTTCCACTGAGTCACCTACGTTTACCTGGCCTCTTTCAATTCGACCTGTAGCTACCGTACCACGACCTGTAATTGAGAATACATCCTCAATTGCCATTAAAAATGTTTTTTCTGTATCTCGCTGAGGTGTTGGAATATAACTATCGACAGCATCCATTAAATCGTAAATAAGATCTACCCACTTATCAGCGCCTCTTTCCTTTGGTCCGCCTTCCACGGCTTGTAAAGCTAATAAAGCAGAACCGGAAACGAAAGGAATTTCATCTCCTGGAAAGTCATAACTTTCTAAGAGTTCTTGAACCTCTAATTGAACTAATTCTAAAAGCTCTTCGTCATCGACTTGGTCGGCTTTATTTAAGAATACTACTAGATAAGGAACACCTACCTGCTTAGCAAGTAGAATATGTTCTCGTGTTTGAGGCATAGGACCATCGGCCGCAGAAACTACTAAAATTCCACCATCCATTTGCGCGGCTCCTGTGATCATGTTTTTTACATAATCGGCGTGACCTGGACAATCAACGTGAGCATAATGACGATCCGCAGTCTCATACTCTACGTGCGCTGTGTTAATCGTGATACCACGAGCTTTTTCTTCTGGTGCTGAATCAATTTCATCGAATTTTTTTGTTGCCGATTCATTGTGAATCGCTAACGTTGCTGAAATTGCTGCAGTTAAAGTAGTTTTACCGTGGTCAACGTGACCAATTGTACCAATATTTATATGTGGTTTTGATCTTTCAAACTTTTCGCGTGCCATAGAAGTTAATTTATTTTATAATTTTTGTTGTTATTTTTAAATACTTTTGGCGAAAAAAGATATTAGTTAAAGAAAATAAACATTACGTTCAATAACGGCCACCTTTCTATAAGAAGTAGTATTCTTAGTATCTAAAATGTGCAAAGGCTTTATTAGCTTCAGCCATTTTATGAGTTTGTTCTTTTCTTCTTACACTATTACCAGTTTCTTTTGCAGCATCTAGTATTTCGTTTGACAGTTTTATCGCCATACTTTTGCCTGAACGTTGACGCGCAAATTCTGTAATCCATTTTAATGAGATGTTAGTTCCCCGATAAGCTCTAATTTCAATAGGCACTTGGTATGTTGAACCACCAACTCGACGTGCTTTAACCTCTACTTGTGGTGTGACATTTTTAACCGCCTTTTCTAAAACTAAGACTGGATTTTCTTCAGTTTTTGAAGAAATTATGTCTAACGCGTTATAAACGATTTTTTGCGAAAGGGATTTTTTACCTGACTGTAATATGCGACTTACTAGTAGGGTAACTAATCTACTGCTATAAATTGGATCTGGCTCTGCCAACTTTCTTTGAGCTCTGCTTCTACGTGACATAGTTTATGGTTTTTGTAAAATAAAATTTTCTATGATCCACCTTTTGGTTTTTTTCCACCATACTTTGATCTACTTTGTTTTCGATCTTTTACTCCTGCTGCATCTAATGTTCCTCGAACAACGTGATAACGACAACCAGGTAAATCTTTAACACGCCCACCACGGATTAGTACAACTGAATGCTCCTGAATATTATGTCCAATACCAGGTATGTAAGCTGTAACTTCAAACCCCGAGGTTAATCTAACACGGGCAACTTTACGTAAAGCTGAGTTAGGTTTTTTCGGTGTCTGAGTATATACACGTGTACAAACACCTCGTCTTTGAGGACAAGATTTAAGTGCTGGCGATTTTGTCTTTTTTTTGTTAGCTACTCTTTCAAATCTAACTAATTGTTGTATTGTTGGCATAAAAATTATTTTTCAGTTTGGTTTTCAATACCATATTTACGCATAAAGCGCTCTACACGCCCTTCTGTATCAAGAATTTTTTGGGAACCTGTATAAAACGGATGATTCCCAGACCAAATATCTACATTTAATCTTGGTTTAGTTGAGCCAACTTTCAAAACTAATTGTCCATCACAATAAACTTTTGCATTAGGGTACCAATTAGGATGTATTGATGTTTTCGGCATTTTATGAATGTTTTATTAACGTTTAGAGAATTGAGGCGCCTTTCTAGCTTTCTTCAATCCATATTTTTTTCTTTCTTTACGGCGAGAATCTCGAGTTAAATAACCTTCGGATTTAAGGTATTCTCTATTCTCGGCAGACATATAACATAAAGCTCTCGCAACCCCAAGTTTAATTGCATCAGCCTGACCTTTTAAACCGCCCCCATGAGTATTAACGTAAAGGTCATACATATTTTCTAAACCTAACGTTGTTAGGGGGATTTTTGAAGAATTAATATACTGCGAATTAAATTGCAAATACTTTTCTCCCTGTTTATGATTTACTACCATTAAACCGGTTCCAGGAACTAGGAGAACTTTAGCTACGGAAGTTTTTCTACGCCCTATACCAAAATAAGCCGACTTCGTTTTTGAAGCTGATAAAGACATAATTTAATTTAAATTTGTTGCAATCGTTTTTAAATAATTTTTTAATTAAGTTAAAAGATTCTTTTTGGTTATAAAGCGAATTTAAGTGCTAACTCGGATTTTGTCTTTTAACAGTCGTTTAATTTTTTTATTTTTTAAGGTCTAGATCAAATCTTGTTTTTAAATTTTCACAAACCTCATCTGCGGATTTACGGCCAAAGTTTTTAAATTCTAAAAGATCTTCAGCTGAATACTTTAGTAAATCTGAAAGTGTGTGCACATTTGCTCGTTTTAAACAGTTGTAAGCTCTAACGGACAATTCTAATTCTTCAATAAAAATTGTTTCTAGATGTTCCGTTTTATCTTCTTGAACTGTTGAATCCATAGAGGTGGATGGGGTTAACAATTTATTAGTTACTTTTAAAAGACTAAAAGTGTTTTCTAATATTTCAGACGACGAAGTTAAAGCTTCGTCTGGAGTAATGCTACCATTAGTCCAAATCTCTAAAATCAAACTCTCCAATTCAAAAGATAAACTACTGCGGGACGTTTCAACAAAAAAATTAACTTTTGTTACCGGCATGAAAACAGCGTCTACTGCTAAAAACCGTTCAGGTATCTTGTAATCTAGTTTTTCGCTTGTAAAATAATTTTGCCCTCTAACGATTAGAATTTCCATTTCTAAATTACCTTTCTTTGTTAAACTCGCTATATATTGACGAGGATCCACTAAAGTAATATTTCTTGGTAATTCTATTTCACTTGCAACTATAATCCCAGAGTCTTTGACCTTAAGTCTCGCTAAAGTTGGTTCTTCAATATCCCCCTTTAAAATAATTTGTTTTAAATTAAGTAATATGTCTATAACATCTTCTTTAACATTTGGAATAGTTGAAAACTCATGGTCAATTCCCGAAATACGAACACCAGTAATTGATAAACCTGGTAAATTTGATAATAAAACGCGTCGAAGTGAGTTGCCTATCGTCGTACTTTGCCCTTTTATAAAAGGGCCGATTGAATACTTAGAATAAAATTCCGTTGCCTTGTTTTTTTTAGACTTTAAACATTGAACTTGAAACATTACTTAGATAAATTTCTAGAAATTTAGTGCGGTTTAAAGCTTATAGGCTTTGATTACTCTTTTATTACACACGTCGTCTTTTTGGTGGGCGACATCCATTGTGAGGAACTGGTGTAATATCCTTGATGGCTAAAACTTGTAACCCGCAACCTTGTAAAGCACGAATTGCAGTTTCTCTACCGCTTCCGGGCCCACTAACAACAACTTCGGCTTGTCTCATACCTTGTTCAAAAGCAATAGTGGCAACCTTTTCTGCAGCCGATTGGGCGGCAAAAGGGGTTCCCTTTTTTGCCCCTTTAAAACCACTTCCGCCTGCAGAAGACCAAAACAAAGTATTCCCTTGTTGATCCGAAATATTTACAATTGTGTTATTAAATGTTGATTTAATGTGAACAACGCCTGTAGTGATTGTTTTTCGAGACTTTTTCCCAGAAAATCGCTTTAACTGTTTTACCATAATAAACTAATATGTTTATTTATTTTTATTTTTTCTTAGCAACTGGAATTTTAACTTTTCCTTTTCGAGTTCTTGCGTTTGTACGTGTTCTTTGACCTCGGACAGGAAGCCCTACTCTATGACGTCTGCCTTTCGCTGATCCGACTTCAGTTAATCTCTTTATATTTTGAGAAATACCTCTTCTTAAATCACCTTCGGTTTCATAGTTTTCGTCTATTAATGCCCTTATGCGAGTAATTTCTTCATCTGTTAAATCACCGCATTTTGTGTTTGGAGAAACATTGGCCGCTTTTACAATTTGATTTGCACTCGTGTTGCCAATTCCAAAAACGTATGTTAATCCAATTTCAACTCGTTTTTTACGAGGAAGATCTATTCCAGAAATACGTGCCATTAGTTTTTGTTATTTCTAACTAGTTTATTTACGTTTCATTTTTGCTCGACCTTGTCGAACTTTAAGTCTAGGATCCGATTTACAAATAAGATAGATTCGCCCACGTCGTTTTACAACTTGACAATCTTTTGATCGATTTTTCAGATTACCTATAGAACTGACTACTTTCATAGGTTTTTATTAAATGTTATTAAACTTTTAAATTTTATTTATACCAAATTGGTAAAAGGTCATATAGACGGTTTAAAAAAGATTTTAAGCTATATTATACCAGTTTATGCTAACGTACTTAAAAGAAAAAGTCTACGCTTTTTTAAAACTCTCGTAGTTTTGTGATACTAGATATCCTTTTACTTGAGAAGTGACATCGGTGATTACTCCGATCAAAATTATAAGGGATGTTAAATTCTTAAAAATATTAAATTTAAATAAACTTCCAACTACTAAAGGGAAAAATGCAAGAAATGCAAGAAAAATTCCTCCCATAAAGGCTAGCCGGCTTATTACTTGCTCAAGATATCGAGTTGTTTCTTTACCTTGTTTTAAACCGGGAACGTTATAGGCCATTTTTGTTAAGTTCTCCGAAAGGTCTTTCGGTTTTAAAACAAGAAGCGCATAAAAGGTACTAAAGAATACAACAAGTACTAAATTTAAGCCGAAAGAAAAAAAAGTTAACACACTTGTTAATTGACCCTCTCCCGTTGTAAAAATTTTTGATAACACAAGTTGTAGAGGGTAGAATAAAAAGGTTGCTATTGTCGTACTAAACACAAGTGGCATTATTCCACCTTGATTAAGTTTAATAGGAATATAACTGTTTTTTAGTTTTGAAGTGGACGATCCTTCCTCCAGATAATTAAAATTTAATTGTCTAGCTGAAACAATATTAACTCTTTTATAAGAATCTTGAACTAAAACAATAATTGCCACAATAATCAGATAAATACCGTAGGATAAAAGTAGGGTTGTAAAATTGTTTACTGCCGAATAATTGCCCAACCCTTTTATAAACTCCGTAAGATTCGCAGGAAGTCCACCAATAATATTAATAAAAATTATCATAGACGATCCATTTCCAAGATTTTCTTTAGTTATAAGTTCCGCAAACCACATTGATAGCATTGACCCCGTGGTTAAAGATAAAATAATTTTTAATGCCAGGCTTATACTCCAATTAAAAATTACCGGCTTTACTAACACAAATGCGACACCAGAACTGAGTACTACTGCCCAACCCAAAGTTAAATACCGAGTATATCGCATAATTTGTTGACGACCAAATTCACCCTCTTCTTTTTGTAAACGCTCTAAAAAGGGAATAACAGGCGTTAAAAGTTGAATTACAATGGACGAATTAATGTAAGGTAAAATGCCAAGAGCTCCAATCCCAAGAAAGGAACTTCCTGTTAAACTTTTTGCGAGACCAAATAAAGGGTTTGCTATTTGATTTTGTGAAAAAATATCTAAATCAACATTAGGTACCGGAATATAAAGACCTAACCTGATAAGAATTAAAAAACCAAATATTTTAAGAATTTTTGTCTTTAATAAATTTATTGTTTCAGATATTTCCATTCATTACGGAATTAATTTAATTATTGTAATATCTTAATGTGCTTAGACCGTCAATTGTGGCTCTTGCGTTATTTAGCAGATTATTAGAACCTAACTGTTTTGATAATATGTTTTTAATACCTGCAAGCTCTAAAACCGTTCGTATTGAACTCCCAGCAATTACACCTGAACCTGGTGCGGAAGGTCGTAGTACAAGCTTTGCAGCACCGAACTTTCCACTGGTAGAGTGAGGTATAGATTTGGAACTAGTTAAAGGAACACTTATGATATGTTTTTTGCCGTCGGTTACACCCTTTCGAACAGCAGTAATAACATCTCCGGCTTTACCAACACCCACACCAACTTTACCCTGCGCATTTCCAACTACAATAATCGCTCGAAAGCTCATTTTTTTACCACCTTTCACAACCTTTGTTACGCGTTCTATAGCTACGACACGTTCTAACCATTCCGATTTGGACTTTAGTGATTTTTTAGGACCCATAAATAAAAAAATAAAATTTAGTAAAAGGATTATTTACCAGTTTTACCTGCTTTACGTTTGATAATTTCACCTTCGTAAGCAATACCTTTTCCTTTGTAAGGCTCCGGTGGACGAACAGAACGTATTTTGGCTGCGAATTCCCCAACCATCTCTTTTTGCATCCCAGAAACTACAACACTAGTGGGACTTTCAACCTTTACAAATAATTCACTTGGTGTAACCATTTTAACAGGGTGACTATAACCCATATTTAATACAAGATCCTTTCCATCAAGTTGCGCTCGATAACCTACACCAGTAATTTGTAGTCTTTTTTCGAAACCTGCCGAAACTCCTGTAACCATATTTGCTACTAAAGTTCGGGAAAGCCCAAACAGTGCTTGGGACAATTTTGTATCTTGAGTTTTTTCTATAAATAACTTGTGATTTTCTTGATCTAAGGTACAACAAACTAATGAAGGCAAAATTCTAGAAAGACTGCCTTTTGGACCGTCAACTAGAATATTTTGACCAGCTAGTTTCACTTTAACTTTTTCGGGTATAGTTATAAATTTTTTACCGATACGAGACATATTTTATTTTAAATTTACCAAATATAACAGAGAAGTTCACCACCAACACCTTCCTTACGGGCCTGTTGATCCGTCATTAAACCTCGTGAAGTTGAAACAATTGCTGTTCCAAAACCACCTAAAATTCGAGGCATCTTTTTAGCACCACTATAAACTCTAAGGCCAGGTTTACTTATCCGTTGAATTTTTGTAATACTTGGCTTTCTTTCGTTACCACTATACTTAAGGGAAAGTAGTAGGGAACTTTTTAAACCATTTTTTAATTCTTCAAAAGAATCAATTAGCCCTTCCACAAATAACACTTGTGCTATATTTCGAGTAATTTTTGTTGAGGGTATTTGTACGATCTGGTGTTTTGCTAGATTCGCGTTACGAATTCTAGTTAACATATCAGCTATAGTATCAGTAGTCATTAAATTTTTTTTTAGAGAATTAAAAACTAAGCTGCAGTGAATGGCATACCAAACGATTTTAATAAAGCTCGAGCCTCTTCATCTGTTTTTGCTGTTGTTACAATTGAAATATCTAAACCACGAATTTGTTCTACATCGTCATAAGATACTTCCGGAAAAATTAATTGTTCTTTTAAGCCTAAATTGTAATTGCCTCGACCGTCAAAGCCATTAGGGCTAATGCCTCTGAAATCTCGAATTCGTGGTAAAACAATATGAATTAGTTTTGTCAGAAAATTGTACATTTGCTCTTTACGTAAAGTAACTGAAGTTCCAATTGCCATACCATCACGAATTTTAAATCCGGCAACAGATTTGCTAGCTTTATTTATTGTTGGTTGTTGACCAACAATTAGACTCAGCTCGTCTACACTCGAGTCTAATTCTTTAGAATTTTTTGATGCTTCTCCTACACCTCGATTGACAGAAATTTTAATTAGCTTAGGCACTTGTTCGATATTTTTGTACCCAAACTCTTCTATTAAAGAAGGAACAATTTTTTCCTTGTATAAGCCTTTTAAGTCTAATTTCATAGCTAATAAATCTACTTTTATAAATTTTCACTAAAGTACTTCGGGAGCTAATGAAACAATTTTAGTAAACCCCCTTTCTTTTAATTCTCGAGCAATTGGGCCAAATACTCGAGTACCACGAGGATTATTCTCTTTATTTATTATTACGGAAGCATTGTCGTCAAAACGTAATCGAGAACCGTCTTTACGACGAACAGATTGTTTAGTTCTAACAATAACTGCACGAACTACATCTGAACGCTTTACTGTAAGATTTGGTGTGGCATCTTTAACAACGCCTATTATAACGTCACCTACACGGCCATATCTTCGATTACTGCCAAGAATCCGAATACACATCAAATTTTTAGCACCACTATTATCGGCTACTCTTAGACAAGTTTGAGGTTGTATCATTTTTTATGTTACTGACTTTCTTAAAATACTAATTAGGACCCAGGTTTTCGTTTTACTAATTGGTTTAGTTTCACGAATACGCACTTCATCTCCAATGGACGCATTAAAATTAGAGTCTTGGACGGCATAGCGTTTTGTTCTAGTAATAACTTTTTTGTAACGTTTATGAATAATACGGTCATTTACGGCAACTATAAGCGTATCTTGCATTTTGTCACTAACCACAATCCCTATTTTTTCTTTTACGGCCATAATTTAAAATTTAGAAGGATAATATAGTTATTTTTTTTAATAACTTTCAATAAAGTTAAATTATACTTTTTCTAAAATTTTTGTTTTAATTGGAAGCTTATAAGAAGCTAATTTTAAAACCTTATAAGCTATTTCTTTAGGCAAACCATTAATTTCAAAAAGTATTGCACCAGGTTTTACTACAGCAACCCAATATGCCACGGTACCTTTTCCGGAACCCATTCTCGATTCAGCTGCACGTTCAGTAATAGGTTTATCAGGAAAAATTCTAATCCATATTTTTCCGGTACGACGAACATATCGAGTAATACTACGTCTCGTTGCTTCAATCTGTCTGGATGTTAACCATACAGGTTCAAGTGCTTGAATACCATAGTCACCAAAAATGATAGTATTTGCTTTTGAAACCCCTTTAAATCTTCCGCGATGTTGTCTACGAAACTTTGTTCTTTTCGGAAGTAACATAAATTTTATTTATACAAATTACTTTAATTAGTAAGTTAAAAAATCTCTTTATTAAAGATCCAAACTTTAATACCTAACACTCCATATATAGTATTAGCACGGTGCGTTGCATAACTAATATCTGCTCGAAGAGTTTGAAGAGGCACTCGTCCTTCACGAGCCCATTCTGCACGAGCAATCTCAGCCCCATTTAATCTACCCGCGACTTGAATTTTAAAACCTTTAACGCCACTTTTCTGTAGAGTTTGAGTAGTCTGTCGAATTGCTTTTCTAAACGCAACCCGCTTCTCAAGTTGGTCTGCTATAGATCTTGCTACTAACGAACTTTCATTTTCACTTCGAGCAACCTGTAAAACCTTTATACGAATTTGCTTCGAATCATTAACTAAAGTTTTAAGGTCATTCTTTAATTCCACAATTAAATTAGTTTGTTCCGTTTCTGCTGCAATCGCTTTAGGACGTGCAGCATGGATTACTAATTCAAGTTGATTTATTTTTCTTTGAATTTCTAGCTTAGCAATTCCTGCTTTACTATAAACTGATTCAAATTTTTTTTCAAAAAAATTTCTTATTTTGTAATCTTCTTTAAGAACGTTACTATAAGCACCATAATTGGCGAACCAAATAGCATTATGTGATTTATTAACACCAGTTCTAAAACCGGTTGGATGCGTTTTTTGTCCCACGAACTAAATACTTGTAAAATTTTTACTTTTTTTAATTATTCCATAACGATAGTTATGTGTGATGTTGATTTTAAAATCCTATAAGCCCTACCTTGAGCTCTTGGACGAAATCGTTTCATAGTTGGTCCTTGGTCTGCAAAGGCCGACTTAATTACCAATTTAGTTTCGTCTAAACCAAAATTATTTCTAGCATTGGCCGTAGCCGAACGTAGAACTTTGATAATTGGCGCACACGATGCATAAGGCATAAATTCTAAAAGTAACAACGCTTCCGAATATGTCTTTCCTTGTATTTGTCGAAGAACACGACGAACTTTACTAGGAGACATTCTAACGTATTTAGATACAGCTCGAATTTCGTTTTTTTGCATAAGGTTTCACTAACGTTTTCCTTTCTTATCTTTTTTTACGTGTGAGCGGAACGTTCTACTAGGTGAAAATTCCCCTAATTTGTGACCAATCATTTGATCCGTTACAAAAACCGGTAAATGTTGTTTCCCATTGTAAACGGCAAACGTATGCCCAATCATATTAGGTAAGATCGTAGTTGAACGTGACCAAGTTTTAATTGTATCTTTATTTCCACTGGAATTCATTTGTTCAACCTTCTTAATAACATAAGAAGCAACAAATGGTCCCTTTTTTAAAGAACGCGGCATTTTTTAAATAACCTAAATTTGATAAATTTTTTTTAATATTACATTAACGGCGTGAACGTAATATATATTTAGAACTTGCTTTAGTTTGCTTACGTGTTTTAATTCCTAAGGCTGGCTTACCCCATGGAGTTACAGGTTTAGCTCGACCAATAGGTGATCGGCCTTCACCACCACCGTGCGGGTGATCAATAGGGTTTTTTACAACACCACGAACTTTAGGTTTCTTTCCAAGCCAGCGATTTCGTCCGGCTTTACCTAAAGTAATATTAATACTATCAACATTACCTACTTGGCCTAAGGTGGCGTAACATTTTTTATTTACTAAACGAACCTCGTTAGATGGTAGTTTTAAAGTAACAAAATTACCTTCTTTGGCAATTAATTGTGCGTAAGTACCCGCAGCACGAGCTATTTGACCTCCTTTACCAACAGTTAATTCAACATTATGAATTATACTTCCAAGAGGTATTAGATCTAACGGCATAGCATTACCAACTTCAATCGGAACATCGTTTCCAGAAAATACCTCCATCCCAACTTTTAAAGATCGAGGACAAACAATATATTTTTTGGAACCATCTTTATAGTGTAATAATGCTATTCTTGCATTTCGGTTTGGATCATACTCAATAGTAGCAACTTTGGCCACTATTTGAGATTTACGATGAAAATCTATAACACGGTATTTTCTTTTATGTCCACCCCCTCGGCCTTTAACCGTGATTACCCCACGGTTATTCCTACCTCCGCAAGCCTTCTTACCAAAAGTTAAAGACTTTTCGGGTTTTACGTTCGATAAATCATCAAAATATGAAACAGATTTAGAACGGGTTCCTGGACTATAAGCCCTGTAAAGACGAATTGCCATATAATATTTAACTATTTAAGAACGTCTACTTTGTAATAGCAATCATTTATTCTTCTTCGAATAGACTAATCGAATCTTCTGATGCTAATTTAACTATTGCTCTTTTATAACGAGCTTTTTTACCTATAAATTTTCCTACACGACGTTTCTTTAAAGGTATTAAAGAAGTGTTTACGGAAACAACTTTCACATCAAATAATTCTTCAATTGCCGATTTTATTACGTACTTATCCGCTTTCGAATCAACAGCAAAACTATATTGATTTTGTTCAATTAACCGGATAGTCTTTTCTGTAAGAATAGGGTACTTTACTACATCGAGTAAATCTCTTTGACTAGATTGGATATAAGACATAAAATGCTAAACAGCTTTTAAAATTAATATTTTTGCGGCTGAATTTTTAATACAGTATTCTTTTTGCCTGGTACAGAGCCTTTTAAAACAAGGATATTATCTTCAATATTCACGTAAATAACTTCTGTATTTTTAAGAGTTACCTTTACACCACCAAGTTGACCAGCCATTTTTTTCCCGGGGTATACACGGCCTGGGGTACTACCCGCACCAATACTTCCAGGAAGTCTATGGTTTTTAGAACCGTGCGTCATGGGACCTCGACTAAAATTATGTCGTTTCTGGTTACCAGCAAAACCTTTACCAATACTTTCACCAGTTACACGAACTTTTTGTCCAGCATAGAAAGTATCCACTTTGATAATTTGTCCCAACTTAAAATCTTCGGGATTTGAGACAGTAAACTCTCCAAAGGACCTGAAGTTTCGACCACCTGATTTTTTTAAATGACCTTGCGTAGGTTTGTTTATATTTTCTAATTTTTCTTCACCATAAGCAATTTGAACCGCATTGTAGCCATCTGTAGTAACTGTTTTAATTTGGCTTACTTGACATACACCAGTTTTAAGTATCGTTACTGGTAAAATTGTCCCGGAATCATCAAAGATTTGTGTCATACCAACTTTTTTTGCAAATAAGCCTGATTGCATAAGAATAGTTTGTGGTATTAGAGTAAATTTAATAGATAATGCAATTTTTAAAAATTGTATATGTATGTGTTTAATTTAAATTTATACATACCTAGGGTTAGTATAATCTTCCGGAGATTAGTTTGTCTACGCAACTAAGGTCAAAAACGTTTTTTTATAAAAAAAAATTATACGGTATATACGCCTTTTAAGATCGAACCATAGAAACTATAATCTAACGTTAGAGGCCTTTATATATATCTATAAAATAAAGAAATTAAACAAAAAACATATGGTTAAGGTTATTGGAATTGATCTTGGAACAACAAACTCCGTTGTAGCCGTTATGGAAGGTGGTAAACCAGAGGTTATAACAAATGCGGAAGGGGAAAGAACTACGCCTTCAGTAGTTGCTTATACTAAAAAAGGTGACTTATTAGTCGGCCAAATTGCAAAACGTCAGGCAGTTATCAATCCTGAAAATACTTTTTATTCTGTTAAACGCTTTATTGGAAGAAAAACGAGCGAAGTGACAGAAGAACTTCGTCAAGTTTCATATAAAGTTATTCAAACAGAAGACATTATTAAACTAGCTTGCCCCGCTTTAAATAAACAATTTGCTGCAGAAGAAATATCTGCACAAGTTTTACGTAAACTAGCAGATGATGCTTCAAAGTACTTAGGTGAAACTGTAAAACAAGCAGTAATTACTGTCCCTGCGTATTTCAATGATTCTCAAAGACAGGCTACTAAAGACGCGGGTAAAATCGCAGGTTTAGAGGTTCTAAGAATTATTAATGAGCCTACGGCAGCATCATTATCTTACGGTTTAGACAAAAAAGATAATGAAACAATTTTAGTATTTGATCTTGGTGGTGGTACATTTGACGTGTCAGTATTAGAGGTTGGTGATGGGGTTTTTGAAGTTTTAGCGACTTCAGGTGATACACAACTTGGTGGAGATGACTTTGATGAAAAAATTGTCCAATGGTTAATTAAAGAATTTAAAGACCAAGAAGGTATTGATTTAACACAAGATAGCCAAGCACTCCAACGACTTACAGAGGCAGCGGAAAAGGCTAAAATCGAACTTTCTACGTTAACACAAAGCTCAATTAACTTGCCTTTTATTTCCGTAACTTCAGACGGGCCTAAGCATTTAGAAAAGGATTTAACAAGAACAAAATTTGAGGAGCTTTGTTCCGATTTAATAGAACGTTGTAAGACACCGATCGAAATGTCGTTAAAAGACGCCGAACTAACACCAGCCGCGATAGATCAAAATGTACTTGTTGGTGGGTCTACAAGAATACCATCAGTACAAACACTTGTTGAAAAACTATTAGGAAAAACACCAAATCAATCAGTAAATCCTGACGAGGTGGTTGCTGTAGGTGCAGCTGTTCAAGCCGGTGTTTTAGGTGGTGAGGTTAAAGATATTTTATTATTAGATGTTACGCCGCTTTCATTAGGTGTGGAAACTTTAGGTGGTATAACAACAAAAATTACCCCAAGAAATACAATTATACCAACTAAGAAATCCGAAACATTCTCGACAGCAGTAGACAATCAACCTAATGTAGAAATTCATGTTCTGCAAGGGGAAAGAGAACTCGCAAAAGATAATAAAAGTTTAGGAACATTTAGATTAGATGGTATTGCTCCAGCCGCGAGAGGAGTACCACAAATTGAAGTGACATTTGATATTGACGCAAACGGTATTCTTTCCGTAACAGCTAAAGACAAAGCTACTAATAAACAACAATCAATTACTATTAGTGGTGCCTCTACATTGCCAAAAGATGAAGTAGAACGTATGGTAAAAGATGCTGAAGCTAACGCAACAGAGGATAAGGAAAAATCAGAACAGATCGAAACAAAAAATCAATCCGAAGCGCTTTGTTACCAAACTAAAAAGCAATTAGAGCAATTGGAGTCTACCATTAGTCCGGAGGAAAAGGAAAAAATAGAAACTTTAATAACAACACTTGAAGGCGCTATTAATAAAGAAGACTATAGTGGTATGAAAGAAACTATGGAAACTCTTAAGAAGGCCGTAATGGAGGTTGGTGAAAAGGCTTACCAAGATGGAGGCGCAAGTAATCCGGCAGATGATGTAATTGAAACAGATTTTTCCTCAGAAAAATAAATTTATTTAAACCTTAATTAAACATATTTATAAATAAAAAAAAATTAAAATACACTAAACGGTAATTAGTTTGAACAGATTGGGTTTTCTGTTCAAACTAATCTTTACTAATTTGAATTAAACATTGTCGATAGGTACAATATGTGGTATTCTATATAAGTGTAAAGGGTCGATGCCCGAGCGGTTAATGGGGACGGATTGTAAATCCGTTAGCATAGCTTACGTTGGTTCAAATCCAACTCGGCCCATTTTATTTTTTTTATTAAGTTTTTAAATTTTAAATTACATAAAAAGATAATATAATTGTGGTTAGTTAATAAATTTATAAAAAATAAATGGCAGACTTATTAAATTTACAAATACCGTCACCTACATTTGGTGGTAGTACAGGTGGTTGGTTAAGATCAGCCGAAACTGAAGAAAAATACGCTATTACTTGGACAAGTAAAAAAGAGCAGGTTTTTGAGATGCCTACGAGCGGTGCTGCGATTATGCAGGGTGGTGAAAATCTTCTTTATCTTGCAAAAAAAGAGCAATGTCTTGCCCTTGGGACTCAATTACGTACGTTATTTAAAATTAACGACTACAAAATTTACCGTATTTTCCCTAACAGCGAAGTTCAATACTTACACCCTAAAGATGGAGTTTTCCCTGAGAAGCTTAACGAGGGTCGTGTAGGTGTTGGAAATATCGGCCACTCAATTGGTAAAAACCCTCAACCTGTTAACGTTAAATTTACAGGGAAAAGAACTTTTGATTAATTTTTGTAATAATTTACAGGTTTATTAAAAAAAAGCCTTTTAGTAAAACTGTACTAAAAAAACTATAATAAAACCAAGTACTTTTAATAAAACTTATTATTTGATTAAACAAATTAGCAATTTTTACTACTATGCTAAAAAACAAGATTTTAGTAGGAAGCTTTTTAGCTACTCTTTTATTTAGCACTAACGTTAGTCCTGTTAAAGCTTTAGAGCTTGACGAAGACACTCGAACTGTAACGCTTGATTCAAAAGGAAACAACGTAGTTATTACACCAGAGCAAGTTAAGCGTGGTAAACGACTATTTAACAACGCTTGTGGTACTTGTCACGTTGGTGGACTAACTAAGACAAACCCAAACGTTGGTTTAGATACAGAATCACTAAGTTTAGCTACTCCCCCAAGAGACAATATCACTAGTCTAGTTGGGTATATTAAAGAACCTATGACTTATGATGGTCTAGATTCAATTTCAGAATTACATCCAAGTATTAAGAGTGCGGATATTTTCCCTAAAATGCGATCGTTAACTGACGAAGATTTATTTGCCATTTCTGGTCATATTCTTCTTCAACCTAAAGTTGTTAACGAAAAATGGGGTGGTGGTAAGATTTACTACTAATGAGAATTTTAAAACCCTAAAAATAAAGAAACTTGCATCGAAAGCAAGTTTCTTTATTTTTAGTTTGTAAGTGTTTGGTAGAATAATAAGGCATAGATCAATGTTTTTTTTAGACCAAATTAATACAAGTCAAATTTTTAATAATAAATTAGAAAGAATTAGTCTAGATGAAGTATTGCGTAGGGGAAAAAAGGTAATGATAAAAAATTTAAAATATGGTTAAAGGATTTAGATTAGATTGTAAATTAGGAAAGAATGTAACTTTAATTTAAACGCATTAGTGTGTGCTTTATATACTTTATCGGAAAACTATAAATTAAAAAAAAATAAGTCTTAAAAATATTATAAATAATAATGAATATTTTTAACCTAAAGTCTAAAATTGTTATGAATTTACCAATTTTAAGGAAGAATTACATTAAACATAAATTAACAACCAAAAAGAACTAATGGGCTAAAAATTTCTATTCTGAAATAATTTTACTAAAAAAATATCTAAGGAAATTTAAATATCGTTATTATTTTGTCGTGCAGGTAGAAAATTTTATAATTTACTTTCCTATAAATAACTAAGGTCTTCATACGCTATTTTTATTAAACGGAATTTAATAAGCTTTTTAAGTGGTTTTTTGACTTCAAGCATAATAGATACAAGTCTAGGCGAATTTATTGAACGGGCAATTTTAGTTGCGAATATCGAATCGTTTAACAATTTTTATTATTCATCAGTAATTAAAAATATAAGTACTCTTCTTCATAAGTCGTATATTTTTGTACTACTGGACATTTCAAATTATTTTAAAATTGATATTATTTATGGGTTAATTGATGTCTTTAAACTTGGAAGTTAAATTTTCTAAACCGTTAATCCTAAAATTTCAAAACGATCTATTGAATTAAAATTAAATATTTTGTATCTTGGGATATACTAAATTATTAGATTTTTTATAAAATTATTACAGAAATTCAAATGTTTACAGCTCTAATGGTTGCTTTAATGGCAGTTAATCCTCAAATTGCAAAACGCTCTATTGAATTAATATTAAATAATTTGTATCTTGGTATATAATTTATGATAAATTATTAGATTTTTTATAAAATGATTACAGATATTCAAATTTTTACAGCTCTAATGGTTGCTTTAATGGGAGCGGTTTTAGCAATTAGGTTGGGTAGACAGCTTTACGTATAAGTAACAAAAAATCTAGAAATAAAAAGGTAAGATTTGTTTTCTTACCTTTTTATTTGTATAAAAAATTACAAAATTTGTCCGTACATGTTAATCCCTTTATCTAAGAAGTTAACTCCTATATAAAAAATCCAAACTACTATAAAAAACGCAATTATTGCATGTTTTCGTTCTTGCCAATATTTAAAATGGTACGAGAATCTAAATAAAAAGCTAAGACCAACCAAGTTTCTTTGGGATCCCAACTCCAATATGAGCTCCAGGCTTTGTTAGCCCATAAGGCATCAACAATAATACCTATTGTTAGTAAAGGAAACCCAAAACTTATGTTTCTATCTATAACTTAGATTATCAATACTTTCTAACAAGCTTAGACTATTCTTTTTTATATTGACAGAATTTTCTGTTACTAAATTTGAATAATCATATGTCTAACCTTGCGCAGTATCTAATAAATTCGAGGTGTTAAATGTCGTTCAGTATGAATTACCTATAAAACAACATACTCTTTTTTTACGTTATATAAACCCACAATTATACTAGAATCATTAGCGAATTGGAGGGTACAAGTGGGAATGGTGATTGCATACTTTTCGGTAAAGAAAGACCAGCAAAACCTATAATAAAAAGGGATTTTGTATTACTAATGGAACCAATAATCGAGGTTTTTGTTTTTCCCTCAAGAAGGATTGTCGTAAAAGTAATACTCCAAGTTAAAAATAGCAAAGATTTATACGGGTTAGTTAAAAGAAAAAAACTAAAATTAATTCAACGTAAACATAGTAGAATAAAAATTAAATAATTTGCTAATATAGTTCCATAGAAAATAAATTTAAAAAGAGGATTGTATGTCCATCAATTATATAAGTTTATGGTTATTTTAAATTTCTAACTTAGAAAGGTTCGCTTTTAGCAATACCTTATATAACTAAAACGAACCTATTAAACTATTAAGCTACTTCTTCCTGCTCAATTAAAACAAAAAATAAAGCAAAAATAAGCCCTGGAAAAACCAGTGTAACAACTGGTGTTAGAATTGGAGGTAAAAATGATGCTGTCATGAATATAACTATTTAAGTGTTAAAGTAACTAAGATGCCAGTACTACTAATGATTTTATCATTATATTTATCAAAATTAGGAATAATCATCGGATAATTTATGAAATTAAAAAATTATGAGTACTAAATCAGTTCAAGCTGCTTTTTACGTACGTACGTAATGTTTTTTTATAAATTTATAAATTGTAATAGATTAAAGGGTATTTAATTAGAATAATGTATTTAACAGGAATTAAGTTCCTGGGAGGTTTTAAAAACCATATTAACTTAATAAAAATTTTAATCATGACTACAACTTTACAACGTCGCGAAAGCGCAAGCTTCTGGGAGCAATTCTGCGCATGGATCACTTCAACTGAGAACAGACTATACATTGGTTGGTTCGGTTGTCTAATGTTCCCTACTCTACTTTCAGCTATCTCAGCTTACATTATCGGTTTTATCGCAGCACCTCCAGTAGATATCGATGGTATCCGTGAGCCAGTTGCTGGTTCTCTACTTTACGGTAACAACATCATCTCTGGTGCTGTAGTTCCAAGCTCAAACGCTATCGGTGTTCACTTCTACCCAATCTGGGAAGCAGCTTCAATCGATGAGTGGTTATACAACGGTGGTACTTACCAATTAGTTGTTTTCCACTTCTTTATTGGTGTATGTGCGTACATTGGTCGTGAGTGGGAGCTTTCTTACCGTCTAGGTATGCGTCCATGGATCTGTGTTGCTTTCTCAGCTCCTGTAGCAGCAGCAGCAGCAGTATTCGTAATCTACCCAATCGGTCAAGGTTCGTTCTCTGATGGTATGCCTCTAGGTATCTCTGGTACTTTCAACTTCATGCTTGTATTCCAGGCTGAGCACAACATCCTAATGCACCCATTCCACATGCTTGGTGTTGCTGGTGTATTCGGTGGTTCACTATTCTCAGCTATGCACGGTTCTCTAGTAACTTCATCTCTAATCCGTGAGACTACTGAAAACGAGTCTGCTAACTACGGTTACAAGTTTGGTCAAGAAGAAGAGACTTACAACATCGTTGCAGCGCACGGTTACTTTGGTCGTCTAATCTTCCAGTACGCTTCATTCAACAACTCACGTGCTCTTCACTTCTTCCTTGGTGCATGGCCAGTAGTTGGTATCTGGTTCACAGCTATGGGTGTTGCTACTATGGCATTCAACCTAAACGGTTTCAACTTCAACCAGTCAGTTGTAGATTCACAAGGTCGTGTAATCAACACTTGGGCGGATATCCTAAACCGTTCAAACCTAGGTATGGAAGTAATGCACGAGCGTAACGCTCACAACTTCCCTCTAGATCTAGCAGCTGGTGAGTCTCTACCAGTAGCTCTAGTTGCTCCTGCAGTTGCAGCGTAATTAGCTATCTATAAGGATAAATTTAAAACAGGAGTTTAAATAACTCCTGTTTTTTTTTAATAAAAAGTCCATTATTTTTTTAAAAGTAATTCATTATAAAGGACCTCTCGCTTTTATATTTTTTATGAATTAGCGGGAAACGGATTTGAACCATTGACCTTCGGGTTATGAGCCCGACGAGCTACCAAACTGCTCTATCCCGCGAAAAACTACCACAATAAATATATAGCAATAATTTTTCAATTTGTCAATTCGATTTTGCTTTATTATTCAAATAGCGATACGATACTTTTATCAATTAGTTTAGTTGTTAAACTTCTTAAAATAAAATCATCTCGTTGAATTTCTGTGTTAAGTTGTCTAATTAAAGTATCATTTCCGAGATAAACAATCTGTACAGAAGTTGCAATATCAAAACCTTTTATAGTATAAGCTAAAGATTTTTTACCATGATTTTTAACAATTACTTGTGTTCCTCGGTTTTTTATAAAATCCGTATAAAAATCTATTCTTTCGCGTGTGGCGTTTTCTACAGGTGTAAACTTAAATAATAAAACTAACTCGTATAATTCCAATTCTTTTTTAACCATTTTTTTATACAAAAGGGTAAGTGTTAATTATAAAACTGTCGTTGTCTTTTATTAATCTTAATAGATAAATATATAAACATACAACATAAAATAAAACTTGTAACCCTTTAAAGACCCGAAACAGATTTTATTAAAGTCAAAAATATCGTATTAGTCATATTACAACAAATTGAATAAAAAAAAAATAAGAATAAAAAGATAAGAGACCAATTAGGTCTCTTATCTTTTTATTGTCTTCAGATGCTTAATTATCGTATTTCTAGAACTTTCTTAATAATAATCTAATCGAGCCATCCTCTAGGTTTTCCCTCTCTACAAACTGTAAGTTTTGCTCCTCACTTACTTTAGTAATAAGGTTGAAAGCATAACGTTGGTGAATTTGATTTAAAAATTTATCAACAGAATACGTTTGGTCCCAAAACATTAAGTCTGTAACTAATTCATATTCATTATTGTTCCATTTAAAACCAATATCATGGTTGTTGCTTTGACGAATAACAATATCTGCTAAGTGCTCTTGATCTTTATATCCACGGATTTTTTCAGCGTTTGATTCCCATTCAATATTAAGGTCAGAAAGACTCTTTTCAATTGTTAAACGATCATAAAGTTTTGTCTTAATTTTAGTAAAATGAGACATCTTATGTAGCTCGTAGAATTATTTTTTTTTTTTCTGCTTGTTAAAGTAATTTAAAAAACTACTGGTAATTTTATTATAACATTGAATTAAAATAACAAAAATTAAAAAGGCTTCTTGCTTATGATTTAAATAAACATACTAGATATGTTGACTAAATTATACACTACCTAGTAGGTAGCAACTGCTTTAAATTGTCCTCGATCTAGGACGCATACCACAATCACGTTTTTCTAATATTACAGAATACTTGCCATACCGAACTGTAGTTTGTCAGAATTTATATTCTATTCTTAAACAGTTATGAAATTTTAGTGGATATAAAATGGCAGGAATAGAAAAACACGACATCGAATTAGATCATTACGAAACCGTAAAGGTAGCTTATTTGGACTAACTTGTCGAATTCGTAGAGAAATTTTTGGTACGATCAGTGGTATTAGAGATATTTTATAATATAAAAAATCCATATTACTTTTGGATCGATCGGGTTTTGGAAAAACTATCGCTATTCGTTAAATAGCAAGAGTTTTAGTTCAAAAACGGATTAGTTTTATCTATACTTCTAATTAAATCTATGGTAATGTTGATTTATCTAATCCTTATATTGGTAAATAAAGAAGAATGCAAGTTTCGAACCATCAAAATCAACATGATGTTATCATCGAAGCGGTTGAAAATGATATGCCTGAAATTATAATAATTGATGAAATCGGAACCTAATTAGAAGCTGCTCGAAAAATTGCTGATCGAGGTTACACCTTGTGAGTAGTGCACACGTAAAATACTTTAGAAAATCTAATTAAGAATCCAACTATTACGGAACTTCTTGGTGACGTCCAATACTTTACATTGTATGATGAATAAGAGAAATGTCACGGGTCCTCAAAAGGTATTTTAGAACGAAAGGCCTCACCTGATGCCGCTTTTGAATACAAATACGTGGGAAATTCATGATAATCTTGAGCAATCCGTAAATTTTTTATTACAAGGGCAGAATTTATTAATAAAACGAACATCCTTAATCAAAAGAAATAACCGGGGAATATTTTTGACTAAACGATTTTTTATAATAAAAAATAATCCGAATTAGTTAAAAAACCATCTTTAAAATTTTATAGAACAGAAAAGAAACTAAAAAATCATTATATATTAAATAGTTGCAATAATGAGGACGAATTTAAATCAAAAAAGCTTATCAAAACTAATAACGATATAAAAAAAATTTAAAAAGAATTCACTTTTTTTTATTTTTATGGAGTAAATAATCAAGATTTAAATTTTCTAATTAAAACTTTAAAATTACCAATTATCTTTATAAAAGAAATTCAATATGCGGACGATATTTTAGCTTTAGTTAATTTATTTAAAAACAACAGAAAACTTAAACAAATTTCACATTAAAAAAAAAATTATTCATACCATTCAAAGTAATAGTCTACTACAAATCGCTAAAGCATTAATACTTTTGGCCAAAAAAAGTTCCTTACCGGTTTTTTAAAAGGAAAGAAGATTAATATTAAAATTAGAGGAATTATTAGTCATGAATTTTTAACCACTTTATAAGAAACAAGATTATCGGTTGAATAAGTAGTTATTGCTAATAAAATTGATATATATTTATTTCCGCTCCCAGTTTAATACTTAAACAACAACATGAGGTATTCTCTCACTACCAATTAATTGATGTAACGGTAGGGAAGGGTAAAAATGACATAATTCGCATTTTCCCAAGTAAATCTAATGATTACTCAAAAGCTGAAAAATGACATATCCATAAACCTGTATTAATTAATTACAGGTTTATGGATATGTCATTTTTCAGCTTTTAAACTCCAAATTGATTTCCTCGTCTATATTGTAAATAAGCTGCAACAAAAAGTCCTAGAATTGTTACCGGTACAAGCCCAAGTACAATACCTGAAAGTAATACTTCAACCATAATTTTTAAATTTTAAATACTTAGTTAATTTAATTATATACTTCGAATTCTTATTAACCTAATTCTGAAAATAAACTACTTTCTCTAATATCTTCAACTTCAATTGTTACTAAATCAGATTTTGTTAAAACAGAGTCGCCCGAATTAAACATTCTATTTGCATGTCTCATACGAGCTGTATCAATGGCATTACTAATAGTTCTTGCGTTCGCAAATAGAGGAAGCTTACAACGTTTTTTAATATACTCCAATAACGCAGCTTCCGCATCGGTACTCATCCTATACTGTTGCTCTTCCAGAATTAAACGACCAATTCTAATTAATTCCTCAGGTGTATAATCAGGAAAATCAATGTGGTTTGCTACCCTTGAAGATAAACCTGGGTTTGACTCATAAAAACTATCCATTCTATCTTTGTAGCCAGCGAAAATTACAACAAGATCTTCTCTTTGGTTTTCCATTACTTGAAGCAGGATTTCAATAGCTTCTGAACCATAATCTCTTTCGTTATCCGGCTTGTATAAGTAGTAGGCCTCATCAATAAATAAAACTCCACCCATTGCACGTTTTAAAACTTCTTTTGTTTTAGGTGCAGTGTGTCCGATATATTGACCTACAAGATCATCTCGTGTAACAGTAATTAAATGACCCTTACGAATGTAACCAAGTTTAAAAAGAATGTCCGCCATTCGGGTAGCAACTTCTGTTTTACCAGTTCCTGGACTGCCAGTGAATGACATATGCAGACCCACAGCCGAAGCATTCATCCCTAAACCTAAGTTCTTTCTAAGCCGTTGAACCAATAATAAAGCCGCGATTTCTTTAATACGTTGTTTAACGGGAGCTAAACCCACAAGATCCTCTTCAAGTTGGTCTATAATCCCTTGAATATTTGTTTTGTTATATTCTTCTTGTAAATTAACTGACATTTATTCTATGATTTATAAAGGATACTATGTTTTAATTATACTAAAAAAAAAGAAATCTGGGCGCAAATTTAAATTTTAACAGAAAAAATAGCCTATCCGAAAACTATAACAATTAAAATTTATTTTCGAGTAGACTATCTTTAATTAAAATTGAGTAAGTAAATATTACTAAAGTTAGATAAGAATGGTTTTTGCACGTAAAACAAAATAAACGACCCTGTGCCTTATTCTCGCCAACATTATATTGAAGTAATTAAATGCCTCTTTTTTATATTCTGTTAATGGATTTTTCTGGCCATAAGCAATCCATCGAATAGAATCTCTAAGAAAAGCTATTTTTTGTAAATGCTCAGTCCACGCGTTATCAATTTGTTGAAGTATGAAAGATTTTTCCAATTCTCTAAATAATCCAACCTCCATTAATTCCATTTCGACCTCTTGTAAATCGTAAGTTATTTCAATTTTTTGTTGTAAAAAAGATAAATATTGCGGTTGATTTTTGTCTGTGAAATTAATTGGAAAAGGTCCGCCAAGTAAATTTTGCAATTTTAAAGTAATAAAATTTATTGTTGTATAATCGTCAACAATCTTAAATCGATTAAGTAAATCGTCTAAACTGAGTGCCGCATAATCAACCAACCAATCCCGCAAACTTGCCTTTTCAAATATCCGTCTTCGCTCAGAATAAACACTATTTCTTTGAATATTGAGGGCTTGATCATACTCAAATAATTGCTTTCTTGTATCAAAGTAAAAAGACTCAACCTTTTTCTGTGCGGACTCTAAACTTTTATTTAAAAGTCCAGATTGAATTGGTGTATCATCCTGAAAGCCAATATTTTGCATTACATTTAAAATTTGATCTCCACCAAAAATACGTAAAAGTTTATCTTCTAAACATAAGAAAAATCTAGATGATCCTGGATCTCCTTGTCGGCCTGATCTACCACGAAGCTGATTATCTATTCGTCGAGATTCATGTCGCTCAGTACCGATCACATGTAATCCACCAAGATTTATGATTACATCCCGAGCTTGTTTCACTAATTGTTCTTGTTCCTTAAGAATAGAATTATAAAGTTTTAAAAAGAGAACAATTTCAGTGTCTGTTTTATTTTCTAATTCGTATGGTGGTTGCTTTAATAATTTTTGATAATTATTTCTCTTCAGATTTTCAATTAAAACTTTTTCATCTTGAGTTAAACTCGCGATAAATGGATTATTTTCGAAAACATCTTTTTTTTCAAAAATGTCTTTTATTATATCGGACGTTAAAAATGTTGAATTACCACCTAATAAAATATCGGTCCCTCGCCCAGCCATATTAGTTGCGATTGTAATTGCATTTTTACATCCAGCTTGTGAAACGATTTCAGATTCACTTTCGACATTTTCGGGCCTAGCGTTTAAGAGTCGGTAAGGTACTTTATACTCACTAAGTAATGCCGCTAACAGTTCGGATTTTTCAATTGTTGTTGTACCTATCAAAACAGGTCGGCCAATATTATACATATCAAGACATTCTTGAGCGATACACCTCCATTTTATATATTGGTTTTTATATATTAAATCAGATAAGTCCTTACGTTTTATATCTCGATTTGTTGGAATTTGAACAACAGATAAATTATAGATTTTTTCGAATTCTCCTTCTTCTGTTTTCGCTGTCCCCGTCATCCCCGATAATTGTTCATATAATAAAAACAAATTTTGGTAACTTATTGATGCTAAGGTTTGATTTTCGTCCTGAATTGGTAAATTTTCTTTTGCTTCTATGGCTTGATGCAATCCGTCACTCCATCTTCGCCCAGCCATGGTGCGTCCCGTAAATTCATCAACGATTATAATTTCGTCGTTTTCGTTAACAATGTAATTTTTATTTCGTTGAAATAATTCTTTTGCTTTAATAGAATTCAAAATAAAAAAGACCCAAGGTTCGTAAGGGCTATATAGATCCACAATTCCTAAAGCTTGTTCACAGAATGAGACACCTTCATTAGTAAGGGTTACGTTTTGGGTTTTTTCGTCAACATTGTAATGAATATCACGATTTAAAATTTTTACTAATTTTGTAGTTTTTAAATATTTATCAGTTGAAGTTTTTCCAGCGCCTGAAATTATAAGTGGAGTTCTAGCCTCATCTATTAATATTGAATCAACTTCGTCAACGACAGCATAAAAAAATGGTCTTTGGACTATTTCTTCATCACTAAAAGCCATATTATCGCGTAAATAATCAAAACCAAGTTCATTATTTGTTACATAAACAACATCGCAGTTATAATTTTTTTTACGTTTCTTGGGTTCCATATTTTCTTGAATTAATCCCACAGTTAAACCTAGAAAACGGTGTACTTGACCTACAGATTCTGCATCACGTCTAGCTAAGTAATCATTTACAGTAACTACATGAGTTCCCTTTTCATATAACGCATTTAAGAAACTTGGTAATAACGCTACTAATGTTTTACCTTCACCTGTCTTCATCTCAGCTATTTTACCTTCTGTCAAAACAATTCCGCCAATTAATTGAACATCAAAATGACGAAGCCCAATAACTCGCCTACTTGCTTCACGCACTAAAGCAAAGGCTTCGGGAAGAATAGACGATTTCGTCGCTCCGTTACGAAGACGTATTTTCAATTTGTTTGTTTGGTCTTTTAACTCTAAATCAGTTAATAATTTTAGATTATCTTCTAATGCATTAATTTTATCAAGTTGCGTTTTGTATTTCAATAATATTTGCTGTGAGGAATTTTTAAAAATCGCTTTTAACATAATTTTTGATTATTTTTATTATTTACTTAACGGATAATAATGCAAAATATTTTACATTTAACAATTTTAACATTAAGTTACTAATTACATCTAATAAAATCCATACCCGCTTTTCTTGGGTCACCTGGGACTCGAACCCAGAACTATTCGGTTAAAAGCCGAGTACTCTACCATTGAGTTAGTGACCCTCCACGTATATTATACAAAATAACCTTTAAATTTACGAGACCCAATTTTTTTTTAATTTAAGGAAATCTTTAATCTTCGACTGTGTTATACCTTTACTTTAACTAAAAGGTTTGCAAAAAAAAAGATCGTTTGATATTTTTTATATAGTATAAAAAAGGCTCAGTAGCTCAGTTGGTTAGAGCAGGGGACTCATAAGCCCAAGGTCGCAGGTTCAAGTCCAGCCTGAGCCAGTTTTAAAAATCTCGAAATATTATAAAAAGAGTCAGTTTTTTTTATAAAAAAATATTATGCCTGCAAAAACAATTCTTTACCAAGAATCTGCAAGAAAAGCTTTAGAAAAAGGTATGGATATATTAGCCGAAGCAGTTTCTATTACTTTAGGCCCTAAAGGTAGAAACGTTGTGTTAGGAAAAAAATTTGGAACACCACAAATTGTAAATGATGGTGTAACGATTGCCAAAGAAATAAATTTAACAGATAATCTTGAAAATACAGGTGTTTGTTTAATCCGTCAGGCGGCATCAAAAACAAACGATGTCGCCGGAGACGGTACAACAACTGCAACAGTGCTTGCTTACGCTATTATTAAACAAGGTATGCGAAATGTCGCCGCCGGAGCAAACCCTATCGTTTTAAAACGTGGAATTGAAAAAGCTACGCAATTTGTCGTAAGTAAAATTACTGATTATGCTCGTCCAATTGAAAATATTTCCGATATTACTAAAGTTGCAACTATCTCCGCCGGTAATGATACTGAAGTAGGTTCTTTGATAGCCAGCGCAATTGATAAAGTCGGACGAGAAGGTCTTATTTCCCTTGAAGAAGGCAAATCTACCGTAAATGAACTCGAAATTACTGAAGGTATGGGCTTTGATAGAGGTTTTATCTCAGGTTATTTTGTTACTAACCAGGAGCGAATGGAGGCCGTATTAGATAACGCTTACGTTTTATTAACGGATAAAAAAATTACATTAGTAAAACAGGATTTATTACCTACACTGGAATTAATAACAAAAACAAATCAACCCTTGTTAATAATAAGCGATAATGTACAAAAAGAAGCGTTAGCGACTCTTATCGTAAACAAAATAAGGGGTATTTTAAACGTTGTAGCTGTTAGAGCACCTGGTTTTGGGGACCGTCGTAAAGCTTTATTATCGGATTTGGCAATATTAACAGGTGGACAAGTTATTAGTTCGGATGCTGGTTATAGTTTACAAAATATGGAAATTGAATCCTTAGGGCGAGCACGTCGAATCGTAATTGGAAAAGAATCGACGACAATTATTTCAGATGCAAATAAAAAAGAAGTGCTTGCAAGATGTGAACAATTAAGACGTCAACTTGAAACAACGGATTCAACTTATGAAAAAGAAAAAATTCAAGAAAGACTTGCCAAATTAAGTGGGGGTGTAGCTGTTATTAAAGTAGGGGCTGCAACAGAAACTGAAATGAAGGATAGGAAATTAAGACTCGAAGATGCAGTTAATGCAACAAAGGCGGCAGTAGAAGAGGGTATTGTTCCAGGCGGAGGTACAACGTTAGCTCATATATCCGAGGAACTGTTCGAATGGGCTAAAGAAAATTTACTTGAAGATGAACTTATTGGTGCATTAATTGTAGAAAAAGCACTTAGTGCACCATTAAGAAAAATTGCTACAAATGCAGGTGAAAATGGTGCAGTAATATTTGAAAAAGTAAAAGAGGCTGATTTTGAGGTTGGTTACAACGCTGCTGAAAACGAACTTGGTAACATGTTCGATATTGGTATAATTGATCCAGCAAAAGTAACACGTTCGACCTTACAAAATGCAGCATCTATAGCTAGTATGGTTTTAACAACAGAATGTATAATTGTAGATAAGTCGATGGAAGAAAATCTATTATAAGTTTTCTACGGCTTCAAACTTTGATTACTTATAATCTCCTAAATGCTAAAGAATTTTTTAAACAAAACAAATTACATATCCACTAATACTAAGCCCTCATTAAATATGTCTATGATTGTTGATGATGAAATGGCACTTTCAGAACATATTGAAGAATTTAGCCAAAGACTTATATTTTGTTTTCTATTTTTAATTTTCGTCACAGTAATTTGTTTTACGGATATTAAAGAAATAGTTCGACTTTTTCAAGCCCCGGCAGTAGGTGTTAAATTTCTTCAATTTGCACCTGGTGAGTATTTTTTTGCTTCACTAAAAATTGCTCTTTTTTGTGGAATTTTGCTTAGTAGTCCTTTAATACTTTATCAATTACTACTGTATTTAATTCCAGGATTAACAAAAAACGAAAAAGATATTGTTTTGCCCGTCAGTTTAGGTTCCGGAATACTTTTTCTTATCGGACTAATTTTTTCTTATTTTTTCCTTGTTCCTGCAGCCTTAAGATTTTTTATTTCTTATGGTTCAGAAGTTGTGGAACCTTTTTGGTCCTTTGATCAATACTTTGATTTCATCGCCGTCTTATTATTTGCAACCGGAATTGCTTTTCAAGTTCCCGCCGTTCAGGTGGTACTTGGACTATTAGGGATTGTTAGTGGTGAAAAAATGTTGTCGGCTTGGAAATACGTCATTGTCATTTGCACTATTGTAGCGGCGGTTATAACTCCTTCGACGGATCCCGTTACGCAAATATTATTATCAACTGCCTTATTAAGTTTATATTTAGGCGGTTCAGGAATTGTAATTTTACTTAAAAATTAAAGTTCCAATTAGAATTTAAAGGAATTTCTCCAAATATTAAGTGTATAATATTGTAGTGTATTAAATTAAAAAATTTTATGATTGCGGAAATAAAAAAATTCAAATCCATTTTTGTAATTTTAGGGTTTGTGTCAACAATTTTCTTACCGAAAATTTCTTATGCATATCCTGTCTTTGCACAAAACGCATACCAAAATCCTCGTGAAGCAACAGGAAGAATTGTATGTGCTAACTGTCACTTAGCTCAGAAACCCGTTGAAATCGAAGTCCCACAAGCAGTTTTACCTGATACAGTTTTTGAAGCAGTTGTTAGTGTTCCTTACGATACGTCTATTAAACAAATCGGCGCAAATGGTTCAAAAGCGACTATTAACGTTGGTTCAGTACTAATTCTACCAGAAGGTTTTACACTTGCGCCAAAAGAGCGTCTAACAGACGAACTAAAAGCCAAAACTAAAGGTATTTTTGTTCAGCCGTACAGTAAAGCTAAACCAAATATTTTAGTTGTTGGTCCAATTGCTGGCGATAAGAAAGGTCAGCTTAGAGAAATCGTTTTCCCTGTTCTATCTCCGGATCCTGAAAAGGATAAGAATGTAAACTTCTTAACTTACCCAGTATACGTAGGCGGAAATCGAGGACGTGGTCAAGTTTATCCAACTGGCGAAAAGAGTAATAACAACGCGTATAGTTCTACTGTTGCAGGACAGATTACTTCAATTACACCTGCTGAAAATGGTACAACATCAGTTGTAGTTACAACAGCAACCGGAGAAGTAACTCAGACTGTTCCTAAGGGCCTTACTATGGATGTAAAAGTAAAAGATACGGTAAAAGTTGATCAACCTTTAACATTCAATCCAAATGTTGGTGGTTTCGGACAAGAGGAGACAGAAATTGTTTTACAAAGCCCAAACCGTGTAAAAGGGATGATTATATTCTTCTTTACAGTTACTCTTACACAAATTTTATTAGTACTTAAGAAAAAGCAATTTGAGAAGGTTCAAGCAGCGGAAATGAACTTCTAATAAAACTTATTACTATTATTCTTTCCTCCATAGCTTTGAGGACTAAAATAAAAAAGAGACTAAAACAAAAGAATATTATATTTTGTTTTAGTCTCTTTTTTATTTTAGTCCTTTAGCTTCGGATAATTTTATCAGAAGAACTTACAAATACTAGAGCAGAAGCAATTGGGATAATAACAATAACAACTGCTAAAAACACACTACTTAAAAAAGCACTTAGTGAAGGTGTCATAAATTTAACTTTTTAACTTAAGTTGGATTTTCAAATAATTATATCATAAAGCGTAACGAAGTCATTAGTTGTTTTTGTCTAACCTTTACCAATAACAAACGGTAATAACGCAGCAATTCTCGCAGTTTTTATTAGTTTTGCAACCTTTTTTTGTTCCTTTGACGTTAAACCTGTTACCCGTCTTGGAAGAATTTTACCTTGTTCACTCAAAAAATTTGTTAATATTTTAATATCTTTATACGTAAGAACATCGAAATTTATTGCTTCGTTATTGTTGTTTTCAATTGCAGTATCTACCATACCAGATTTTTATTAGAAAATTTATTTATTTAATTTCTTTAAATAACTCATGTTGTTTTGTTATCGGAGAATATTTTTTTAATTCTAATCGTTCTGTTGTATTTCTACGATTTTTTGATGTATGATAACGGTAAACTCCTTGCTCACATTTGTGTTCTAAAGTAACACGGATTCGAGCCCCTTTGCTTTTAGCCATATTAAATATTAATTCTATTTTTTATTCAGTTAATATAGGCAAAATTATTTAAAAAATCAATAATTTTATTTTTTTATTAAAAATAGACTTTGCTAACGAACAAATATTTGTTACACTTATATCTGTAAAGTTAAATAATTAAAAAGCTGGTGTAGCTCAATTGGTAGAGCAACTGATTTGTAATCAGTCGGTTATGAGTTCAAGTCTCTTCACTAGCTCTAACAAATTAAATTTTCAAAGTAAATACTACTTACTTCTAAATTTTTATTAACAAAAATACACAGAATGGTCATATTAGTAATTAAACTTTCCCGAGGTCTTTCAGGTTTTTTTTAATTTTATATTCTAACTTGGTTTCCAAATCTTAATTTTTATAACCAACCATTTTCTGGAAAGTATAGACCCTTATTTAAGACTTTTCCGGTGAATTTTACCACCACTTATAGGGTTTGTTGTTTTTCCAATTAGCCTTCTTATGTTTATTATTGATGTGTTTTCCAGCATAAACTATAGTTAAATACAATATTTTATAATATTTTATGCTCTATCTAAAACACCCTAACATATCTTTTTATACAACCACATTTCTAGTTTTAACGCTTAAAAGAGAAATAAAGTATAATTTTAATATATTGTTTTAAATACCATAATAATTTTTAATTATAAACTTTTCAATGGGAAAAAACCAACCAAATGAATCATAGGTTATTGTGACAACTACTTAAGAGTATAGTTTTACAAATAATCTTTAAACGGAAGAATTTGAAAAGGGCTTAAGTCAAACAATTGTTAAAAAAATAATCTTTAAAAAAAATAAAAAGTTCCCTTTGGTCCTTTCTTGTAATTCCTGAAATTGATTATGACAATATCTAATATTACTCGGTACCTAAAATAAAGAAAAAAATCGGAATTTTAGATGATGTCAATCGTGAATTGTTAAAAACATTTTAAAAATTAGATATTTCTTTAAAAGAGGACAAAATGCTTACAAATGTAGCCTTTTATGCTGTGTTTTATAGTGTTTTTATTGGAACTATATTAAAAAAATACTTCAAAAGTCAGTAGTTATTTTTTTTCCATTACCGAGGCTATTAAAAAATAGCCCTCTTTATTAGAGAAATCCTTTGCTGGAGTGGTTCCTATTGGGTAATTTTACTCTGTTAAGTTAACAAGTAACAAACAACCGGCATACACTGGGACAAAAATTTTACATTTAGCCCCAGGAAGAAGAAGTAGAATAATATCTAAAGGTATACGATTCTATAAATACATACCGTGGTTTCGTAAAATTTGGCCTGAAAGCTTTTAAAACCCAAAACTATTCACAATGTGACTCTTTATTAATTGGTAAAACTTCGACGGCGAATACTTTCCCATATATCTAAGCACAAAACAGTTATACACAAATTGAGCATGCATCGTCAACATCTAAAATTGCTGAAGAATCACTATTTAATTTATTACAACTCGGAATTGAGACAGAAGAATTGGTTTCTATAAAGAAGTATTTAATGAATTACCTTTAAATGTTGCATCAGAAGCCGATCTTTTATTGAGTTTTAAACTAGAAGGTTCTGTAGGGTAGTATTTCAGCATCCTTAATTTTATATTAGTGTAATCCCTAACTTTACCCACACGAATGAATTTTTTAAATGAATTTGTACTTTTATTAAAAGCTCGTTACCCAATAATTTATATTGCGACCAATGAAGAGGAACGTATCGAGTATCTTATAAAATATTGTGCAAAAAAATATGTCGTAAGAACTTATTATTCATGGGATTTTGTAAGTGGCTATCAAGGAAATCCAAATGATACTGGTTTCGCAGCCCGAAATCCACTTGAAGCGTTGGATCTAATTGATAAATTAAATCCAGAGACTGCATCCTTATTTGTACTTAAGGATTATGATAATTTCCTTAAAGATTTTTCCGTAGTAAGAAAACTAAAAAATTTAAGCCGTAGCTTAAAAACACAACAAAAAAATATAATAATTGTTTCGTCTGAAATTAATATTCCAGATTCATTAAAAGAATTTGTAACACTTTTAGAATTTCCTCTTCCAAGCTATTCGGAAATTGTAGAAGAACTAAATAGATTAATTTCTTCGTTGCAACAAGAAATAAAACCTGAAACGCTAAATAATATTGCAATTGCTTGCCAAGGTTTATCTTTAGAGCGTATTAGACGTGTTTTATCAAAAGTAATTTCGAAATACGGTAAAATTGATTCTTCGAGTCCCAATTTAATACTTCAAGAAAAGAAGCAAATTATTCAACAGACCCAGCTTTTAGAATTTTGCTTAAATGATAAAAATATTTCAGATTTAGGCGGGTTGGATAATTTTAAAGACTGGTTAAGCTTACGAGCGAAAGCTTTTTCTCAAGAAGCAATTAAATATGGTTTACCATACCCGAAAGGCTTGCTTTTGGTAGGGGTTCAAGGGACGGGAAAATCCATAGCGGCAAAAATTATTGCCCATGAATGGCAATTACCTTTATTAAGATTAGATTTTGGACGCCTTTTTGCTTCTTTAATTGGTCAATCTGAACAAAGGGTGCGAAAGATGATCGAAATATCGGAAGCTCTTTCGCCGTGCGTTTTATGGGTAGATGAAATTGATAAAGCATTTGCAGGGGCACAAAGTAGTGGTGATAGTGGTACTACAAGTCGTGTTTTAGCCACTTTTATAACTTGGTTGTCGGAAAAATCGTCTCCGGTTTTTGTAGTTGCAACTGCAAATAATATCGATTGGATCCCCCCTGAAATTTTAAGAAAGGGCCGTTTTGATGAAATGTTTTTCTTAGGTCTACCGACACGTGAAGAGCGTCAAGCAATTTTTGAAGTACACTTAAAAAAATATAGACCCGATTTAATACAAACTTTTCAGTTACCGTTATTAGGCCAGCTTAGTAAAGACTTTTCGGGTGCGGAAATCGAACAAGTTGTAATTGAAGCGATGCGTCTTGGTTTTAATGAAGATCGCGAATTTAATAATGAAGATATCCTTGTGTCTATCCAAAATCTGGTACCTCTAGCAAAAACAAAAAGTAAAGAAATTGATCTGTTAAAAACTTGGTCAGAATCTGGAAATGTAATAAGTGCTTCAAAGTATAAGTAAATTTTGTTTACTTTATAGAAAATTTATGCTAATCTTGGAAATTAACCAAGGTGTGGCAAAAATAAATGAACAAATTTAAAATGTTTCCTTTACAAAATAACGAATTAGATTTAGACGTATTTTATAAAAAGTCAAATATCCCCAAAATATCTTTAGGCGACAAGGTAAAAGTTATTATTTATTTAGAATTGCCTAAAGAAATAGAAGAAGGTGAAAAAAAAGGAAAGGAACGTATACAAGCCTTTGAAGGTATCGTAATTTCGAAACATTTAGATAGTCAAAAGATAGATTCTACAGTTACAGTCCGAAAGATGTTTCAAGGGGGTGGTACGGAAAAAGTATTTTTGTTAAATTCTCCTTGGATAAAGAGCATTGAAGTACTTAGTAGTTCGATAGTTAGAAGATCTAAACTTTATTATTTACGCGAACGTACTGGAAAGTCTGCACGACTAAAGCGTCGTTTATAGTTTATAAATTTTTCAGGCCTCCGAAAATTCAAAATTTCATAACTATTAATTAAAAAAAAAATGAAAAAAACTTTTGAGGCTTTATTACCCTATTTAATCCCTATAACAGAACGAGTATTATCTATTTCTGCTTATATTTTTCCATTTCTTGAACTGGTATCATATTTTGGACCAAAAGTATTTTTAAGTACTGAAAGCACAACCTTACGAAGTTTTTATTTAAATCATCTTGTAAAACTCTCAAGTTTTTATAACGATAATAACTTACTTATTTTTATCTTTATGGTTTGGGTTTTTATAGTATGTTCACGTGGTTCAGTACCTTTAACAAAATTTGTACGATTTAATGTTATCCAAGCAATTTTATTAAATATAATTTGTTCGTGTTCCGGTGTTATTTTTACTTTTCTACCTATTGTTATTAAAGAAAGTATATTTGGTATAATTGTTTCAAATTTTGTGTTTTTAGGTACAGTTCTCTTAATATCCTACTCTTGCTTAATAATAGCCTATGGTAGATTTACGAGAATACCAATTATTTCTGAAGCAGCAAAATTACAAATACAGCAAGGATATGGCTTTTAGTGATGAATAAATAGTCCAGGATCGACCATATTAGAAAAAAAAATAATCCCCGCATTGTAAATGCGGGGATTATTTTTTTTACTCTAAATCTTTTCTGTTAGGGTTTCGAGAAGGGTCATTCGAAAGAAAACCAAAAGTGAAAAGAGAAATAAAGAAAATTACAACCGTGTAAACTAAAATTTTTAACGTGAACATAGTCAAATTTTTATTAATTACTAAAATGCAGATAGTGCATTCAATATTTTAATTAATATTATATTATATAAATTAGAATATTAACGCTAATTTATTAAGTAAGATTTTTAACGGGCATTTCATACTCTAGTTTTT
>JACLAA010006293.1_pt1 | contig 37638 bp, 30 predicted proteins | sample 8027891 | NCBI WGS metagenome assembly JACLAA01 (sample SAMN15724900, study PRJNA655200) | protist metagenome | isolation source: fluorescence activated cell sorting (FACS) single amplified genomes of... | place: Spain: Blaines Bay Microbial Observatory, Mediterranean Sea | collected 2016-01-19 | reverse complement strand
AAAACCCCGATTTTGAGACCCTAAATACTACAGAGAGAGAAAGAAAGAAAAAAAAGGGACAAAAAAAAGGCACTTTATCTCGCCTTTTCTCTTCACAAACAGAGACCGAGAAGAAGACGAAGACGAAGAGCTCTCTCTCTGCCTGTGGTATCATCATCGCGCGAGGAGAAAGCGAAACAAAACGGGACTACCAAAGCGCACGAACACCAACAACAATACGTGGGATAAAAGTATTTATTTTAGAGAGAGAATTTTGGAATGCATTTTGTGGCCGAGAAACGTCCCGAACAAAATCATAATCATCATCATCGCCACCACCGGGAGATGGAAGAGTCGTCGTCTGTGTTGTTTGCGGCGCACTCCGCGCGCGAAAAAAGGAGCAGCAGCGATGATGATGATGACGCTGGGAGGACTTTTTCTGCTCCGTCGTCCTCTTCGTCGTCCGGTGGTGTGCTGTCTCAAATCAAGCACACGCTCGACGGGTCTCGCATGGTCGCCGCAGGCGGTGGGGCTGGGATTATCGCGAGAACGGCGTCGGCGCCTCTCGATAGAATAAAACTGCTCTTCCAAGTGCAAGCGATGAAATCGTCCGGCATCGAAGGGACGGCGTACACTGGGGTCGGGCAAGCGTTCGCGAAGATATACAGAGAAGAAGGGATATTATCCTTCTGGAAAGGAAACGGTGTGAACGTGATCCGAGTGGCGCCGTACGCGGCGGCGCAGTTGACGTCGAACGATTTTTACAAGTCAAAGTTACAAGACGCGGACGGGAAGTTGGGCGTGAAAGAACGATTGTTAGCCGGTGCCATGGCAGGAATGACGGGAACTGCGATTACACATCCATTGGATACCATTCGGTTACGATTAGCGTTGCCGAATCATCCGTATAAAGGGATGATGAATGCGTTTTCGGTGGTGTATAGAACAGAAGGCGTGAGAGCGCTGTATAAAGGTCTGATTCCGACGTTGGCTGGGATCGCGCCATATGCGGCGTGTAATTTCGCCAGTTACGACGTGGCAAAGAAGATGTATTACGGGGACGGGTCGAACATCAAGCAAGACCCAATGGCGAACTTGGTTATTGGCGGCGCCTCCGGCACGTTTAGCGCGACGGTGTGCTATCCTTTGGATACCATTCGAAGACGGATGCAAATGAAAGGCAAAACCTACAACGGTATGGCGGACGCGATGTTGACGATTATGAGAGAAGAAGGCATGAGAGGATTTTTCAGAGGCTGGACGGCGAATACGATGAAAGTTGTGCCGCAAAACAGCATTCGTTTCGTATCGTACGAGTTGTTGAAGTCGTTGTTAGGGTGCCAACAAACGAAAATTTAACTCTTCCGCTAGGTACGTATTGATTTTGCGAATCCGGGCGTTGTTTTAATAATACTAAATACATGTTGTTGTCACATTAAAATCGTCTATCTAGTATTGTGAGGTTGCTACACTCTATCTCCTATTTTTCTTTCTTTTTTCTTTGGTTCTCTCTCGTCTCTCAACCCGTACCTTTCGTCTCTTTGTACCCACTTCCGCTCGCCAATCGGCCAAACCTTCGCGAACACGCGACCTCTCAGCATCTCCATCGGGACCGGTCCGTAATCTCTCGAATCCGTCGAGTTTCTTTCGTTATCTCCTTGCAGCCACACGTGTCCATCCGGAACGGTCACGTACTCTGTTTTCTTCTTCGCATTCGTCTGTCTCGACGTTGCCTTGTTGTTGTTGTTGGTTTCGACGCCGGCGGTGTCGTCGTCGTCGTCGTCGTCGTAAAAGTCCGCCCCCTTCTCGTCCCACTTGCGATACCCGCTCCATCCGTCCACCTCCTCCTCTCTTCTCCCTCTGGATTCGCTCGCGCTCGCTTTCTTTTCCACTCTCTCCCCGCCGACCGCGACGAGGCGTTTACACACCATGTGTTTCGGGTTCGTCGGCGACCGCGAGACGACCACGTCGCCTTTCCCGATGCCGTTCCCGTTTGCGAAACACACGGGGACAAAGGGCGTCCTGTCGACCAAAACGACGTCTCCCCATTGGTTAAACGTCGGCAACATGCTCGGTCCGACGCACGCCGTCACTTCGAACGCGGTTTCGTTGATCGCGTGTGCCAGCGCGAGCGTCTGGACGAGCGCTTTCGACGCGTCTTTCGCGCGTCGCAGCACGAGGCGTGTTGTCATCAGTCGTCAGTCGTCAGTCGTCACACGCTATATATCATCTCGCGTTTTCATCATCGAGAGAAATTCCAATCGAGTCCCATTCGTGTCCTCACAACGCAGTTTTGGATTCGCAAATCCAAAGTCTCTTCTTCTCTGCTGCGTCTCTCTCTCTCTTTTGCCGTCGTTCGTTCGTCGTCGTCGTTTGGACAAAAAAAAAACCTCCGCAGCAGAGGGGTGTTGGTGTTGGTGTTCTTTCGCGGGAGGAATCACGCGCACGCGCACAGAACACCGCGTCTCTCTCTCTCTCTCTCTCTCTCTGTTACCCTAAACTTTTGTTACCCTAAACTCGAGAGAGAGAGAGACACACAAAAAGATATGGGGAAAAAAATGGTTTGGATCGATCCCTCTCTCTCTCTCTCTCTCTCTCTCTTCTTCTCTCCATTAGTAGTGCACCCAAAACCACCTCTACATCCCCGTATCAGAAGCCGTTCGAGAGAGAAAGAGAGAGAGAGAGAGAAAGAAAATGACGGGGCGCTGTGGTGGTCTTCTCCAAGGCGGGAATTGTGTTGGAGCAGCAGTACTCCAACACAACAACTCTTTAATAAAGGGGATGAAAACGACTGTGTCGTCGAGGAGAGATGGCAAAGCCGCTGCTTTTGCGACGACGACGACGACGACGACGACGACGACGACTTTGAGAGGAGGAGGAGGACGAGGAGGAGAAAGAAGAAGGAGAGTGGTGACGTCCGCGAGCGTCAATGTGGACGTGCACGAGATCCATCGCTCCATGAATCACATCTCGGATATCGCGACCGGCGTCGGTCTCCCGTGTACCGTCCAAAACTGCGGAGACGTGATTTACCGGTCGACGTTAGATCCGGAGTTGAGACGCGAATTGAAACCTTTGCTGACCACTCAAGGGGCGATTATTTTATCGACGCTGTTGGCGTTTTTCTCGATCACGCCCGGCGCGTTGCCTGGATACATCGAATACTACATAGTGCAACCGTTTCAAGATCGAATGAGGAAAAAGTATACCTTGGACGACTTCACGCTGGGATCGAAACTCGGCGAAGGCGGATTCGGGGTGGTGTACTTCGCGACGAATAACGAAACCGGGGAGTTGTACGTCTTGAAAAGAGCAGACGATTACGGAGAAGCGGAGGAATGGATGAATCGTAGGATGCAAATTGCGGCATGGAACGCGTGCGCGCCGTACGTTGGGTCGTGGCAAGGCGAGCCGGCGAAGCCTGGAGAGTACCCGCCGTTGTGGTTAGCGTGGAAGTACGAAGGCGGGAGGACGTTGAGCGAGTTTATGAAAGAGAAGAATTTTCCGTACAACTTGGAGCCGTATTTGTTTCCAGACGCGGAGAGTTATCCGAGAACTTTAGAAGTTGGGGACCCAGAGAGAGCGGCGGCGACGATTAGGGCAATCATGAGTCAGAGTTTAGATTTGTTGGTGCAAATGCACGGGACCGGGATTGTACACAGAGACGTCAAGCCGGAGAATTTGATTTTCGACGAAAGCACGCAGCGGTTCAAGTTGATTGATTTTGGAGGGAGCGCGGATTTACGGTTTGGCGTGAATTACGTGCCCAAACAGTTTATTTTTGACCCCAGATATGCGGCTCCAGAGCAATACATCATGAGTACTCAAACCCCCGAGGCGCCATTTCCTCCGCTCGCCTTGGCACTTTCGCCGGTATTGTGGCAGTTGAATTTACCGGATAGATTCGACATGTATTCATTAGGAATCATGTTTCTACAATTATGTTTCAAAAGTTTACGCACGGATGCTGGCGTGCAAAAGTTACGAAGAGATTTGACGGCGAATAACGAGTCGTTGAGCGCTTGGAGACGCGCGAACGAGTCGAAGATTAGAGACCCGGAGGCGTGGGCGATTTTAGACCTGAACGATCAAGCCGGGTGGGAATTTGCCAGACTATTGACGAAAAAGGTTCCAAGACGACGATTATCTGCGATAGGCTCGAAATTCAATCGGTTCATGTTAAATAGACCATCGCTTTTGAAGAAGTTCGATCGAATGATTCCCTTCCCGATGGGAGAGAAAGTGAACGCGGACGGCACGCCGGCGTACGATTCGTTCGGGTCGTGGTTAATTTTCCGCGTCGCGCGAAGCGGCACCGACGAAAGTGGAGGTTTCACGGAAGCGCAATTGAGAGAGTTTGAGGAAGGCGGCGACCCAGAAGTCTTGGAAGACGCGAGACAGTTTCTCGGGTTGGTGGCGACCGAAGAGTTGCAAAAATACGGCGTGAGCAAAGCGTTTAGAACGATTCAAGAAAGAGACAGGACAATCGTAAAAGTGAAAAGCGCGAGCGTGTCGTTCGACGAAGATGACGAAGATTTCTTCGGGTACGAGGAAGCCAGCGTGGATGAAGAGGACAGAAGTAGCAACAGTAAAAAAAGTAAAGGAGTTGGAGGTTTGCTCGGAAACTTGTTCTCAAAGAGAGTGTAAACATATGCCAAGTAGAATTTTTTTTTATCACGCAGCAATACAAACGCGACTCGAGCGCGCGTTTAGCCAAAAGAGTAAAAGAGAGTAGTAAAGTAAAGCTTAATAGTCCGCCAACACGCCGCCTTCTTCGCACTTGATCATCGAGCTCGCGTCGACGATTGACTTCTTCGTTTTCCCGCCGCACGGATCGAACGGCGCGCCGAGTTCCTCGGTGCATTTTTTCAACACGTTTTCGAGGACACCATCCACGCCTCCCGTACACGGAATCTTCACATTTGCCACTTCCGGGTTCGCCGCGGAAGACGTTATCGCTTTCACGCACACGTCGCCGCACAACCCGTCCGGGTCTTCCAAACACTTCGTGGCCAATTCTTCCAACCGCGCGGGATCTGTTTTTCGAAAGAGACGAGACGAAAGAAACAAAGCGGCGGGGGTCAATACTCGAAACGTCTCTCTCGTTGAAAACAAAAAAAAAGGAGCCGTTTCGCATAAAAAAAAAATACGCTTACCGAAACTCGGACACTGGTATTCCGCGACGGCGACCTCGAGTCTCGAGACCACCCCCGCGACGAGGACGGCGGCGGCTCCAACGCACGCGACCTTCTTGGCGAGCGTTGTTGTTTTCCCGCTTCTTCTTCCTCTTCTTCTTCTTCTTCCTTTCGTCGTCAAAGTCGTCATCATCATCTTCTTCTTCGGCGTCTTCCTTCTTCTTATCACAAAACACAGTTGATTTTTCTCTGGGGAATATTTTCTCTCCCTCGTTTCTTTTTGTAGGTGTTTTTTTTTGGGCAAAAAGAGAGCAGTTCAATGTTTAGGGTTTTAAGGGGTGTTGTTTGAGTGTCTCTTCCAATACTTTTTTTTTCCTTTTTGGAAAAAACTTTTGACTCAAAAATCGGACACAAAAGCGCGTTCGTTGTTTCGACGACGACGACACACGAAAAACGACGAAAACGTTCCAACGAAAAAGCGTTGTTGTTGTTGTTGTTGTTGTTGTTGTTGTTGTTGTTGTTAAAAAGCGCTTTTATATAGTGCGAAAGAGAATGGGACGACGACAAAAAAGCGCCGCTGCTGCTGCTGCTGCTGCGATGATGATGTCGTCGTCGTCGTCGTCGTTAAACGCGACGCTCGACGCCATCTACCGCATCGTCGACGAACCGTCCAAAGCGGCGGAATGCGTGGACGCGTGCCTCGACGCCGCGAAAGCCTTCCCGAACGTCGCGTCCATCTTTTGGTCCGTCCAAGCGCTCGCCACGCTTCGACTCTCTTCCGACAAATTCGAGGCGGCGACGACGCTGGCGGAACGCGCGATGCGACGGATCATCATCGACGACGACGACGGGGAGGAGGAGGAGGAGGAGGAGGAAAACGTGGACACGGACTTCGGCGGGACGGTCGAACAAAGCTTGCGAGTCCTGAACATCTTTTACAAGTCGATCGACGACGAAGAAAACGAACGGCGGGTGATCGAGAAACAACACGAGAGAGACCCGAACAACGTCGAGATTGTCGAGGAGTGCCAGAACATGACGTGCAAAACGTGGGATCTAGAAAAGGCGAAGATGTTTGCGGTGAAGATGCAACGGGCGAAACCGAACGGGACGGGTGGGACGCGCGCGGCAGCGACGATTAGCTTAGCGATTGGGATGCAAAAGAAAGAATGGCGTGGAAAGGAGAGGACGGACGGCGGGGACGGAGAACGCGACGGCGGCGGCGTCGAGAACGAGGAGGAGAAAGAAGCGGAGAGAAGAAAGAACAAGAAGTTGTCTGGAGAATTAGGGAAGGCGATGTTTCAGAGACTGTATAAAAGTTTGAAGACGAGCGAGTACGAGAATGCGGAGAGGGATTTGACGAGCGAGAACGCGAGGGCGTACGTGACGGCGTTGACGCGGGCAGATGTCGGGTTCGAAGAAGACGAAGAGGAGGAGGATAGTTTTTCTAACAATAATTGGAATAGGATTAAGAAGGATAGAAAGAGAAAGTACCCAAAAGGTGACGCGAATAGAAAAATAGCCGTCGCGTTTCTCGAGAGCGAGGTCGGTCAAAAATGTTTCGCGAAAAGTTCTCCTTTAGAACGATTGCGTTTGCTCGCGGACTTGCACGCATCGTTAGATGAAGGGAAGCTAAAAGCGTTTCAATATAACGCGGATATCATTGACCTCGCACCGGACGATTGGATTGCCATAGTAAACGCCATTGAATTACTGGCCGAGCTCGAAGAAAGAAAGGAAGGGAGCATAGACGACGCAATCGCGCACCTCGCAAAGCTTGGTCTCGATGCGGGTGCTAATAGTTGTAGTAGTGGTAGTAGTAGTAGTAGTAGTAGTGGTGGTGGTGGTGGTAGCAAGACAATGTCGTTTGCGCTCGCGTTACGAACCAAGTGCGAATCGAATGGTGGTGCGAAAGTCATAGGCAGAGGACCATATCTCGCTGTTCTCGAAGCCGCGCGCGACAATCTCTCTCGAAAGAATGACGGGACGAATGCACAAATACTATCCGATGCAATATCCGATTATGTAGACGCGTTTGCATCGTGGACGAGTTGTGCGAGAGAGCTTCGCACGTTCATGCAAGCGCTTATGGATTCTGGCAACGCCGAGGCTATTCGGAGTTGTCGCAAAAGATTGGCAAAACGCAGAGATGTCGCGGTTACTTCTTTGGATGAGTTTTATACCACAAATGTTGATGACAAAGACGGTGAAGTGAAAAAGAAAGACGCGATGGATGCGTTGCGAGTAGAAGCGGCGTGTCGTGTGCTCGACGCGGATATTTCGAGAGACGACATAGATACCGCTTGGGTGTCTAAGAAAACGGAGAAAAATTGTTATTCACCGCCGGTAGTTTACAAAGATCGCGCTGGAATTAATCGCGCGAGAACGTTTATGGAACGATTTGAAAAATGTGAAACGCTCGTCGAATCGCTCGATTTTCGAGAATGGACGCCGCGTGATGTTCTTGGAATTTACGCTACGCATGCGCTCGTCGCTGAAGCGGCTTCTTGTTTACATTTAAAACAATCGAGAGCTGTCATGTTCCTCGTGTGCGCGAAAGCGCTTTCAAAATGTGTTTTGCAGCGTTCGAAGCACCACGCGGAGGCACTTTTTGACGAAATCTCTTCGAGTTGTGTTCTTGGTGCGTCGCAGTCCATGCTCGATACGTTTGCGTTTCTCGACGCCAAAAACATACAAATGGCAAGCTTATTGCACCACGTTGTTCCCGCACTTGATGGAAACAGCGTGCGTTTTGAAGAGTTCCATAAAATTTATGTGAAGTGGAAGAGTTTACAACAACAATCAGATGGGGACATTGGAGAATCGTTCGCCAAGGCTTTGCGATACGGCGCGTTCGATAAAGCGTTGGAATTCACGAGGTTTCGCGATACGTTGAGGTGCTCGTTCGCGTTCAGTCAAATGGACGCGATTGCCTCAAAATTTAAGTCGATATATCTGCACAGCATGCGGTTGGAGAGACACGGCGATATTGTAGTTGACAAGGCAGACAAAGACTTTACGCAGAAAGTGGAGAAAAGAGTCGAACAAGTTACAAGGCAGTTTGCTGAAGCGGGGCAGAATTGCTCGAATGGCATACTTTGCGTCGGAAACGGAACCATGGAGGAACAACACGAAAAGAACATGCTGTATCTTTGGAAAAATTTGTGCTTCACACACACTGATGATGCAACCGGAACGAACAGTTCGTGGTTCCCTCCATATTTGAGCGTACCGGTGCTCGCAGCGCCTTCGTGGTTTCTCGCGAAAAATAGTGGCAAGAATACTACCAGCGAGAGTTCTTCGTACAGGGACGAGTGGACGAGAAATCATCTACTCGAATCCCTCTCGTATTTTTCTGTCGCATCTCTGGGTTCGTGTAACTCTATCGACGAGCGAATACATACGATTCGAGAGATGTTTGAATACTGCGCTGGAGATTCGGCGTCGAAGAAAGAAGTAAAAGAGGAAAATGGAGAAGCCTTTCAGTCCTGGATGCAAATGAACGTGTTTGCGTTTAACGAAACGTTCATTCAAGCGATCGTTCAAAACAAAGAAGCTACCGAAATCTTCGATGCCATTTCGCGTATTTCTATCAGCTGTTCGCGTAATCTCGCGAAGGATATTCGCGCGGTTGCGTCCAATTTGCACTTGCCAAATTCCATCAAATTCGCTCTGGACGGTATAGTCGGCACGACATCGTACGTCTCTTCGCACGTGTTGACGGTTTCGTGTAACGCCTTGATTTTAATAATTGAAGGTAAGGTGTTTGATACCGTAAACAAACGAAAGTTGAAAGAGTTGCTTGAACCCGTGAAAGATGCGGTGGATGATTTACTTTTAGCGTTGCGCGAAGGCGCGATTGACCTTTTGAAAAAATGTAACGAGAACGACGACGCGCACGCCGCAGAGGTTTGCGCAAAAGAAATCGACGATGATGAATTTCCCGGAATTAATACTACGCTAATGCAGAAAATTGCGACAGAGTTAAGAACAAACCATCTGGAGAGTTTAGAGATTGCTGCTAAACGCATCGAGCTTTTGCAAACTGAGTTGAGTTGGTCGGTTTGAATGCGCACACATTTATCGTTATTATACACAACCAAGCTAAAAACTTTTGCATCCTAGAAAATGACTAATGATATTCGATACCACGACGTTCGCTAAACCTTTACAACTATACCCGGACCCTCTCCTGTTTTCCCAGCTTCGCCAGGGACATCCCCAGTGTTCACCGTCGTAGTTGTAATCCGACGGCAACGCCGCCGTCAAACTTTCGTAATCGACGATATACACCTCATCCGCCAACACCTTTTCGTTCTCTCGAAGCATTTTTTTTGCAATTTGGTTCAGCAATTGCCTTCGTTCGTGCGTGCCAAACAAGTTTGGCGGTGAATTCGCGTCTGTACCGCTTTCGATGCCATGCCACCTCGTCGCACCGGCGTCCGTGTGTGCCTGTCCGTTGTTTCCGGCGCTGCACGTTCTCCGCGATTCCGAGGACGATCCGTTCGGGCACATGCTATCTCCGGGGCCGCTGCTCGATTTATAATGTCTCGTCGGCGCGGTTACCCACACTAAACGTTTTAACCGTACCCGTTCGCTATTATTGCTCGTTTCGCGATATTTTATCACGGTTTCCACGAACGTTTTCATCTTCTCTCTAAACTTTTCAATCGAATACCTCGCCGCGTCGTTCGCGCCTTGTAGAATCACCACGTTTTCGAATTGCACGTTTTCCACGCGTTTATGTTCTTGAATTTCTTTGAACAGTTTTTCGTTTACCATATCGATGCCATGAAAGTCACTGTGTTCGCCCTGCGCGCGAATGAGATCTAATCTCCCGTAGACTTTCCTGGCCTCTAAATCGTGTCTCGTGGGCCAAAAATATTCCGTCTTGTTTAAGTGTTGCAAGAAAGCCTCGTAGACGTGCCCTAAAGTGCTCTCTCCGGCAAATTTAACCGGTCCAATGCGTTCTAAACAACTATTGAGTTTCAAACCCGATGCGTGTTTGATTTTGCACCCGTAGTACCTCCACTCTAAAGCGTCCTCTTCGCTTTGCGTTCGGTACATTTTCTTGGAAAACACCCACCTCCCGGCGCCGTCGCCGTTTTTACAAAAAGGGATTTTCGCACCTTCCCGCCGCCAAGAGAGGTCGTTTGCCGGGTTCTCGTGTAACTCTTGATACGCTTCCATTTTGTACCACCCGTGCGTCGATTCGGTTTCTTTGATATTCTTGTAAGATTTGGTAAAGCCCGCGGCGTCATCCAAGACGTTTTCGCCGACGCCTATATCTTCCTCCTCGTTTTCTCTCACGAAATAGTCTTTCTTTTCCACGTATACTCTCCACGGAAACGTTCTTCTGATGTTATACACACGAGGTCCATCGCACGGTGGACACTTATTCGCCTTTGCCATTAAATTTTCTGGAAATGGCCTCTCCTTTTCTGGATCTTTCAATCCTTCCCCGTTCACGTGCAGCAACCACACTTTCGCGAGAATACCTCGATACTGTTCGCCTTCTCTCGGAACTATGGCTTCGATAGGAAACTCCCCGCAAATTATTTCCCCGCTCTCCTCATCTCTCTCCTCAAAGATTGGAAAATTACTCGGCCCGAACAACGCGTCGGACGTTTCGAACGACACTCGCACCGCGTCGCCGCACGACCACTCGAAATCCAATTTCGCCGTCGCGCCGCCGCCGCCAAAGTTCTTTTTGTCCTTCTTACGAATCGTCAGTCGCGTTTCCATCTTCTCGTACCCTTCGTACTCGTCGCTCGCGCTCATTTTCACGTCGAGTAAGCACATCTCTCGCACAAACTCGTCGTTCTCCATTCGAACGCACCCGAACCCGCCGGCTTTATCTCCTCCGCTTTGTAGTGCGGCGGGCGTTTGTTTTAAAGGTGGTCCCATTCGTAGGGGAATGTCTCTCCCTGGTTGTGTACCTCTCCGTTGCATCGTCGCTCGCGAAACGCTAATAGGGTGGTCGTATTTCTTAAACGTCTCCTCTTCTCTCGAAGAAGAACGACGACTTTGTTGCGTGCTGCTTCGCGCGAGCGTCGTCCCTTCGATTTCCAGTCGATACACGACCGCTCCGGCGGCGGCAAAGACGGCGATCCCGACCCAAAAGATTCGCGTTGCGGCGAGACTTCGTTTCGGGGTCATCATCATTCTTTTTGTCCTCTTCTTTTGCTCTCTCTCTCAAGAGAGAAATGGTGGCACGACGCTTCCTCCTCCCGCTCGTCGTCGTTTTTGTCGTCGCTGGTGGTGGTGTTTCATCGAACGCCGCTTTTGTCGTCTCGCCCGAAGCGAGAAAAAAGGAGGAGGTTTCTTTGCTCGTTTTACGCGCGAGTCAAATGCTCTGGGGAAAAAATTGGATTTGTAATGCCTTTTTACTCCTTCTCCGTCGTCGGCGACTTGGTCGTCGCGGGGTCGTCGTTCGGGAGAGCGTCTTTGTTGGTCGTCGTCGTCTTCTTCTCCCCTTCGCTTCGATGGCCCTCTTCTTCTTCTTCTTCTTCTTTCCTCTTCCTCGGGTCCGCCGACGCTTCTTCCTCCGTCATCCCGAACACCTCTTTCCCGAGCGTTTCTTTCGCGCGAAAGAGTTTGCTTTGCAGATAAAACGAGACGTTGTCGTTCTTCGCGAAGGCGCGGTCGAACTTCGCGAGCATCTCCTCTTTCGTGTCGTCGATCGATGTTGGAAGAATTTTCTTCGCCTCGTCGAGCGACACGCCGCCGAAACCGGTCGTCGACTTTGACGAAGAGACGTTGGACTTCCCGGCGGCATTCTTCACGTGGTGCTCGGCGTGGACCCCAGACGCTTTGGCGTTCTGGAGCGCTTTCGACCACGCTTGGGAGGCGGCTCGGAACACCGCGCCAGAACACGCGACGAGGAGGTTGGCGAGGACGCGAGAGGCCATGCGTTTGTTTGTTTTTGTCTGTCTGTCGTCGATCGTTCTTCTCGCGCGCTCTCTCCGCGGTTGTGTGGAGCAATGCGCGATGAATGATTGGACACCGGAATCTCGATTGGAAAAAATGGCATTAAAAAATACGCGCGATTTGTACGAAGAAGAAGAAGAAGAAGAAGAAGAAGAAGAGATGAAGAGGACCAACGAGGAGATGACTTCGACGACGACACAGAAAAGAGAGCGCCGCCGTGACAACAACGCGCGCGTCTGCCATGTCGGTCCCTCTCCTTTTTCGCTCGCGACGCCCGAGAAGAAGAAGAAGAAGAAGACCACCAACGCGAGGAGAAGGACGGAATCTTTGGGAGAATCTTTGCTGCCGCCTTTACGGAAGACGACGACGACGACGAAGAAGAAGAAGAAGAAGGCTCCTCCCATCCGAAAGCACCACCACGCGCTCTTCGAGAAGACGACTGAATCGCCCCCGGCGCTGCTTCGCGGGTACACGTACGCCGACGTCCCAAGGACAAAGTCGTCGTCGTCTCGAGAAGAAGAAGAAGAAGAAGAAGGCCGGGGAAAGAGGGGCCTCCTCCTCGTCAAGTTGGAAGCGTTGAGAGACAACGCGTGGCACAAGTTGGAAGCGTGCGTGTCCGTCGACGACGACGACGACGAGTGTTCAGAAAACGACGAAAACGACGACGACGACGACGACGACCACCACCACCGCTCCAAAGGCGGGAGAGACGCACGCAAAGCGCGCGCGTTCAGTAGCTCCCCTAAAGAGAGAGAGAGAGAGAAAGACATTGTAAAACCCTAAACACTAAACCCTAAGTCCTTTTAGGAACGAGAGAGAGGCGTTTTCCTTTCCCCATAAAAAGCGATGTCCTCTGAGACGATGACGACGGGGAATCCGTTCGGGTCTCTCGAGCGGAAAGACAACGGGGACGACGAGAAGGAGAAGAGGAGGTCTCGCGGTGGGGGTGGTCGATCGTCGTCGCCCAACGGAGGAGGAGGAGGAGGAGGACCAACAGTACTACTGAGAGAAGAATTCGAGTCCGTCGATTTGGTATCTTCGGGGTCCCTTCGCGCGGAATGGCTCGGCACTTCGCCGGGTCCGCAAAGTGGTGGTCGAAGTGGTGTTGAAGGGAGAGGCGTTCGCGATGATGGCTTGACTTCGGATGTGTCGAGTGGTATTCTTCGAACGACGACGACAACAACAACGCCGGCGGCGAAGGAATACACGGTGGAAGATGCCATCGATTACATCGGTTTTGGAGCGTTTCAGATGTGCTTTTTAGCGGTCACCGGTCTCAGTTGGTTGTGCGACGCCATGGAGATGATGTTGCTGTCTTTCATAGGCCCGGCGGCGAGGTGCGAGTGGGCGCTGACGACGACCCAGGCGTCCAGTTTAACGAGTTTTGTGTTTCTTGGCATGGGTTTTGGCGCGCCGAGTTTCGGGATGCTCGCGGATAGGAAAGGACGTTTGTTTTCGCTGCGGTGTTCGACCGGGTTGACTCTGTTAGCCGGAGTTGGGTCAGCGCTCGCTCCGACGTTTAGTGGGCTGTGCTTCGCGCGAATGCTGGTTGGGTTTGGATTAGGAGGCGTTCCCGTGGCGTATAATTTGTGCGCGGAGTTTTTACCGAGCAAGAACAGAGGCGTGTATTTGTCGTCGTTGGAGTTTTTTTGGTCGTTCGGGAGCATGATTTCTGCGCTGTTAGCGTGGGCGATTTTGCCGAAAAGTTCGTGGAGGGTTTTATTAGGAGCGACGGTTTCGCCGTTGATTTTGTTGGGTCTTTTGTTGGTGTGGATGCCCGAATCGCCGATGTATTTAGCGAGTAAAGGGAAGATGGAGGAAGCGGAGAGAACGTTACGTTTTATAGCCAAGTTAAATAAGAAACCGTTGCCGGTTGGGGTACTAAAGGTGATGGATAAGGATAAAGGAAAGAGAGAGGAGTGGTTGGATAGACGATTATCGATGGATGATGAGAGGCCCGCAGAAACCGCCGCCGTCGAATCTATTGGATCCCCTCCTTCGCCTCGTCAACCGTCTGCACCGTGTACTCCTCAGAGGGAAATGACCAGTTTACAAGGCAACATGTACACGGACGACGAGTATTCTCTCTCGTTCATCTCATCCATGAAAGGATACATTTGGAACCGAACACCGATAAAAATGCAACGCTTGTTAGTCCCAAAATTCCGAAAGACGACGTTGAGTTTGTGGTTCCTCTTCTTCTCGGTGGCGTTTCTGTATTACGGTTTAGTCTTGCTGACGACGACTTTGAAACTAATGGACGACGACAGCGGCGGTTCTAGAAAAAACTTAGACCCATCAACCGTCGTTTGTCTCGCACACAACTCCCCCGACCTTACCAACGCGGATTACCGAGACATAACGTTATCCGCTTTCTCTGAACTCCCCGGCATGGTCTCCGCGATGGTGTTCATCGACACGCTTGGTCGTAAAAAATCTACGATCCTTGGCTTTGTCGTCGCCGCCATCTGTTTCATACCGGTCATGCAATCCGCAAAACGCGACGTCATCACCGCCTTCTTAGCCATCGCGCGATCCTCCTCCATGGCTGCCTTCACCGTCCTCTTCGTGTACTGCTCGGAAGTCTACCCGACGCAAATCCGAGGCACGGGCGTCGGCGTCTCAAACACCTTCTCGCGAATCGCGGGCATGTTTGTCCCGCTCTTCGCCGTCGACGCCGTTCGTAACGGCGCGAAGGAATTCGTTTTGTTCCTTTTCGGTTTCATAGCCGTAGTTTCCGCCTTTATCGCCTCTCGATTAGAACGCGAGACGAAAGGACAACATTTAGACGCCAGCACGGAAGTCGCCGAAGAAAATACGGAAGGGAACGCGGAACGAGGAGAAGGAGAGGGCGGCATAGAATTGAGCGAGCGAACGCCGACGCCGTCTGCGGTATAATAGAAAGCTCGCACACACATGCACACGCACACTCTCTGTTGTTCATTTTTGGGCTTTTTCCCGTGCCGCACTCGAGGGTATCTTTTAAAGCGGTGTCTTTTTTTCCTCTCTTCTTAGTCTTCTTCTTCTTCTTCTTCTTCTTCTTCCAATTGCCCTCAAAAATTTTCTGCGACCAAACAAAACACCTTTACCACCGGACGACGAGAACTCCTCTCCTTTTCCTCCCACGCATCATCTTTTTGTCGTCGTCGCCAGGATGGGTGAGCGCAAAGTTCTCAACAAGTACATTCCTCCCGATTTCGACCCGTCGAAGGTCCCGAAAGGGAAACGTCCCGCCGACGGGCAAATTAAAGTTCGAATGATGCTTCCGATGAGCATCTGCTGTCAAACCTGCGGAAACTTCATCAGCAAAGGGACCAAGTTCAACAGCCGGAAAGAAGACGCGAAAGGAGAGACGTACCTGGGCCTGAAAATCTTCAGGTTTTACTTCAGATGCCCGAGATGCTCGGGGGAAATCGCGATGAAAACAGACCCGGAAAGGAGCGATTATATAGGTACGTTTTTTGGGGGGAAATCTCTTTTTGTTGTTGGAAAAATGTGTCACGCGTGAAAGCGCGCGGGAACATTTTTTTGTCGTACCGTAATGCGTCGGCGTCTCTCGCTTGCGTCGAACGTTCGTGCCGCGTCGCGTCTCTTCTGTTCGCGCGGCGCGCTTTTTTGATGTCGTTCCGCGTTCTGACCCTAGTATTATCTCTTTTTAATCTTACGCGGCGCGCGTACGAAAACAGTTGAATCCGGCGCGTCCCGAAACTACGAACCGTGGAAAGGCGAGGAGACCGCGAACGAGTTGAAAGAGCGCGAACGGAAAGAAGCCGAGGAAGGGGACGAGATGAAAAAGTTAGAGAATAAAACGAAAGCGTCGAAACGGGAGATGGATCTGAACGCGGCTTTGGAGGAGATGAAATCGTTGAGCGCGAGGCACGGGAGGATGGATTTGGACGGCGTCGTCGCGAGCGTCGCGAAGATGGGAGAGAAAGAACGAGAGAAAAGAGAGTTAGAGGAGGAGATGCGAGCGAAGAAGATGTACGAGATGGCGGTGAGAGAGAGTAAGATGAGAGAGAAGGAGAAGAAACAACAACCAGGACAAGAAGAATATAACAAAAGCACCAACGACCAAGGAGGAGAAAAAAAACTAGAAGACATTTACAGCGAAGACGAGGAGGAAAAAGAAGCGAGAGATGCGGAAGAAGCGAGAATTCGACGACGCAAAATTATCGACGACTTCGACATGGGGAACAATAATACGAGCGATGAAGACGGAAAGAAGAAGAAGAAGAATCCGTCCGCAGTAAAGAAGAAAACGACGCGTCTAATAAAAGTCGCGTCGGCGAAGACGACGACGACGACAGCATCCGAAGAAGATGGCGATCGAACGAAGAAAGACAATGCAGCACCGGTGGTAGCACCGAGCGCATTGGTCGCTCAGTACTCTAGCTCTAGCGAATGACTTCCATAGGACGTAGTAAAGCACCCCGCGCGCGCGTTTGACATTCTCCGATACTTTTTTTCGTTGATATACATACATATCCCGTCACAAGTCGACGCTTCGTCGTCGTGCTCAAAGCCGTTGTCATCGAGAAGTACACAAGTACCCACAAAACGCTCGACGCGAAATCGCGATGCACCCTCCCCCCGCTCCGTTTTCCTCGCCCTTGGAGTGGTGGGACGTGCGCGTGACCGTCGCGAAGAAAAGCACCGCGAACGCTTCGAAAACGTCGTCGTCGTCGTCGTCGTCGTCGTCCGATTATTCTTCCAAAGTCGATGATGATGATGATGCGTCGTCGTCGACGACGACCACGACGATTCTCGATCAAATAAGCGGCGCGGCGCGACCTGGACGATTGCTGTGCGTTCTCGGCCCGTCCGGGTCGGGGAAGACGACGTTTTTAAACGCTTTGAGTGGGAGATTAAAGGACGAAAAGAACGAGGTGCGCGCGCGACGAAGGACACGGGAGAAAAAGAGGAACACCCCACCTGTACAGCTCGAAAGGAGGAGGAGGAGGAGACGACGGCGGCGTCTTTCAAAACCCCGTTCGAGATGTTGTGCTCTGTGTTTTTTTCTGGGCGCGTGCGAAAGAACGAACGAACGACTGGAGAGCATCTCCTAAAAACTCTCTTCTCTCTGACGCTCTCTCCTCTTCTTCGAATCGAACGCGCAGGCGGACGTGACGTACACGGGTGACGTGCTCTTAAACGGTTCGCTCGTGTGCAAATCGAACAGCAAATACCAAAACGTGTCGTACGTAGAACAGGATCCGAAATTTTTTAGTAACCTGACCGTGAGAGAGACGTTGATGTTAGACTGTCAATTACGAGACGCGCGCGCGAGTAAACGAGAGTGCGAAATGATCGTGGAGAACGTTTTGAGCCGGTACGGGTTGTTGAGTTGCGCGGATACGCTGGTTGGGGGCGATTCGGGAGGGAAGGAAGTGAGAGGCATATCCGGGGGCGAGAAGAGAAGGTTGAGCATCGCGTGCGAGACGGCGTTTAGTTTTGGTGGTAGTAGTGGTAGTAGAGATAACAGTTCCGCGGATGGAAAATGGCAACAACAAAGACAACAATATCAACTGGTCGTGTGTGACGAGCCGACGTCGGGTTTGGACGCGTTTTCTGCCGATCGCGTGGTGTCTCAATTGGCCGGGTTAGCGGTTGAACGACGCGCGGTAGTGGTGTGTTCGTTGCACCAACCTCGTTCGGCGAGTTGGTCGAGAGCGCACGATGTCATGTTGTTAGCAAATGGAGGGAGAGTTGCGTATCACGGGCCGGTGTCGAAATGCATACCATATTTTACGAGCATCGGGTATGAGTGTCCGGCGAATTACAACCCGGCGGAGTTTTTAATCGACCTCGTGTCCATAGTGACCGATTGCGGGGTAGAAGCGCGAGAGAATTCGATAGAAAGAGTGGACGATATATGCGGAGAGTGGCGAAGGCAGAAACCTTTCGTCGATAGGCAAGCGATACAGATAGAGTTAGAGGAAAAAAAGGCATTGGAGAGAAATATGTTTGACCCGAAGCGAAATCATAAACAGAGAACTCTAATGACGTACCAGGATTTTCACAACATGATGCACGACCACACGTTAACGAGGGCTGAGACGACAATCACGCAGGAAAATGGCGCGCCTTTATCGTTTCGAGATTTCGAAAAGACGTTTGCAAAACCATTGGAGACGTACGTGAGTAAGCAAAGCGCGACGGCGGGGACGAACGAAATCGAGACAAGTAGATTTAGCGAAGAAAAAGATGGCGACGACGACGAAGAAGAAGAAACAGATGGGTACAAAACAGCCTCGACGACATCAATAAAAAGAGATACAATGCGCGATAAGAACGACGACGAGGAGGAGGAAAATTGTTTGAATGAAGTCGAGAAAACGAGGAAGAATATGCATTCGCGTTCTGGGAGCGCGGAGGAAGTGCGCCTAGAGAAGAACAATCAAACCGCCGCGACAACAAAGACGACCAACAAAAGCGGTGGGCCTTTGAAACGGCTCATGAGACACGTCTCGACGAGCATACGCTCAAAAGTTACTAACACTGCATCCGAAACGTCTGTAAATACGACGACGACGACTGAATTTGAAATCTACGACGCAAACGGAGGTCGGAATTTTGCCTCGTTCGGTTCGACGCCGCCGTCGCCGTTTAAACAATTCCAACTTCTCGTCGGTCGAAGTTGGAAACAAACGCGCCGAGAGATGTGGGTTAACTGCGTTCGACTCATCGCTTCGGTAGGGTTAGCAACCGCGTTCGGATCGTGTAATTTCCGCATCTCCAAGCACCCTTCGACGGTGAAACGCCGAGTGAGCGTTTTGATGCAAAGTTGCATCAACAACGGCATGTTAGCGTTGTGCCGGACGTTGAATAACTTTCCACGCGAACGTTTAGTCGTGCGACGCGAAATGCGAAGGAACGTCGGTGGTTATCATCCGGGCGCGTATTTTTTTGCAAAATTGTTGGTTGAAACGCCGATCGATATGCTTTTCCCAGTTGCGTTTGGCTCGATCGTTTCACCGATGGTCGGTTTGAATCCAGCCGGGAGGAAAGAATTCGTTTCAACTTTAGCTTTACACGCGGCGAGTTCGGCGGCGTTGGGTTTGGCTGTTTCCGCGATCGCGCCAACCTCAGAGACTGCGTTGGCCATCGGGCCCTGTATGATGGTACTGTCAATCATGCTCGGCGACGCGACTGGTGCTTTCGGTGAAGTGCCGCAAGCGTTGAAACCGTTGAGCAACTTGTCCGTCGTGAAATGGTCTTTCGAAGGCGTCTTGGCGTCTGAATTTGAAAATTTGACGTTCGATAAGAATGACGTCGAAACCAATTCGTCGAAACAACTTCGTTTGCGCGCAGAAAAGAAGAACCGCGAAAAATCACATTCGATTGTATACGACGCCACAAAATGGGCGACGAGCAAGTTAGAGTCCATCGGCCCAGAGCGAGGCGAAGATGTTCTCGAAGAGTTCGGATTGAAAGCGAAGGGCCAAGCGAGAGATGCCGCGAAAGGACAGATTTCCGTGTTTTTACTAAACGTCGCTCTCGCGTTTACCGCGTTGACATTTAAGGAGAAACAATAGAAAAAACATCAAGTACATGTATTAATAATACTCTAACTACATACCGCGCATCTTCACCAACGCCTTCACCGCTAACTCGCGACTCTCTCCATTCATGCAAAACTGCTTGATTCCTTCAATCACGGCCTCTGGCACGTTGCTAATCATCGCATGCACGCCTTTCTTCCGTAACTCCAAAGCCGTCTCTAAATCGTCCGCCACCCAACTCTCCACCCACGCGTTGCTCTCTTTTACCGCTTTCGAATACCACTTCTCGTCGAATTTTGCGCTTGGTAATAAACCGCGAACGTTCATTCTTTCGAGATTCTCTCTGGCTAACTTCTCCGTATTCCAATGAGAGCCGTCCACATCCCTCAACGCCCACGTCATTTTAATCCTATCTTCACTCTTCGGAAACGAACGCTCCAACGCTTTCTGTATGTTTTTGCTCGCTTCACTTTCCGGATCGGTGACGTAATAGGACACCGCGTCCACGACGTTCGCTTTCTTCGCGAATTCGTTCACCAACACAACGTTCTCTGCGTTCAAAGCATCGCCTTTTAAATCCACCCCGAAGAACGTCCCATCGATACCAATTCGTTTACTACTACTACCCATCCCGCCGATGTTCTTCCCGAGCTCGTGCGCCAACAACAGCGTCTCCCTCAACGCGCGACGAGCGCCTTTCTTCGCCCCTCTTGTGCCCGTCATCTTCGCGAAATGTGCGATTAAATCTTCCAACGTCGCAAAAGATCGCTCGTTCGCACCCAGCGCTCTCGCTTCTTCCAACGTCACGTCTTTCGCTTCTTTTTGAATCCAATCGAACAGTCTTTGCGGGTGCGTTGCTAACAACGTTCCGTCTTTCAGTCGCACCGCGTCTGTCGTCGTCGTCGTCGTCGTACGCGTGTCCTCGCGGTCAGCGTCGTCTCGCGCGTCGATGTCGTCCGCGAACAAAAGCCGGTCAAACGAAAGAAAAGAGGAAAAAAACGTACGACACATTCGTTTCGAACGACGACGTCTCGACCGCGCGTAAAAGAGAGAGCGACCAAAAAAGGAAGCGCAAAAGGCGTACCTATGTCGTAGTTCGTCACGCCGTATCTGTCTCTCAAGTAATCCATCGCCTCGAATCCCCCCGATTTCGTCGTCGGATCGTTCGTCAGCAGCTGGTGGCTGGCGACGTCCGGGAACGTTCTCGCGCATCGAACCGCGTTCTTTTCCCCGTTCAGACGCGTCGAGGCGCGCAACGACGGACGGACGAGGGCGACGACGACGAGGAAAAGACACCCGACGATTCCCGCGAGGAGCTTCTTGAGAGGCGGAGGACGGTTGATGTTCACGCCCGCGCGGGAGAGGAACAGGAGCAGACGAAGCATAAACGGCGGCTTCTGGTGGTGCGCCTTCTTCCGCTTGTGTCGCCGCGGCGCCGAAACAACGGAGGACGAGGACGGAGACGACGACGACGAAGGCTTCTTCGGCATCGATGTGTGTAAAAGTCCAATAAAACGCGGGGGAAATTGTGAAGCGGATTACCCGAAAAATCGAAGAAGAAAACAAAATGGCGGCGGCGTTCGAGATCGTGGCGCACGACGAGTGGTGACGCAGAATTCGCGCGAAAAGATAAGACATTCGCACGTGTGCACATCGGACGGTCTCTTTTCGCTCGCGCGAAAGAGATTTTGTCCGTCCTTCGAGAAGAAAACGTTCTCCCGTCGCTCCGCGAGCGCCGTCCTCAGACCGCGAAGCGCGGTACGATATATCTACCATCGTTGTCATCAAAAGTTGCTGCTACGCGCTAAAACGGTTCGCTCGAACGCGGCGGCGTCTTCCCGTAATACTGTCGCTTCATCAAGCGGGTATGGTACGTCCACGCCTCTTCGTTCGAAAGCCGCCCGTCGGCGACGCGCCGTCCTTTCGTTGCGACGTCGTCGACGTCGTCTTTCGCGACTAACGCTCCATCTCGAAGCACGAACGTCGTCGAGACGCTCCCATCGTTATCATCATCATTCTCGTCGTCGTCTGAATCGTCGTTATTCCTCGTCGTCTTTCTTTTCGCTCTCGATGATCGAAGGTCTCTCAGGACGCCGCTCGCCGCGCGCATCTTCAACGCGCCGATTTTAGAGAGAAGAAACTGTCTCGCTTTTTGAGTCCTTACACTCATTGAGTCCTTAAACCCTTCTGTGGTGTCTTTCGATCCCTCTTTCGTTTTGTCGTCGAGAAGGAGGATGTGTCTCAGCGTTCGTTTCGCGTCTTCCGTCGCGGCGCGGTGGTCCGCGGGCGTTGCCGAGCACCGCTTCGAGAGCCAGAGGAACTCGCGGAATGTCCTGTCGTCGTCCGAAACACACGTGTGTTTTAATACGCGCGGTGGTGGTGGTGAATACTCGTATATACATCGCGTCGAAAATCGAATTGGAATTGGATATATGCGAGAGAGAGAGAGAGAGAGAGAGAGAGAGAGAGAAGACGTTTGTTTGTACCTGCGCGCTTTGAGAAAATCCATGACGACAAAACCCTTTTCTACCCACCGCGAGGAGGAGGAAGTGGAGGAAGAAGATGAAGCGCGTCGTCTCGTTTCATGAGACCGTTTGGAAGTCTTTAGATATATTTGTGAGGCATTTTTCGCGGCATTTTTTCACCTCAAAGAAAATGCCGCCGGTCCTTTGAGAAGACTGATATGCTCTCCTCTCCCTCGAACAACGCGACGACAAAAGGCGGGACGACGACGACGAGCGGCGAGGTCGGCGGGAAGCTCGTCTTTTTCCTCCTCGCGACCGTCGTCGTCGTCCTTTCGCTCTCTTCTTCTTCCACGAACGACTTCAATGACGAACAAACGGCATCATCATCATCATCGATCGACGCGACGACACTCCTCGACACCCTCCCTTCCCGAGGGACGAAAGAGAGACGAGAGGTCTGCGCGAAAGTCGCCAACGTCGGGGAGTGGGTCTACGGGGAGACAGCGGTGTGCGAACGGGTGAAAATGGACGCAGTTTTCGCGCACACGGTCGGGACAAAGTGCGCTTTCGAGAAGAAGGACTCGAGCACGTATAGGAGGCAAAAGAAAACCACCTTTTTTGGTGTGTTCGGACGACGACGACGACGACGACGGTGAGTGGATCCGCGCGTGGCCGGTATTCTCTCGATGCGCGCGCGTCGAGTTTTACTCGCCGCTGGTCTCTCTCTCTCTCTTTTCTTTCTTTGTTTCTTTGTTTCTTTCTTTCTCTCACGGACGGTATTCTCGTTACGACGACCGGACGTCCGGATACCACCAGGGACGCGAAAGCGTGGGTCCCGCACGAAGGGTTGATGGATGCGTGTCAGTTTTTCAGGTTTGCATCGGCGACAACGCCAGCACAGGCGTTGGGGAGTAGCGAGAAGAGTGGTGGGGGCGATGGTGAGACGACGAGTTTGGTGATTGACACAGACGTGACGGCGACGCCGGATGCGGTAGCCGAAGCGACGAGGAAAGAAGAAGAGGTAGAAGAAGATGAAAACGCCTTGAACGATTTCGCGATTCAACGGATGATGCGAGGAAGAGACGCGTTGTTTGTTGGAGATAGTCAAGTTCGACACGTGTACGCGGCGTTTTTGCGCATAGCGGCCATCGGCGACGCGCACGAGGCGCACTTGCACCCGCCGAAACGGCTAAAGCTGAAAAATTCGCTCTTCAATCGAAAGTATCGCGTATACGTGAAAAGCGCGAGAAAGACAAACCGAAACGTGGCAGATGAAGTAGAGGAACAGAACATCGAAACCGAGGTCGTTGGTGACGTTCCAGGTGATAAACATGCCAAAACGGATCCACTCAAACACCGCAACTGGACGTTTGCTATTCAAGGCGGCGGCGGCGCGCACTTCGTCTGGGCGCCGGAAGCCAAAGACGTCGTCGAAGTCGTCAAAGAGCGCTTACTCTTAGATTCAGACGGAGAATCGACCAAAGATTCGAAATTCGCTTCCCCCGATTTCCTCGTCGCTGGCGTTGGATTATGGCACATGCTCCACCAAGCCGATCCGAACGATTTCCAACGCCAAGTCGCCGAAGTCAAAGCGTTATTAGACGACATCGATTTCAAAACCACCGTGCCGTTCTGGTTGACCGTGAGCAAACCCGGTCCGTCGCACCTAATGAACTCGGTCAAAAAACAAACCCACTTAACTGCAGACAGTTGGGACTTGTACCGCCAAGCGACAGAAAAAGAATTCTCCGACGACGCGTCGCAAACTTTAGCCATCGATTTCGGAGCGCTGACGGAAAAATGTGGCGCCAAATGTTCCGTGGACGGCGTCCACGTGGACGAAACCGCGTACGACGCCGCCGCGCAAATACTCTTAAACGCCTTAGCTTCCTTGTGGGACGTAAAAATTCCAAAATTTAGAGTCAGTAGTATGAAAGGAGACGACGCTTCGGAGGATTCGGAGTACGAGCCTCTCGATTTTAAAGAGCCGAAAGACATCAACCCCGTCGTCGCGAGGACGCGCGAAAACGACGACGACGACGACGAACGGGGCGGCGAGAAGGAAGACGAATGACTTCGCGAGCAACAGACTTTTCGCAGCAGACGCACGAACAGAGTAGCACGCGGTAAAGCGTAGTAGTACGAGTAGTTCCTAGATTTTTGTCATCGATTTGGTCCGCGAAACCAAACGCCAAAAGCCATCCTTTCTCGATTTTTCACAGTAGTATTTTGCGTTCTCTTTTCGGTCCAAAAAAAATGGTCCAATTTCTTCCCCCAAAAGGAGAGGTTTTTCCCCACAAAAAATTTGTTTTTCCCCGGAGACGCCTCTTTGACGACCCCCTCGACCCGCATCGGAAGAAGGACCACCACCGCGCGTCGACAGAATACTCAAAGACAGCAGCCTTTCGACGACGCGCGTGTATCATTCGATTTCGGTCCGCGCGACGACGTAAACGCGACGTAAACGACGCGACCTTTTCCCCGGTCTCTCTCGGATTTTGTAGATAAAGAAGAAGGGCTCAAACGAAGTTCGGCGGCGACAGAAAACACATTCGAGGATTGAGACACGCACGCGCGCACCATGGGCCGCGAAGACTTGCACCACAACATGGAAGACACCTTCGACGATACGGAGATCATCAAAACTGGCGATTTGGTCGCGTACGACTGTGCGTATATCGGGCGCGCGCGCGCATCCTCTTTTTTTTTTTCTCGATCGACTTTGCACGGTATTGGGGAGAGAGAAGACCCATTTTTTGCTTCGCTTCGAAAGACACCGAGAGATTGTGACGTTATTTTTTTCCCTCTTTCTTTCCACGCGACGAACAGCGATGGAAGACAACGTGTTCTTCTACCGAGACCGCACCGGATGGGCGCGAGGTCCGTGTAACCTGGAGTGCATGCGCAAGTGTTGGGTGAATGACATCATCGACGAGCACACGTTGACGTGGTGCAACGGCTTGTCGGACTTTTTACCAATACGAAACGTTCGGGGTTTGCAAAGACACATCGAAAATCCCGCGACGAGATTGCATAAATTTTTCGTGAGGACGTTTGTCAGAACGGAGAAGATGTTGGACGAAGCGAGAGCGAAGCACGTCAAGGAAGGGAGGAGTCAAGGCGTGAAAGGATCGATGGATAAGGCACAAGTGACGGCGGCGTGGGAGGAGAAGATGAATTTTGCCAGAGGACGAGCGTTAGAGAAAAGGCAGCAGATGTTGGCACAGCACGGGAAGGAAAATTTGGACGAGGTGGTGGACGTGAGAACGAAGAAATTCATGGGGATTCCGTATAGTTGGTTGAAGAAGAAGGACGAGGAGTCGTACGAGAAGAGCGAGGACGACGGCTTGGATCGCAAGTAATTTTTTTCTTAACGACCAGATCGCATAAATGTATACGTGTTGTTTGGTATTATGACGTACATAGCATTGAATAAAAGAACAACATTATTGTAGTAACAATCGTCATCCCTCGACAGATTCACACCACGATAAACGCTTTATATACATAAACTTTTCTGTCAACTGACTTCGGCCCTCCGTAATAAATTAGAGCGTAACCGTGATGAATAAATAAATAATTAAAATAGAAGAAAGGCAGAAACGATGGCGACGATACACAACGTCCCCTTCTCCAACGCATGCGCCGATGATGGCGGAGGTGACGGGAGAATCGCCGAAGCTGTGATGGCCGTCACGGACGGCACGGTAAGACCTCTCGCCTCAAACGTGACTTCCAAAGCCGCGCCGATGTTGGATTGAGCGCCCGCACCGTCGAGCGCAGCAACGATGTTTTGAACTTCAGTGACAGATCCTGAGACGCTGTAGTCGACTTCGATACTCGAGGACTTTAAGTTTCTTCTTTTTCTTGAAGAGACGTCGTGCACGTGAGTGATAGTAACCAAAGGCACAGGAACATTCAAAAACATTGCGATGCCTCTCACGAAGGCTTCTTTTTGATCATCGCCAAATTGTGCTGCAGTGTATCCCGTCAAAGTCACAGCACCAGTGGCGCTTGCTATCCCGACGGCAGGTACCGATTGAGTTGGGAAATATTCAGCAGGACACATTCCAGGATCCCAGATAGATTCTTTTACTTCGCACGCGCAGTAGACATGATTATCGTGACGTGTACGAAGAGCGTGACGCACACGATGATCGTGATCGTCATGATCGTCATGATCGTCATGATCGTCATGTTCACACGCCCATGTACACATGACGTTAGCGTTGCAAGCGTTTTCATTCTCATGAAGATTACACGTAACGTCCCCATACAAATATGTCCCTCCAACATCGCTTGTAGAAGCAGTCTTCCACGTTGCAAGAGTAGCTCCGCAATCATTTTCCTCTCCGAGTCCGAGCCATTCGCACTCAGAGTCAGCCGTACACGCAGCCTCCCCGGCATAACCAAGTTTCGAGCATTTAGTACGTTTTTTTACCCCGGAAAGTAAACCACTGAGGCGAACCGCTGAGATCTTCCCACTGAATTCAGTATTTAATTCACATTCATTGTCTTCATCGCTCCACGAGCACCCGCTCTCCTTTCCGCAGTCCGTCTCCGTTTCAAGAGCTTCGCAAGTCATCTCCTTCCCCCTGAATTTACATATACCATCATCCGCAGCCAAAGACTCATACCAAGTGGTGGTGGCGTTACAATAGTCGTCGTAGAGATCAGGTATAGTTTTTGTTAACCCGCAATACGCCGCACCTCCATCGGGCGGAGTGGTCCACGTGCACGATGAATCATCGTTGCAGTCGGTTTCGGACGATATAACCCAACACTTCGACGAATCGATATGATAGTTCAACGAAAATTTATCGTAAATCAAATCTGCAAACACACCAGTTTTATTAATCATACATTTAGAATGAGTCGACGTGGCGTCCCATTCGCAGACATTACCGCCTAGAATTTGCATGTTTGTGCAAGCCGACTCGGACGTCGAGCTTAGAGCACACAACAGCATTCCACCGCCTGTCCATGCGTAATGTAGCGTTTCAATTTCGGCCCTGTACATATTTGCAAAGGGACTCTGGCATTTATCATCGAACCAAAAACATTCTTTGTCGGATGCCCAGCACGACGTCCCGTTCGTCACCGCGTTGCACTATTTATCCAAACGAACCGCGTAGCACAAGTTGCTTTCTGCTTGCTTGACATCCGCCCCGAGAACGATCGGGACGGCGTTCATCATTCCCACGATCGCGATCATCATCGAAATCGTAAAAAGCGTCGTCGTTGACGTCATCGTCGTCGTCGTCGTCATCATTCTTCTTCTTCTTCTTCTCGAAAGTCTTTTCGCGCGCTTTTGGGTTGAAAAACGAGAAGACGCACGCGCGCGCGCGCGAGAGAGAGAGAGAGAGAGAAGTTAGAGAAGTTAGGTTAATACGGGTATTAATTAATTAATAAATATCTTTTTTTTCCCCTCCAATAAGAAAGGTCGACAAACGACAAAAAGGTCGACAAAAAAGACAAAGAAAAAAAAAGGAGAGAGGATATAAAACCCTAAATATAAAAATGGTTAGGGTTTAAAAAAAGGAGAAGATTAGAAGGAAAGTTTGGGGGCGTTCCCGGTCTCTCGTTTTGGATAAAAAAAACACACCGTTTTTTGAGTAATCATATTTCTCATCGCTTTACACACAAAGCCACACACACACTTTGTTTTGCGACACTACTAAATCGTAACTCACCCCTTTTTGTCCGCGTCGTTCGTAACCAAGAAGAAGAAGAAGAAAGAGAAAGAATGTCACGCTGCAGCGCTCTCACTCAGAAAGCCGCGTTCGCGCGCCAAAACGTCAAAATGGCGGAGAAGATCTCTAAGAAGTCCACGTCGGTGATGAAAAGATCTCGGGTCGTCGCGAAAGCTGCGGTGTCCGTGCCGACGACGTTGAAAGCGGGGGTCGTGACCGGGCAAGACTTTATCGACGTGATGAACCACGCTCGCCACCACGGGTACGCCATTCCGGCGGTGAACTGCACCATGTCTTCGGTGACGAACGCGTGCTTGGAAGCGGCGAAAGAAGCGAACGCGCCGATGATTATCCAATTCAGTCACGGTGGCGGTCTCAACTTTGCCGGGAAAGGGTTGTCGAACGATGACCAAAAAGCCGCGGTGGCCGGGTGCGTCGCGGAAGCGCTGAGAGTTCGCGAATTGGCGAAACTCTACGGCGTTCCGGTGATTTTGCACACCGATCACTGCGCGAAGAACTTGTTGGGGTGGTTCGACGGCTTATTGGAAGCGAACGAGAAGTATTTCAAAGAAAACGGCGAGCCGTTGTTTACCAGTCACATGTTGGACTTGTCCGAAGAACCGATCGAGGAGAACTTGGAAATTTGCCAAAAGTATTTGAAGAGAATGAAAGCGATCAACTGCTTTTTGGAGATGGAGATTGGTATCACCGGCGGCGAGGAAGACGGCGTCGATAACAGCGACGTCGCGCCGGAAGATTTGTACTCCAAGCCGGAAGAGATTCACGACGTGTACAAGGCTTTGCAACCAATTGCGCCGGACTTTTACTCGATCGCGGCTGCGTTTGGTAACGTCCACGGTGTGTACGCGCCGGGTAACGTCAAGTTGACGCCGACTATTTTGGGCAACGCACAAAAGTACATCATCGAAAAGGAAGGCATCACCGGCCAAGAAAAACCAGTGTACTTTGTCTTCCACGGCGGGTCTGGTTCGTCTAGAGAGGAAATCCGTGAGGCCATTTCCTACGGTGTCATCAAAATGAACATCGACACGGACACGCAATGGTCCATGTGGGAAGGCGTTCGCGATTACGAGGCGAAGAACAACGGGTACTTGCAAACGCAAATCGGTAACCCGGAAGGCGCGGACAAACCGAACAAGAAGTTTTATGATCCGAGGGCGTGGATGCGCCAAGCGGAATTGAGCACGGTGAAGAGATTGCAAGGCGCGTACGAGGATTTGAACGCGATCGGCGCGTTGGCCAAGTAAATCTTTTTCTCTTGATGCTTCCTTTCAAATCTTTTCTCCGGATTAGAAAAACCGCGCGTCTTGAGAGAGAACATATCTTACATATTAAATAAGTTTCAATGAGAAATATACTACACTTACACGCATTATAATATTGGTACGTACGTAGTAGTGGTATCATTTGCTTTTATTGGTAGTACCTAGTATCGTTTAACTTTACAGCTTAATGTTAACAAAATTACAAGCGACGGGAAGTCCTGTCTTTTATTTACACGTAGTAATCTTCCTTTTCCTGCCTTCTCAAACTATTCATTATTACTACCGTACTATATCGCTCTTCTTCTCCTCCTAATTTTCCTTATTGCTCAATCTCTCCTTATCAACTCGATCGAAAATCCACCCGGAGGAGGCATGGGCTGGTTACACGCCGGACACGGGTACGTGTACAAATTCGACCCGTCGTCTCTCGAGTGCGTCACCATGCGTTTTCTGGCGTTGAGCTCGCACTGGTCACACATGACATGCCCGCATCTCGGCATTAACCTGAGCGCATTTGCTGCCAACGGATTACCGTGCTGCACGGCTGCCGCGTGTTCGCATGCCGCGATGATGGTGCCGCTAAGATCGTTGCTATGCCACTTTTGAATCTTATCCCACGTGGTTAAAATGAGTCCCTCGACATCGACCGAACACGCGTGTTTGGCTTCTACGTCTCTCGCTATCTTTCGTTGTTCTTCGGTCACGGTTTCGTCGTCGTCTCGGTAAACCACGCCGCCGTTTTTCTCCTTCATTTCGTGTAATCTAAACCCAGCAATCTTTTCGATTTTATCATCTTCTATTTCGTGATTTTCTTTCAACGTGTTGAAGAGGGCATAAAAGGAAGCCACTGGCACGCTACCTCGCAAGTATTCGCATCCTTTTAGATTCAATTTTCTCACTTTGTGCATGCTTGACCCAGGCCAACAACAACCTAAAACGAAGTCGGCGCTTAAATTTTCGCAATTGCGCACGTCCAACGTGTGAATGTTCGTACACTTTTTCGAAATCAGTTCCATGACTTTATTCGTCACGCCGGCCACGTTCACCATCGATAACGTTTCGACTGATTTCCCCGCGCGTTCCAACAATCTCATTATGCTTCGTTCGGTCGAGAACCTACACCCGTCCAATCGAATATTTGAGCATAAACTCATCGCATCGTCCTCTTTCAAAATCTCCAACAAGTTACGATCGGAAATTCCAGTCTCCATGGACAAGTTAAAATTCGATTTCCACACCAACGGCGACCGAATACACCTTCGAAACTGTTTCGAAACCGTCGATAATGAAAGCACGAATCGCACGCCGTGCGTTTCCACCACCTTTTCCAAACACCTACACACCTCATCGTCCCTCAACTCCCCGATACTCGCCATCGGTTTCGCACGCCATAACGCAAACTGCACGTACCTCAACAAAGCCGCCTCTTCCGCTCTCAACGCATGCGTATTCCCGCCGTACACATCGACCTCGTTTGCTCTTTTCTTCAAATCGCTCTCAATGTCCATCAACTCTTTCATCAACTGTTTCCATTTCTTCTGCGCTTCGTTGTGTCTCTCGAACCATTTCGCGACAACTTCACCGCCGACGACGACATCTTTACTCTTCGTCGCGTACTTCGCCTCCAACTCTTTCACCGTCGCACTCGCGGCGGCCAACTCAAAACACACCCGCTTCGCGCGTCGGAGGCGTTTCGCGTGTACCACGTGTGGGTTGTTCTCCTCTTCTTCTTCCTTTCGTTTCGTCGCATCATCGCCGTTCCTTTTCGTCGACTTTTTCTTCTTCTTCTTCGTCGTCGAGAGCGTCTTCGGTACTCCGGACAGCTCGTTCGTTTCCATCGACGCCCTTCGCTTTTGTCCCCCTCTTCCTCCTCCTCCTCCTCCTCCTCCTCCTCCCGAAACGCGTCTCTGGTGCAGTCTCGTCGGCGTCGAAATCGACTGCGTCTCGAATTCTTCGTCGTTTTGCCCGTCGCCGCCGCCGCCGCCGTCGTCGTCGTCGTCGTCGCTCGAGATTTGAATCGCAGAAGTCATAATCGTCGTCGCGTTGAACTGCGCGGGTGGGTCCGCCTCCGAATAATCCTCCTCGGTGCCCGACATGGACGGGGTTTTCGTCGCCGCCGGCGCCATCGCGTCGGCCGTCCCGATCGCTCCGATCTTCTCGCCTTCCGCGCGATCGCGCGATCTCCCGCTCTTTACGGACCGCGCGCGAGAGAGAGAGAATGAATTGGAAAAAAACACACTCCTTTTTTGTGGAGGTTTTTACATTTTAAAATACACAACAAAAGGAACACCAACGAGGCCAACTAAAAAAAATGTTGCTCTCTTTCTCCCGCGACTACGCCGGCAAGGCAACGCGGCCGTCGTCCGCGTCGAGGGCAGACGAAGCCCTCTCGTTGGATCGCGCTTCGGAGGGGTTCTCTTCGTCCCGATCGCCTCCCGTGGGCGTCGGGAGCGAAAACACGGTCTCTCTGTCTTCCTTGGAGTACGCGAACACGACGCGGCGACAGGTCGGGCACGAAGCTTTCAATCGAAACCAGGGAAGCACGCAAGATTTGCAAAAGACGTGTTCGCACTCTAAGACGATCACGCTTTGGTTCGGTTGTAAGTTCTCGAGGCATAAAGCGCACGTGGTGAGGTTTTGGAGGTCGTCTTGGCGACCCCATGAAGAGTTGCCAGTTTTTATCTCCGATTTTACACGAGGGTAGACTTTGGAGCGTTTTTCGAGAGGCTGGGCCTGGTTCTTCGGAAACGAAGAAAGCGTTGATGGCGGCGACCCCATCGTCTTCTCCTTCACTACCGTCGTGCAACATGATCGAAGCGGCAGGGATTCGGAAGTTTGTCGTTTCCTCGTCGTACTCACCCTCGATGCCCTCGATGTTGTCGTTCCCGTCGAGCTGCTCTTGCAAAACTCTGTGCAATAAGTTTCTATCGTAATTTGAGAAATCGCCCGTTCTGAACGCTCTCCTCAAATCTCTTCTCACCGCTTCCCTGCGATACGAGGCTATCGAGTTCTCGTTTTGAAAAATCCGGCGACGACGACGTCGCGAGATTCTTCTGTATCCCGGGTTCGCGCCGGCGATGACGGCGTCCGCCAATCGATCTATCGTTGACGCATTCACGACCGCACGGACGGTATTATTCCCACGCGCCGCGAACGTACCACGTGCTTCTCTGTCTTCGTTTTCACCAACATCATTTCCATCGGCAGTAGTCGCGTCCAAAGGCGACGGAGCAAACTGCGTCCTGAGCGCCGCTCTCGCTCTCGCCCTGGCCCGTCTCGCCTCCCGTCCCAGAGCCGCCCTTTCGCACGCGTATCGAGCGCACATGAAGAACACAGAAACAATCGGCAACGCCAACAAAACGACGAAAAAAGACACGGAGATGAACGCGGCGTCTTCGTTCGGTCTCCCGTCGGCGACGTTCCTTCCTACTCCGTCTTCTGCTGGGGAAGAAAACGCTCGTTCTTGTTCGGGAGAAGCCATCGTCTTTGGAGGATGAATAGACCACCGGCGAAAGGAAGACATCGCGACAAATCGAAGACGACGACGACCCCCAAAAAGGGAAGGAGGAGTGGCGCGCTCTTTTGCGACGTCGCGTCTCGCGCGAGGAGGAGTGTTGGTGCGTAGTCGGGCACGATGATGACGCGCGTATTTTAAAAAGCGGTTTTTGGATTCGAGGCATATTTTTTACACTACAATTGTGGGTGGTACCACGACACGAGAGAAAAAGAAAAGAAACGTCGCGATGCGTTCCAGCGACACTTTGTTCTTCTCCTTTTCCTTCTTTCTCTGATATACAAAAAAACACGGAGGAACATATAAACGGCATCATCAAACTCGAGTGGTCGGAGTGGTCCCATCGTCGTCGTCGGCGGAGTTGCTCTCTTCGTTCGCTCCTCTTCTTCGAATCATGAGCTCGTCTTCTAAAGAAGGCGTCGATCTCGGACTGTTCGGTCGTCGGCTTCTGTTTTTATTCTTCCAATATCGCTTGTCGCGACAACCGTCGAAACGTAAGAGACGCAAGCGACCTTCTTTTGTGCCGTAGACTAAACCGCCGCCCGGATGCGGGTGGAAAGTGGCGGCGTTGACTTCATCTTCGGCGGAAGGGATAACTCGGACGAGGCCCATGTCGGCGACGCGGTAGACTTCGAGAATGGTGTGGACTGGTTGGTAGTTGCCACCGTCAGCAACGAGGAGGATCAAGGAGGAGTGTTTGCGGCCGTACGCGACGAGCACGTGTTCGGAGGTTGGCGAGAACTGCACCGAGGTGAGACAGTGCGCCGCGCGAATGCGGCGCGCAGAGAGGACTTCGCCAAAGTTACGCTTTTGTAACGAATAGACGCGAAGTTCGTAGAGTTGTTCTCCAACTGCATGATGTTGGCATATGACGCACGCGGCGAGAAAGTTTCCGCACGGAGAGAAGTGCGCACCCATTTCGGAACAGAGAACGGCTCCGCGTAAAGTTAAACACGCGTTTTCGAGTGCTACGTTTACGTTGGCGGGGTTGTATTTCCACAATTTGATTTGCACCGCGCACGGTTGTTCATGTCCAGGCCTAGAGTTGGTTTCTTCGGCAACTTGTTGGGCAAACCGCGAGGCGCCGGCGTCATAGGCTGCGTCGCGGCCATGAATGTCGACGACACGAAGACCGCCGATGGTGTTTCGAATCGCAGCGATGCGTTGTTCGCTGGCGTCGGAGTTGTACGCGTCAAGAGGATCTTGAACGATTTCGTCTTCAGCATCATCATCTAACGCCATTGATGGTGCCGCTGTCATTCCTTCTCCTTCATCCACGTTATTAACATTCTGTCTTTGGAGATTTCTGTGCGTTCGTCTGATGTAGCCGCCAACCGCCGCGGCGACTTCTGCAGTCGTATCGACGTCCATGGGGGCAACCAAACTACCTCTAGGAGCAATACCCGTCGTGCATTCGAGATCTATCGATGCACGTCTTCGCGAAGATGCGCGATCGAAATCGGCAGTGGTTCTACTCGTCCGCGTCGCGGGAGCCGAGGATACTATGGGGTTTTGTGTCCCTTCTTGGTCGTTGTCTTGTTGTTGGTTCTCGCATCTCTCCGCGTTGTTTGCTCCTTCTTGCTGATTTTTCTTCTTCGCTTGTTCCGCTGCGTTCTTTCCTGCCGCTGTCCCGTTCTTTTGTCGTTGGCTTCGTTGCTGTCGGTTACTACACTGACCGCTACTAGAATTCCCGCGAAAACCTCTGGCGACGTACACCCCGCTCTGTAACTCTCTTGGCATTTGCACCGCCACGAATGGACTTGGTCCGGTATAACTCAACCCGGTCACCGCGACGTTCGCTGCACCCATGCTAATTGAACTACCACCGGGGGCACATTCCATGTGTATATCATTCACCTCCGCAGTCAAAATCAACGGCAACCCTCTCGGGCGAAATAGAGCGCATCGCAAACTCCGTTTTGTTTTTAATAATATATTCACAGACTCTTTACTCTCTTCAACTGGTTGCTGTTGCTGTTGTTGTTGTTGCGCAGTATCTGTTGTTGAATCTGTCCTTGCGTTTGTCATCGCGATCTGTTGTTGTTGTTGTTGCAATTGATAATCCGGATACCTCCAATACGTCAACCGATGCCCGCTGGCAACGAAAACGCACCCGCCGTCCAACGAAAACGCAATCGACGCGATTGGTTTGTTGAAATCTCTCACCGCGATGCACTTCCCACCCTCGCTCTCGATCTCATCCCCGTCTTCGCTAATATCCCACACTCGCACGGTATTATCCAACGACCCGCTCGCTAAAATATTCGGGTCGGAGGGGTGAAACCGAACAACCCACGGCGTCCTTCGATGGCCGGCGAGAACTTTCACGCACAGCCCCGTCGCCACGTCGATAATTTTCACCGTGTGATCGCCGTGCGTGGACGCGACTTTCCGTCCGTCGCTGCTGTACGCGTTCGCGATCGTGCTCCGCGGGTTCGGCACTAAAGGGCAATACGACGCCGTGAATCGTTTCAACGAGTCTCGTTCGACGTAATTGTGCAGCGTCGTCGTCGGTGATGATGATGATGATGATGATGCGGGTTGTGCCTTTGAGCGACCGTCGTCGCTCGTCGCGTCCTCGTCAAAGTCCTCGTCCTCGTCGTCTCGAGACGCCTCGTTTTCGTCGCCGCGCGCCACGTCCAAAGCGTCGTCGTCAGAGTCGTCGTCGTCCTCCTCGTCGCCCTCCTTCTTCTTCTTCTTCTTCTTCTTCCTCCTCTTCATCAAAGAACGACGACACCGCGAAGGGGAAAACGACGACGACGACGACGACAATAAAAACCCAGTCTCCCGAGCGCGCAGCGCCAAGAAAACGAGCGCGCTGCTCGTCTCGACGCGCGTCACCGCCGTCGTCGTTCCGGGGGGGGTCATGTCGCGTCCGTGTCGAGTCGTCGAGAGAACACTTCCAATTCCGGGGAAAAAATGGCGAAAATTTCCCCCCGAGAAAATGCCGCTTAAAAAAGATGTCCGTTGGAACGCCCCCGCCTCCGAAACCGTGGGAAACGACGAACGGAGGATCGACGAAAGACACGCCGCTGGCGTCTGGAGACGCGATCAAACCGTGGGACGTTCCCGGCGCGGGCGAGAGGCCTTCGGGTGCGTTGCGACGACGATCATCTCTCGCTTTGTTCTTTTGTTCGCGCGCGCATCGTGTGTGTGAATGTGTTTGACTTTTTCCAATTCCAATTGCGTTAAAAGCTTTCTTCGCGCTCTCCCGTTCGCGCGTCTCGACGCGCGCGCGCGACGTCCAACGCTCTGTAGTTCTCGTGGTGTGACGCGTCGTGTTCTTCTTCTTCTTCTTCTTCTGTGCGTCGTGTTCTTTCGACGACAAAAAACAAACACCAACACCAACAGCGAACGTGGGGACGGAATCGAACCCATCCGGGGAAACGAGAGCACCTCGGGGTCGACCGATGACTGGGCAAAATCTGGGATTGAACGACGCGGACGTCGCGGTCGAACCGTCGACGTCGTACGGAGGAGGAGGAGGAGGATACGGGGGAGATTTTGGTGGGTATGGAACTGGGTATGGGTCTGGATATGGAACGGGGTATGGTGGATATGGGTCTGGGTACGGAGGCATGTTGTCCTACGGCGGGTACGGGTCTTCGATGTACGGCGGCGGCGGCGGCGTGTACGGTAGTCGTTACGGATCTGGCTACGGTGGGTACGGTGGGTATGGTGGGTATGGTGGGTATGGTGGAATGTACGGTGGTGGGTATGGCGGTGGTATGTATGGCGGATACGGCGGATACGGCGGCGGCATGTACGGCGGCGGCATGTATGGCCCGACTGGGCCGATGTCCTTCGATCCGAACGAACCAGTCAACCCGGCCATGTCCGCGTGGACGAAAATCATGCGAACGTTATCCGACGTCGTCCATTTCTTCGGTAAAATTAGCTTTTTAGTGGATGAAAATACGCAAGCGTTGCATTTTTTTGTCGGGAGTTTGTTAGGAATGTTAGATCGAGGTCACGTTTTGTATAAGGAGATGTCGAGAATCGTGTTGAAGACGTTGGGGTATCCGGTGCCAGAGCGTCCGCCTCCGTTCGATCCGCTAAGAAGAGGACAGCAGCAAGGATCCATGCATAACAACGGGTATCATCACAATCAAAATCAGCAAGAACAGCAGCAGCAGCAGCAGCAGCAAAATAATAGCAGTGCTAACTTTGACCAGGCGTACATGGACGGCGCGTGGAACAGCAGTAGCAACAACAACACTTAGTATACGTAGTACGTAGTTCATTAATTTATTCATATGTGTGTAGACGTGTTTTCAATTGTAGTACGAAAATAAAATAAAAACTCAAAGCTCATCGCGCCTAGCACCTGACGCTGCAAAATCCTTCAGCGCCTTGACAAAATCTCCTTTCTCTACGCACAATTGGCACGACACGTTGTTCGCGGCTAACATCGCTTTCAACTTTGCCACGCGCATCTTCGAAAAGTCCATGCTCGGATCAATGGCCGCGCCTACGATTTCTCTCGTTTGCATCTTCCTATCACAATACTCTCTACTCGCGTGCTCCATCAACCACTGCTCGCTCCAATCCGAAGGTTTAGCCCCGTCGTCCATCCACTCTTTCTTATCTCCAACGATCGATCGTTTAAAGTCGCCGTCGCAAAACACCACCAGAGATGGGATTTTATCCACATCAAACATCAACGCTATTTGATTGTTTGGCGCTCGGACGTCCGCGAATTTCACCTCCTTGTGCACTTTCCCCACGTTATACGAGGCAATCTTCAACCAATTCGGCGTCGTTTGTTTGCTGTTAAGATACAAAACGCACACCGACTTCATCCCATCTCCTTTCGCACAGTGCTTCTCTCTAAATTTCGTAAACATCTCCGGCTTACGAATCGACTCTGCTTTATTCGGCAAATTCTCAAACACCCACTCTTTCACTTTCGCGTAATTCACCGTCTCCCCATCGTAATTCTTATTCACTCCACCTACCCTCAATTTTATCTTCGGATACTCCGATACGCCTTCCTGTGCGCACAATGCCTTCTCCTTCTCGCAATTCACCGCCCCGACTCTGGCGAACCCGTCCAAATCCGCGTTCAGCTTTTCCATGTCCTTCACAAACCGTTTACAGTGCTGACACCACGGCGCGTAAAACTCAATCAACC
>JACLAA010004324.1_pt1 | contig 37788 bp, 26 predicted proteins | sample 8027891 | NCBI WGS metagenome assembly JACLAA01 (sample SAMN15724900, study PRJNA655200) | protist metagenome | isolation source: fluorescence activated cell sorting (FACS) single amplified genomes of... | place: Spain: Blaines Bay Microbial Observatory, Mediterranean Sea | collected 2016-01-19 | reverse complement strand
CCGTGTGAACGGTTCTCCGCTGGAAGCGACCGCCAGAGATGACTCCTGAAGCTACGAGCGCCGCGCGCCGCGACGTATGCGCGCCAGGAGTTTCGGCGAGCGCGGGCCGTTTGCGGTGATCTCGGCGACTCTGTCGGCTCCTAGCATCACTAGAGAGCATCGCTTCTGCACCAACGTGCAGGCGGACACGTGCCCACGCTGCGGTTTCGCTTGTTCCGGAGACGTGTGGGACGCGTGCTGCACGCCGCCGGCGTGCGCCACGGCCACTTCGATCTCGATGGCGAGACGAGCGTTTCCGCTTATTCCCGAGGACTCCTCTGAGTCGGCTTCCCGATGTGGCGAAGCGGTCGGGCCCGGTTTAAATTCCGCTGGCCTTGTGCCTTTTACGCGTCCCCCATAGCTCTCCGCAAGCGGGGCGGACCCGTAATGTCTCACGCCCCGCATCCCAAACCGGCACTACGAGCTTTGTATACCGGGACTTTGATAGCCGGCCATGGTGCTCATTTTTACAAAAAAAAACAAGAGGGTAACAGATGAATCTGAAGACGACGTTTCGATTGGTCGTCATGCTCTCTCCCCAGACCGGCCAACCTTGATGGCTGAACTCGACGAACTTCCACAACTACGGGACTACCCAGCAGCGAAGTGCGCCCGCGCGAATGGAGATTTAGAAGATAAGACAGCACATATGGTACAGGCGAGAAGCACTGTTCGAGCAAAAGTTGGAGTTGTGCTCCCGTACTTTTAATTTTGACGATGTGAGGTCACCGAGATCCCCTTTCTTTAGTAGTTGACAACTAGGCCGCAACTATGAAAAAAGAGAAGGAGATCAAGCGTCAGACACTTCTCGAGTTGGTCGATTATGTTAACACCTCAGCTGGCCAAAAGATTTTCAGTGAGAGGTCTATGCCTGTATGTCCAGGGTCATTTCTGACACCATTTGCGCTTCTCCAATCTTCTAACTCCTGAGATAGGCGATCATGGGTTGCGTCCGCGCCAACATATGTCGTTCGTTGCCACCCCAAACGGAGGACTACGACCCGGAAGAAGATGAACCTGTACTTGAACCATCGTGGCCCCACCTGCAAGTTGTCTATGAATTTTTTCTCCGCTTTGTTGTCTCTTCTGAGGTCAATGCAAAAGTGGCAAAGAAATACGTAGATGCAAACTTTTGCTATTGCATATTGTCAGTGTATATATTGCGTTGTAATGCTGACTAGGTCAAATGATTGGTGTGCTAGGTTTAATTGAGCTATTTGACTCAGAAGATCCTCGTGAGCGCGACTACTTAAAAACAATCCTGCACCGTATATATGGCAAGTTCATGAGCCATCGCTCATTCATTCGCAAGACTATATCGAATGTATTCTACCAGTTCGTATATGAAACTGAGCGACATAATGGGGTCGGTGAGCTCCTGGAAATACTAGGATCTATCATAAATGGCTTTGCAATTCCACTGAAGCGCGAACATCTCCAGTTCTTACAATATGCACTTATACCGCTTCATATTCCGAAATGTGTTACCTTATATCACCAACAGCTTTCATATTGCGTCATTCAATTTGTTGAAAAGGACCCCGACACAGCCGTGCCTATTCTCAATGGTCTCATCCGATACTGGCCCTGGTCTTCATCTTCAAAACAAGTTCTGATGATGAATGAACTCGAAGAGATTCTAGAGCTACTAGGGCACGAGCCACTCCTACTTGTCCGTGAAGTCCTTTTTGAGCTTGTAACTGCCAGTGTCCTGGGAGTTTCGCTCAGTTGCCCTAACTTCTCTTTCTAGATTCGCAAATGCCTTTCCTCTGAGCACTTTCAGGTTTGCACGCCACTATTTACTAAACGCACTAATTTTGTGTAGGTCACTGAGCGGACTCTTTTCTTGTGGAATAACGACCAGCTCATCAATCATGGGTGTCTGTCAAAGCAACATGCTCCAATACTCTTGCCGATAATATACACGGCTCTCGTTGAAAAATCCGAAAAACATTGGAATGCCACTGTAGAGGGCTTGGTTGAATTCAGCGTTTGCGTGTTAGGCCCCCATGGGATTTTAAACTTTAGGCCACAAACGTCTTAAAGGTCTACCAAGATTTTGATATGAAAACTTACACTCTGTGCAAGGAGCGAGCTGAAGAAGATGCAGCAACCAAAGACCAACATGGCGCAATCACGCAAGCGCGATGGGAACAGATTCATGCTATTGTGCGGGCCCCTTCTGGGGTGCCTGCTGCCGCCAAGAGAAATCGGCTGTAGGGTATTGTACCGTGTTTCTCTCAGTGAGGAAAGTATCCTCATAAACGTGTGAAGTATATTCCCAAGCACTCTACAGTACTAAGCAATTTATATGCTATCGGAGAGTACGTTCACCAGGCGCCCCTCAAATTAGCCTTTGAAATTTTGCCGTAGCCTACTGCGAGGTGTCTGTCTGAGTAGAATTCTTCCAATGAGTTAAACTTGCATAGAAGAGCACATCGCAGTTCATACCGCGGGGCTAAGCACTGCTTTAACGTGGTTGCAACTGGCAGCTAACGAGCATCCGCGCTGCTGGCGAGGGCGCGGCAATAGGCAGGGCGCACAAAGAGGCGCGGGGATAGCTGAGAAGATCACGGACGCAAATCAAAATAGTCGGCAGAGAAATTCAAGGAGTGAGTCAAGCGGTTGGCCCTCCTTGGGCCAGTCCTCGGGTCAAGAGCTACTCTTCTTGTTCGAACATACTCTGAAACAGGCCTCTCCATTATGTTCTTCGCCGTCTCTACCGAGCCCCTGGCACAGAACTTCGTTCAAGGACCACGACACCCGACCCGGTAGGGCTGGACTTGGCGCGGGGCGGGCCTGGACCCTCATGGTGGAAGCTTGCGCCTGGCAGGGTTCCAAGAAGGCTGTGGCTTTAGTACAGACGTCTTGATCGAACGATAATACTACTTCCTCCGTCGTGACCTAGTTTGCGCGTGACTTAAAATAATAAATAATTAATTATTATTTAGACGTCGGAAAACGTCTGAGACGTCCCGTCGGAAGCGGGAGTAAATTTGTGGAGGTCTGAGGGGGTTCCGTGGCTACCTATGACTCCCTTTACTTCAACTTGAGGTTGACGTCACTGGAAGTTGAGCCGAGATACTAGGGAGAGCTAAAACCCGCGCGGTAGGGGGGCTGTAGTCTTGGAGGGCCAGCGGGGGCGTGGGTACCCGATGGGCTGCCAGATAGGTCGCCTGACGCAGCACGAAACGCCACTGGCGCGACCTTCGCACGAAAAGCCAGAAAAGCCGCAGATATGCTCTTCGTAGGTGACAAAGAATCGACGCGGGCCCCTAAAATTTTCAAACCTAATCGTTTTGCTTACCCGTTTCGATCACGTCCTGGAGGGGTATGTGGGTCCCCTATTCTCAATTTGCGCCCGGCCAAGACGCCTAGTGACCCGTACCGTTAACGGTACGGGTCACTAGTTATAGAGATACGGCAAATTTGGGGTTGGGTGTCACCCCCCGTCCGCTGCCAATATCGCCCCCGTGCGTGTTTGCCGGAAACCCGATCTTCAAACTAAGGACTGTCCCCGAGGCCCCCTTACGCCAAAGAGTAGCTTCCCGCGAACCGGCAAAAGAGCACGTCGCCCTGCTCGGCCGAGAGCGAACCCTTCAAGTACCCTTCGCATCATGATAGTGTAGATATGCCATCCTCGTAGTTGACTATCGCTCGAGTGATGAGTAGTATCATCATGATTATTTTCACAGCGGCAGAGTCGCTGAACCCGGCGTACATGGTGATTGGATTGTTGTCAATGCTCAGGCTCGTGCGATATGTGTCCAGGTCAACTAGAAAAGGTACTAGTAAGGTCCATGGCAGCAAAATAAGCCAACGTCACTTTTTAAAATCTGAACTCTAACCAAGATGATTATTCAGTGCTTCCGAAGCGGTGAGATTATGGTACTAGATCCGTTGATGGGAGTGTAGGGGCTTTCAAGTCAGTCGTTAAATCTGCCCCGTGATGCGTGTGCAAAAGAGGGAAAGGTTCGCTGACGCAGGCGATCTAGTTCCTGCCCGAGAAAATCAACCTCTTCTGTCTGTAGACGTGCCTGCGAGACAGTTGCAATCGTACAACTTGAATATAAGCCAAAACGTACCAGGTCAATCAGGCGACGCCTGAGGATAATTCGCCTCATATTCTGAACAGCGTGCTTGGGGGCTTCAGACTGCTCCTCTTTGGTCTTGAGGTGTGATTTGACTATTGACTCACGAACTAGAACGTTTCCTTCAAGTTCTCGAACTTGCTGTTCAAGTCGCATGTTCTCTTCATTCCGTTGTTGTACCTGGTGGCGTAGTTTTGCGTTCGCGCGCTCTAGTTTCGTGCAGTCATCATCATGAGCTCTTTTTGCCATCTTGATTTGGGCTTCAACCTTCATTGAGTATTCTACTCCTTGATTGCCAAAATTGCCTTTTATGGCACATTGTAACTCCTTTGTTACATGCAAAAGCTGGAGATCCGTGTAGTACTCTTCGAGATTGTGAGCTTGCTTTGCCATGTACTGATTTTCCCAGTTCATAAAATTGATTGATTTCCGGAACTGTTTAATTTTATTAAGTACTTTAACCTGCTCGGAGCCAAGCCGCCGAATTTCGTCATTTATGCCATTTACAACGCTCAAAGGCATGAGCACGGCATCACTATAGTCGGTCACCACTGCTTCTTGTTCAACTTCGTCCTGTTCCTGCTTCAACTGAACTAGCAGGTCAATATTGTGTTCAGCTCCCAATATCCTTCCCTGAACCTTCGCCCTCTTATGATCCATGGTTTGAATCTCGCCCTTGAGGCAGTTGCTGTTGCTCTGGAAGACGGCAAGATGAGGCTCCAGAGCTTGCACCCTGCTTTCGGCGAATGAAATTTCATTTTCCTTCTGCATTTTTGACTTTCGAAAATCTTGCACCCTGTTGATGAGAGTTTGGTCGATCCTAAAGCCGCCAACAATTTCTGCCACCTCCAGATCGGAAAGCTTAGCGATAGGCTGTTGAGCAGTTTTCTCAGTTGTACAAATCGTGTTCAAGTCCCCCATCATATCCCCCTTTGAGTTTTCCGCAGAGAAATAATCTTGTGGTCTTTGTTTGTAAAGCTTTGTGACAATGCGTGATACGTCTGGATCACCAGCGGCATTCAATTGCGCATCTCGACGAAAGCTGCGTTCGAGTTGCCGCTCCTCATTTCTGAGCGACTCTACGCGCTGCTTACTTTGATCCAACAACTGTTTTAGTTCCATATATCTATTTTCATTTGCATGCAAATGAATTTTAAGTCTTGATTCCATTGATCGGCACGAGTCTGCTGTAAGCAGCGTAGATTCCTGATCTAGTATGCTAACACCGATTCGCAATAAGTAGAACTCTTGTGCTGCAAAGTAGCTCATGAAGCATAGGCGTCGTTCAAACAGCGCCCTGAGTTGTTCGTTAAAGCTGCGAGCAATTTCCTGTGTTTCTGCCCTTAATCTCTTTAACTCTAGCCCAAGTGCCTTTCTGCGTTTTCTCTGTGCCTCTTCGAGCTGCTGTACTGCATTTGTATATATATCCATTTCTTTTTGCTGAGCTTCAGTTAATTGTTCTGCGCTTTTGCTCTCATCGAACCACGAAGGAGGCTGAAGATCAAGACTGAGGCAACTCACATCATGCTTCGTATCTAAACTGCCATGCATCATGTCGTCTAGTGCTCGTGTTGTTGCCTCGCTGTTACTCCCCATCCCCTGTTTCAGGTCCTGCTGCGCACCCCTGAACACCTTCATGCTATTTTGACAAGGTGTGGCATTTATTTCATCATCAGTCACCATGAAGATGGTCTCTGGAAATTCAAATGCACTCGTGACTTGAGATTTGGATGGCGTTGCTTCGATGCATAGCTCATCAATGATACTGCAAATGCGCATATTTTTTTCCTCTATTTTTTCAAGCTCGTGCCTCTTCTGTTGATGAAGACCAAAGAAGTGGTTGTTGAAGCTGGTCTGTGTTCGACGAATAAGGGTACGAATCAGCAGAATTTGAACGCGTTTTTGGTTTTGGGTCATCAAAACTGTCGGTTGATATAACTGAGTGGCCATTGAATTTGCGTCTTGGTCATTTTGTAGGCGGTCCTCTTTGCTGTTTCTGTCTAGGAACACATCATTAGGGAAGCCTAATGTTTTTTCTAAGCTGGTGGCATCTGCATCTGGATTTGATGCAGACAACACTCCTTCGTTGATGATCCAGTTGATCTCTGACGGTATCAGGTTTGCCCGGTCCTGCCATGTAGTTGAGGCCACGTCTTCCCCCGCTGCAATATCACGGAATTCCAGTTTCCGCAAGCTGTACACACAGGCTGCTTGCCTTTCTGCTGCGCAATCCAGCTTGGAAAGAGGGAAGTTCATTACATATGGATGTTTTTTCAAAAGCGCCTGACATTGCGTTGCTTGCGTCTCCATGGAGTCCCAACAGTATGCTCTGATTTCGGCTGAAATATTATTGCGCCTTATCTCTTCTGCATCGATTTTGGCACGAAGATCATCCAGCTTGATCCGGTTAGATTTGAGAATCTGATCTCGCCCATTAACATCAATAACAAACTCGCTGCGGTCAAGTCTCTCCAGTGGAGAAGCAGAATCATTCTTTATCAGAAGCTTGTGTATTCCCCGACGTAAATTATCTATAATACTGCGCCGACCTCTTTTTTCAGCCTGTGCATCACGTATAAGTTCTTTGGTCCTCTCAGCTTGGAGAGCCTGCTGGTGCGTAGGACCATCAGGGGGCACCAGCATTTCAGCGAATGTCCTTGCATGCTCGGCATGTGGCAAGTAGGGGTCTGCTACTCGGGAAGCCGCCCCTTGGTCGTGCGACTGCTCTGAAATGTAGGACACAAAAACAGCGCAGTCCAACCCAGCTGAACAAATCGCCGCGTCCGAGTCAACAAAGACGACGGAAAGTATTGCTCCGTTGTGGAGAGAAGCAAATTTTGCAACTACATGCCTAATTTTGTTGGCTTGTAGACCATGGACAACTACAGTTCCATTGACATCACCAGTTACTAGCAGTCTTGCATTGCGAGACACATTCAGACAGAGCAAGCCTCTGTTGGTTTGAATCTCCGCTTCTTGAGACCTCGATCTGGATATTGAGGATGGTGTCACTGCATAAGCCAAAATTTCGGAGCAGTTTGGAGCCACAGCATACACATAAGCAGCATCTGGACTGGCCAACACAGAACTGGTCGAAAGGAACATGTGTTCTAAGCATATAGTGCGGACAGATGCCACAGCATGATTCGTGCCTGTCCCAGTAACATCAAAAAACTCCACAATGGTGCCAGAAGCATCGTTTGCGAACACAAGGAGCTTTTCCTTTTGCCAGATCATGCTAGTAGCACAAAAATCTACATCTTCGAGTATGCAGGCTGCCACGTAACACGGTTTATTTGCCGTCGGATTAAATTTAATGATGTAAACACCCTTTTCAAGTCCACATGCAACGGCCACGGTCATTTCGTCGGGGTGAAATGAAATTGTAGTTATTGGATGCTTAAAAAGTTGAAAATTCCCAAGAGGTGTAATACTGCAGTTGCAATCAGTGGCTTTAATCTCTATATGCATGATGTAAAACACCCCAAGCGCAAGTCCAATGCCAAGTATGGGGTGTTCTGGCGATGATCCGACTTGAGTAATTGGTGCTTTGTTGTTGTTACATAGCTCAGTGCGAAAGTCATACCTGCCACGTGGCAGCATTCGTTCATTCCATAAAAGAAGACTCCCGTCGACCCCGACGGTGGCTAGGTATGGTCTATCATGCATCACCTCTGTCATACCAACTACAGCTCCAGTATGACACTCAGCAATGCATCTTGTAGCTAGACTGCCAGGCACCTGTGTAGGCAGGCAACATATCTTCCCAGCGCATGTTAACAGCAGCAGGTAGTCATGCGAGGGGGATGGTACGCATGTCAATATCTCAGAAGAAGTCGAATGACCAATCTGGTCATCTTCTAAACGCCTAGAATATTCGATGGAATGGCCCGTCCTTGTGTCGATCCAATGACAAAAACTGTTGCTACAAGCGGCCACGAGAAAACCTGAAAATGTCACTAGGGCACAAATAGGTGCAATGCCCAATTCAGAACTGAAGACTTTCCTGCGTAGCACGTTTTGTTTCATATCAAACTCAAATATCAGCCCCAATTTATTGGCAGCATAGAGGACACTCCCCACGCCCCAAGAATGAGCAACAAAGGTCGAGTCTTGCCCCTCATCATTCGAGTCATGAGTTTGATCAGCTTGATCTACGGTGAGAGAAGCTGCTCTAAGATGCAGGGCTTTCTCGTGATGTATATCGGTAGTGAGCTCCCCGAACACAAGCCCATGCTCCCCCGCAAGGCAGATCCAGTCCGAATTGGTTGGATTGATTGAGATGAAACCATCAGCGAACGACGCAGTCGTCGCAGGCAGCTGTGACTTTGCGATTAGTGTCGAGCTCGGAACAGAAAACACGTAGAGGCTCTGTTCATTTGGAGATGAAATGGCATAGATATATTCCCCATCACAAGAGATCGACATTTTTTCGTACGTTAGAAGGGGGCCATTTGTAAGAGTGCACAGCACATCGTTTCCAGGGTATCTTAGTAGAATAATCGGCGGGTTGGGAGCTATTGGAGCAAACGCAATGTATCCTTTTTGTGCGTTCGCGGTGAATGCAGTAAAGCCAGTTTTGTAGGTGTCAATGATCGCTTCGAAGATTAAACGGTCTTCCACGCTATAAACCACTAAGCTATTTCCATGCTGAAATACCACTCGATCTTGACTAACAAAACAAATGTCGCCTCGCGGCAATGCAAATATTTGCCGCGGAATCATGTCGCGTTAGACTACCACGGTAGGTACCTACCTACGGTACCTACGGTATGGTACATGTAAATAAATTAAGGGAGACCTAAAAAAAAGGAACAAGCTCCTAAGAGCCTTCTGCCTGCTCGGTACGAAGCCCAACCGGAGCTTCGAAATAAAAATAACTTGTAAAGTAGGCCCGGGGCTCGCTGAGCAGCGCTCGCCTGGCATAGCTGAAGGAGTGATCAGCACCGCCCGCGGCGAGGGGCACCAGCCGGATTGGCCGCCCGGATAAGTGGATCCCGATGCGCGCGAGCGTTACGGTCACCGTGACGGCCCGGGTGCGTAACCGTGACGTGGACTCGACGAGTGTGCCGCAGTCAGGGGCGCGGCGACAGGACACTGCGGTTTGTCTTTATTGACACTTTTCACGGTTTGCAACCCACCGAGTTCTATTTAAATGGGGATGATACCATATTCAAGTTAACCACTGGCATGATCATCATGATGATCTTCAGTCACGGTATATCTACACAGATATGGATTCCGCCGCATTGTCTTTCACAGACAAAGAAAAGCACTTTATAGCGTCCAAGCAAGAGCACAATATCTCGTTGGAGTCGTGCCCACCTTATGCTCACTGGGAGAATGGCATAGTCGAGAAAGCCGCTATCCAGACGCTAAGACGAGGAACCAGAACGAGGCTACGGCAGCTTATTGGAAAGCCGTGGTACAAGACCAAGATTATCAAAAAATCCTAATCCAATCATGATGTGGGACATTGCCATGCAGCACACGGTACACTGGCAGTGTGATCATGATAGGATCCAATCAATCCTAACTATTAGTATCATCCTGAGTCACTTTTTGCGATAAATAGGGCGAAATACCCCCCCTTATCCTACTTACATCATTTGACGGACGACTACACTATGCTGCCAGGGGGGGGGGACACCAGACCGTGACTAGGATCATGATAGCTCCATAGCGAACATAAACGCTGCCCTACCTGCCGGATTTTCTAAAACGAAGGTTAAACAGGTCGATTCCCGCCCCCTAACAAAAATGGGAGTGGGGTCGTCGGGATTTGGCGTTTTGGCAGACCGATGACTGCAAAGATACCCGCACGATGTGATTCGGCTCGCTCCTAAGCGGTCTTCTTCGGCCCGAACGGCGCCCAGAGCCGCCACTAAGTCATAATCTTGCTTCAGTACCCTTGAAGGCCGTTGTAGCCGCCGTGCTGAACGCATGCAGCTGCAGCCGGCGCGCCAAACCCGGGGCCTACTAAACGGGTTTTTGACGACTTTGGAGCTCTCCCTCACATCGTGATCGACCTCCATACAGACCCCTGACCTTGAGGGGGCTACCGACCCCTCTCGGAGACTTCATGCGAAAAAGCCGGTAATTTCGGATCGATTAAGACTCACTCATGACCTGGCGTCCCCCCCCATATGCTGCCGGGGAAGTCCGAGTCCGGAATTACACACTCTATTTCCCCCTGCATCGCATCATTGTGGGCACCACCCTGCTTTATTTTTTACGTCTCTTTGCCTAATAGTCTATACCAATAGTACTCGCCTGAGGACCCGGAGTCCTGGGCCCGGGGACCTTAGCATAAGCACAGCAGCAGCGACAGCAGCAGCGACTCGGATTACCGCAGATCCCGGTATACTCGGGTTTTGTACTTGTGGTATTATCATCTAAAATAGCGCAAACTTGAACTCTGGAAGTCTAGCTCTGCGGTCTAGCTCAGCGGCCAAGTGGGCCGAGCCGGGGGGAGTATTACTCCATAATGTGCGTGTGGCTGAGAAAGACGCTTCTTAGCTAGTCACGTAGCTTGAGGTATAGTCTCTTGAGCTGACGTGCTTCGTGAGATACGTTGTAGGTTGCTTCGCCTGGATGATGGCCATCTGGATTCACAGTGGGCGTTATGACTGTGGTTACATTAGCCCCATGAGAGTCGCACGCCTCCAGGAAATTAAGTATTTCGTGAATCGATGTATCTTTAAGCACAAGCATGTGTTTTGCCATGTTCTCTGCTAGAGCGAGGAAACAGCGCTTGGAGTAATACCAAGTATCAGGCCCAAGCTTTTTCTCGTAAGGTTCCAATGACTTGATGATGCGTGAGATGCCGAATTCAAAATTCCCTTTGGCACAATACAGTGTGCCAATAACGAGATTCACGATACACAAATGGTAGCACTGTCGGTCAGGTTCCGCATACGCAAGGCGCTCTTCCTCCTTTTCGATTTTGCGCATTAGCTCTTCAGCCTCCTCATTTTGCGACGTCATGATATAAGAAACGCAGAGGTTTGCCAAGACAATAGCGGGAACGTCCAAAAGACAGTCCAAATTTTTCTTCACTATGGGATCATAGTAACGGATAGCCTCTTTGAATTTAGCCTCTTGCATGAAAAAGACATGGGAAACATTGAGCTTCCAAACCTCGTGCTCTGAGCAAAACTCTGCACTCTGCCGAAAGAGACGCTCGACCATGGGATAGTTTTCTTTATCCCAATAAATACGAGCCATTGCCATGAGGACAGGGATGTATCTCTCTAAGGCCTCATCATAGAGTTTGAGAGATTGTTTTATGGCTTCGTTGTCACGTGATATTCTGGCATCTTGGATAGCTTTAGTCAACTTACGAAGCTGGTCGATGTGCTTGTTTGTGAGATCATCATACTTACGATATGCCTCCTCAGGGGATGTCTGGACCATTATTGATGCATCCAAGTACTCAAAGAGTTCGCTAGATAAGAACTTATACGTGAGATGTGTGTTCTCGGCGAGAATATCCGCTGCAAGGTCGTAGTAACCGAACTTGCAGTGCAAAAGCAACAAATTTCCGAATGTTTCTGGTGGAAACGGTGGATTTGAGAGCAGAAAATTCAATTTTCGGAATCCTGTCGAGGGATCTTCGTTCATGTGCACAAGAGCCTGGTTGTGAAGCGTCACGGCGTCCAGCTCTTCTTCCTGGCGGGGGGGCATATCACTCAGGGCCTCTTTTGCGGCATCGAAGTTCCCCATTTGGTACTCGATCGCAGACTTCAGATTGAATGCTTCCACCAGACAGGTTTCTTGAAGTACCGAACTGTTTCCGACGCTTCGCACGTCGATACCGTCCGTATTACTCCCTACACTCAGTTCTGGGTGTTCGCGCACTCCGCGCTCAATGATATCGGCCAGGGTTTTTAAGGCCGCAGAGTATTGGTTCTGTTTGTAATAGCACAACGCAACATTACATGCCAGATCGGCCTGGTAGCCCAAAGTGTTCATAGCCTCAATATATTTTGTTCGCGCATCATTGTAATCACCTTCTTTGAATGCAATAGCTGCATAATTTATGATAGTTTCAGGGTCGTCTGGAAGGCAATGATCCAGTAATGACTTGCAACCACTTAATTCGTCTTGTTCGTACTTAATTGCTGCCTGTAGAGAAGTGACACGCTGAGAAAACTGTGGACTCTCTACGCGAAGAACTGTTCTAATTGCATCGGGGTATAATCCTGCTTTGTACAAAGCCTGAGCGTAGTAGAGTTTGTACCTACGTAGTTTGAAGCTACACGATAGGTACCAAAACAACAACGCACTCTTCAACGTCAGGACATATCATTACAAGTTCTTCGTATGTTTGAGCAGCGGACCGGAAGTCTTGCAAATGATAGAAGCAAAAGCCCAAGAGGGATAGTGCAGCCCGGGATCGCGGGAAACTCTGGCGTTGTAGATTTAAGAGGCGCACGGCATCGTCGTAGCGTCCATCTCGGATGGCAGTATAAGCTGCAGTCGTTTGTGTAGCCATCGTTAATACCTTTTATACGTAATACGTAATACCTACGGTACCGTAGGTACCGCTACTACGTGGTACCAGTAGTACCTACGGTACCTACGGTAGGTCACGGTATACGGCACCGTAGGTATAGATATATTCAGCTTACCCTAGCCTGAGTCTTCCCTAGGGTCTAGTGGAATGGCAACAGACTGATCGTTGGGAATTTACTCTCTTGCTCAGCCTGAGTTGTCGCCCACTGGGCAAAACACCCCCTGGGCCTCTCAGAGTCCGAGTCCGAGTCCGAGTCAGGCTCAGGCTGCAATGGAAATACACTAGGCACCCCATCCTGTGTATTTAGAGGATACGTCTGCCCTTTCCTCATCTGCTGCTGAGCTTTGTTTGTTATCAGGAGTGATCAAGCTGCATCTGAGTACAGAGGTGTCTTTAGGGAATGCCTCCTTTATGATGAGTTCAGCGAGATCTATTTTGTTTGGTGCCACTCTGATGAAGGTCAAAATTGTGTGTGCAATCTCTTCATATCTTTCTCTCAGTGCAATTAATGCAGGTGATTTGCTTCTGTCCAGGGATAGCCTGCCAGTGAGGGGTATTTTTCTAGCACGCTTAGACTACTTCCCCCTACTAGGGTACTCCGATATCCCCTTAGTAGGGGGAAGTCGCCTCTCCGAGTCACTCCTCAGGCTAACTATTATCATCCTGGCCGCGACACGGATTAATAGCCTGAGGGCGAAATATCCCCCCCCCCCTCCTGTTCCTTTCTCCGTCTTTAAGTATAAAACTTATACACACTGGCAACACACACGCAACTTGAATGCGCAATTAAATGCCATAAACCAGAACTACCGTGACTAGTATCCGAGTCTGAACTAGTTAATGTATCATGATTTTTTTAAAAGGCAGCTCTCCGGCGGACTATCTCAGCCGCGCCGCGCCGCTGCACTCCCAAAGGTGCCCCTGCACTCCCAAAGATGCGTTCCCCTTTGGTCTTGCGTTATAAGGGCACTGGCGGCGGCATAGTCGCTTTCCCGAAAGCGTGAATAGGGTCATGAATCACCTCGAGCACCGGACCCACAAGTTCTAACCAGTCTGAGCATAAGCATCAGGGTTTTGGCAGTCTCATGCGGTGTCAGTCGTGCTCCTAATAATGTCACCTAAATAAATAGGTTTCTATAGCAAAGCCAATATATAGTAAAAGAATAATCGTGATTTTGACGCTGCGATAACTATCTCCGGCGTCAATTACAGTGAGCATGGAGACACGGAAGTATTTCCCGCATGCAGTTCCTAGGTCGACATTGGAGCCACTGTAATGAATGACTTGGCATTTGGATAACATGGCATAGTATTCAACTTCGCTCTTTCTGAGCGGGGGGGTGTTATTAGCAATAAGCACGAGTTTGGACTTGTTTGACCGCAGCGTCTTTAGCGACGTCTTGTATCCCAGTGCTACCTTGCCGCTCTTCATCACGAGTTGGAGACGTGAGTTTAGGCTCTCCACCTGCAGCGGATCTGTGTGGAAGGATTAAATGATCAACCTACCGATTTTTTCGCCTTTTTGTTAGGCGCCATGCCTTCAAAAGACCTTTGGAATCGCTGAACTCAGCCACTCGAGTAGTCAATAGTACCGCCGGGGGTCGCACGAGTTCTATCTTGAGCCACTTTATTCACAGGAGCTCCTCCCGTCGCAGGTCTGAGACCCCGAACTGAACTCGTTCAAGTTGAGATGGCCCGTTGGCGGCGTTTAATCTGCGCATACCATCTCGAACGTCGGTGCTGCGCGACATTCCCGTATGTCAGAACATGGAGAATGTTCTCCATTTCAATCTATCTATCCATGCCAGGACAGTCAGAAGAGCGAGCTGTTCGTTGTTAGTTTGCTCCATCAACGGCTACGACGGGGACCCCGCCGTTTACGTGCCGCCACGGCGGCACGGTGACCGTGCCAGGAACTGCCGGCGTCCGTGGCGGTGCCAGTGGTAGTCGCGGCTGCGCCGCGGCGCGGCAGTCCCGTCGCTCGCTCCGTAAAAGATGCATTTGCCGCTTTTGCTGCGGTCCGGCGCACGGAGAAGGCTCCCCACATGTATCTGAGACTCTATTATATAATAACCCACAATAACCCACCCACAGCGAGTTCAGGACGGTCACTAGAGTCTAGAGCTAGCCTGGAATATCAACAGCGAGATGGAAGATGCGCATGCAAACGTTTCTGTCGTAATAGGGCCGAGAAGTGAGGCTGGAGATAAGTCACCCAAGAAATACTGGCGCACGTCGCGGATGGTAAATGTTTTCTTGGGCACCCGTCATATACTCACCCCGTAGGTTGAGGATTACGTAAACCTGGTGTCAGATGTAATGGTGCCCCAGGTGGCTTATGGGCGGTACGGCAACAATCCTGCAAGTTGCTGCTGGGGCTTAGGGGGCACTGACTACATCTAATAGGCCAGATGCGAATTCCGCGTGGAGCGACCAACACTATTGGGAGCGATGAACTCTCCCGTACGAAAACCTATTTTGTTTGAGAAATGGTCTCCGCGAGAAATAGCAATATTTGAAGGTACTCTATTGTATGTGGTGTGTTGTGAAAGGTTCATGCAGGTGCGCTCGCTTTACATGGGAAAAACTTTCATATGCTACAGCGTTTTATCAAAACAAAATCTACGAAGGAGATCATAGAATTCTACTACATTTGGTGGGTTTTACCCTCAAAGAATGAAATATGTGCGACTTGCCTGACTTTAGGAAGCTGACTACGCATGGAAGAGAATGGAAACGCAGCTTTGTGCCGGATATCCCGGACCCTGAATACTAGACCCGCTAATTGCACCTAAAGTTTAGTCACTAGAAGTCAGTCGACTTCGTGCTGATTCGAGAACAATCGAAGAAGCCCACTCACACAAGGATGCGTACGGTCGCGATCTACCGAAATGCCGCGGAGTGCGTCGCGCCTGGACATCGGTGTGGCGAGGGGGGGGGAAAGGAGAAGCCGCCAGAGTAAAGCAGGGGCAAACGACGCCAAAACGCCAAAAGTTTGCAAGTACTAGTAGTCTGCACTTGTAGTCTGCACTAGTATTGGGCATCACTGGCATGATCGCAGCCACAGGGTAAAGATCGCAGCCGGAGCCCCTGGGGATTAAGGCAAAAAAAAATGCTCATTTCAGCCGAGTACCACGGCTCCGAGCCTGTCCAAGCGAGCCAGACAGATCATGATAGCCTCAGGCTCTGAGAGTCACACGGTAGTATAGGGAAAATGTAAACTTTATGTCTCATCCTGACGGATGAGCCATAAAATATACATGTTCCATTTTTTGAAATCAGACATAAAAACCATCCCCCCACGTTCGCCGGCCACTACTAGTAGAATTGCCAAATCAAACCGTCCCACTTGCCAAAATATTGCACTTAATTGAGTGCCATCAATAGAGGACAAGTCACTATAAAGTGTGGCCCTTGGGCTCCGAGTCGAGTGGACCCATTCCAGGTTCGATTCTAGGGTTCGGTGTCCGCCCTCAAAAAATGAACCACATATACACACGAGTAAAAAAGGGGGGGATTGTTTTATGTCGGATTTCTAAAAAGTGGAAAGAGTATATTTTATGGCTCATCTGTCAGGATGGGACATAAAGTATACATTTTCCCTATACTAGTACTACTTTCGTGACCGCGTCTCCCCACGAAAGTAACTCCTCCCCACTAGCTCGGTTCCGGGACGCGCAAAGGGGCCCTTTGGGGCCCTTGAAAAGTGGCTGGGAATACGAATCTCAAATTAGGGGACCGCGCCCGTGCCAGCGGTCTCGGGGGCCGGGCCCGAGATGGAGAGACTAAACTGGGCGGAGCAGAACTTGCCCAGGACCTAGGCGGACCCGAGCAAACCAGGCAGGACCCGTAGCCAGGCTGCCGCAACTAAGGGAGACGCTGCGAGACCACATGTGGGAGCTTCGGGACCATGGCACAACACTTCGAGACGTCGCGAAACCAAGGGGCCCTGGCCTGAGACCTTGCAGGGCCTAGCCTCAAAACTTAGCCGGAACTGGCGGCGAACCGAGTACCCGACCCCTGTATCCTAATTCGACGCCGTCTACATTTTCTGCGTAAACAGATCACCTGTGTTGTGGGAAAAACTGCGTGCCATTTGATGGCCGCCCGCATGATTCCCAGAGGTGCTGGTGCAGTGCCTCGAGCTCGAGGCGCTCCTCGCGTTTTGTCTCTGATTCCATGCTCTGCGTCGATCTTAAGCTGCGTACCCTATAATTATAACCAGGCACAATGGACGCGAAGGCAGCTCGTCGCTTTGAGCCCTCAACCGATTTCCTATAGGTTCTCAGTGTGTTAAGTAGTTCTGCCTTGTCCCCCCGAAGGTAACAGTTCCCAGAGTAGACTTCCCTAAGGACAACCTCATACTCTGTTGCGGCACTATGTGCACGCTGGTACCTATTGTCTAGCAAGGCGTCAGCTCTTTGTCTAGTTCTAGCACGGTACCGCAACTCTGTACCGACCAGTCGATTGAACTTTGGGCAATTTCCCGTGCGTCTCGAATGAAAATAGAAGGTACGCACAAGTGCGTGGAGGTGCGGTTGCCAGGCAGGACCGCAGCACTGTTTCACAGCAGCCTCGTATGCTGCAAGATTCGATCGACCACATACATGAAGGGGTCCTGTTGATTCCCATTCTGCGACCGCGGTCCAATAAAAAGTAGCATGATCCTTGACCCAAGCGAGCGCCATGGCATCATCATAACCCGAGGGCCACAAGCTCCGTTCGTATGCTGATTGTCCAATGAATTTTGCCCATCTTGGTGGAAAGTCGGAGAAAGGATTCCGATCCAAATGAAATTTGTTGACTGTTTTGCAGAGAGTTTCAATGTCTAGAGGCAGTGCTCGCAATAGATTCTTGCCAAGAAATACTTCCTTCAAATTCACAAGGCGTGCGAAATTTGAAGGGATCTCTACGATGACATTCGACTGGACATCAAGGACGCACAGTGATGTGCATTTCCCAAGATGCATGGGAAGTTCTTTGATGCAGTTTGATGAAAGATGCAATTCGCGAAGCTGGGAACACTCAACCAGGGCTTCGGGCACGGTAGAAAGGCGATTGTGTGATACTTTAAGTGTCACAAGCTCCTCCATTCCTCCAATTGTGTTAGGGAGGGACGAAATTCTGTTCCTGGACAAGTTCAGAGTCGTGATTGACCTTAACAGCCCTATCTGCTCTGGGAGGGCCCCGGAAAGAGAATTCTGATTTAGTTTGAGAGTGTGGAGAAGGGCTAAGGCACCAAGCTCGACAGGGAGTACTTGGAGTATATTTGCGGATATATCAAATATTTCCATGGCCTGTGCCAAGCCTATTTCGGGGGGGAGCACTTCGATGCAATTTCTCTTTAGCCGCAGTTCTGTCAAATTTCTGAGACACCCAACAGCTCGGTCGACATGCATTATCTTATTGTCTGTCGCATCAATAAATACGGCACACTTCCAGCCTCCAATCCAGTGACCAAGGGACACAAGCTCATTTCCCTGCAAAAGAAAGACTTCGCATGTTGTAAGGCCAGAGGAGCTATCTGGAAATGTGACAATCCGGTTAGAGCTGAGGTTGAGTATGCGCAATTTGCTTAAATGCCCTATAAGGGGAGGTAGTTTATGAATATGGTTATTGTGGATGTCCAATCTTGTCAATGACACCAGGTTTGGCAAGCTTTCAGGCAACTCATAAAGCTGATTCCCTTTCAATTGGAGATCTCTCAGCAACTGCAACGTAGACAGGTTGGGAAGGGAAGAGATGTGGTTGGAAGACGCGTCAATGCGCTCAATAGAGAAAACGTTCTTAATTGTATTTGGGATATTTCTGATACTGTTATTGCTAATGTTCAGCTCCCGTAGCGCCCTCAAATCACCAACCGAGGGCGGGATTGTTTCTAGATTATTCCCGTCCATTTCCAAAACTTCTAAATGACCCAGTTTCCCAAACTCATCCGCAGGAAGTCGAGTCAGTCGATTGGCACTAAGCCTCAAAAATCTGAGGGATGCAAACCACATCAAGAAACCAGACGGCAGCGATTCCAAACGATTCTCCCCAACATCCATCATTACTAGGTCGGCGAGCGCCTCTTGTGCCTTGCGTCCCACGTAAAGCTTGGAGGGTAATCTTTGAAAACCTTTCTTTGAACAATCCAAGCGATCTGCTCCACTAGTGCGGAGTGCTTGTACACGAGATAATTCTCGCGTAATTCTTTCTGCCTTCAGGGCTGCATCCTGCCGACTCTTTGCCGCAACCTGCTCTGCCGCTAAACGATTCCTCATCAGCTTTTCTTCAACACGCTGCCGGTTCCGCAGCCTCTGTTCTCTCCCGAGCCGCGCGGCCCTATCTTTACTGCGAAGGGCGCTATCTCTGGCTGCTGACAGGGAGAGGCGCTCTTGAGCTGCTTTCCGTGCTCGACGTCTCTCATCTCGACGCGTGCGAGCCGCTACCCGTAGCCGATCTACGTGGTCCCTCGCACGTTGAAAGCTAAGCTTCTCTTCTGTCGCTTCTTCTGCACAAAGTGCTGAAAGTGATGCACGGTTAATCATATCTCTCGCAGTCTTGGTCAATGTCAGGGAAATTGGCATTTGCAAAAATTTAGGAATATTGCAAGGGACTCTTTGCCTTTTTATGAGTTCTGCATCTACGTCCACCAGCCGTATCCAAGCCCTTGTAAACTCATCTTGGCTAATCTCCCCTCTCTTTTCGCGATCAATTCGATCAAAGAGTGACTCTATTGCCGCCTTTCGTTCCTCGCTGTCTTCAGTTTTCCCAGGGAGACTGTGACCGGCACCCAAAGCACCGATGACTCGCGAGAAGGCTGTCTTGGTCATGCGGCCTGTCCGTTCGAGGTCAAACATGTGGAACGCATCACTTGCAGTCAGACCAACATCTGAGACACCTAGGAGTTGCTAAATCACACTCTGCCTGTTTGTTTTTTGAACACGGGGATTTGTATACCGTCATTCATCATGAGGGCAACCTGGAACTCAATGATGCCAATACATTCAGATTGATCCAAGTCTGTGGCCTCAAAAAGTCGCATTGCCCGTGGTTCCAACAGTGTGATGTCAAGCAAGTCCAGGGCACGCTTGAATTCATCAAAATTAATTTGCTGTTCTTCTACTAATCCAAGTTCCTTCCATGCTTTGCGTGCCTGAAAATTTTTCCATTTTCCGCAAATAGTTGAGGAAATGAACTGCTCGGATCTGAACTGCACGCACATATACTTGAATTGGCTTGTAGGTTGATTCACCGCCTTTGTGTGTCTTGCCCATCAGATCCTTATTTTCATGAAGACCCAGAGCGCTCTCCGTGGTTGATATCCCAGGCCGGTCGTCGATGAATCTCACGTATCCATAGATTGTTGGCTCCTCTGTCACTGGAGGATCTCGTGCAGACTTGGCAATGCACAACCCATTGTAGAGAAGGGGATCATCTGGAGCATCCTTCAGAGACAAGTCAAAAGTACCCAAGCTATTTTCCCCTTGGCAGACAAAGCCAATTGCATCTACATCGCTACTGATGGGCACATTGTAGCTGGTTTCCTCTAGGTCTGCCATACGCTTTTTTGCCTTTTTCTTAGTCAAGAACACTTTGGCAAGTAGGGGGCTTGCTGCGTTGTCTCGATCGACATGTCGTCTGACAACTGCCAAATCATAAATAGTCAATTTGAACAATCCACGAAGTTGCCGCATCTCAACTCGGCCAGTAACAAATGACGATGCCAACCTCTTATCTCCCTGTGCAAAATCCCCATACTTTTGCGTTGTCCACAGCCCGTGGATATCCCTACCGCGTTCGAGTGCCAGTATTGGCTGCCGGCGCATATGCAATCACAGTATTAGGGATTTACGGCGCATCGGTATATCATTGGGTCGCACCGGTACATCTTGCACCAGCCAGCAGGGGCACCCGTTCCGTAGGTGTATATCGATATCACAAGCCTACCTACGGTACCTACGGTACCGTAGGTACCTACCGTAGGTATTACACAGCCTACATCAAGTCCCAAAATTCCATAGTAACTGTCATCATTCGCAAAAATATAACATAAGCGTAAATTAATATAAACATGGTTAGACTCGCCACGCCGTCAAAACGGTGAACGCAGTGAACCGTTTTGACGGCGTGGCGGGTCTAACTCAACTATACATTCGAAGTACCCCCCTATTTATGAAATCATATACTAGAAATGCCACTAGAAATCATTAGACCCCCAAAATCGACCGCCCAGAACCACGGATTTTGGTCTCGATAATTGACTTTCGGCTCATTTTGCATCTAAACGAATAGCGAACGGGCTTCCCCGTTCGCTATTCGTTTAGATGCAAAATGGGCCGAAAGTCATATACTACTGGAGGAGGCCGCAGAGCCCTGGACACATCATGTCGCTTGGCGGCCTTCGCTCCCGGACCGCGCCGCGGCGCCCCCGAGACTTCCCGGGCGCGATAATAGGGGATTCATCCTTCAAGTTCGCAAACTTGTACTCCAACTCCCGGGGCGCGCGGGGACCTAAAAGCCCAGTCACCAAGCAGCGTCACCAAACAGGAGGGGGGGGGGTTCAAGTTACCTGCATCATGATTTTGGGGATCGCAAACCACACTCAAATTGGCTTTGTGGTCGGTCTCGCAGACCTGACTCAGTGCCAGTGAGGGGAGCTAGAGACTACTACAGTACCATTAGGGTAACTGTTCTGGCTGACTTCTAACCTCCCCTGGACTTCGATGCACTCAAAGAGATGGTGCCCTGGGTTATGTGGGCAGCCATATTTTTTAAGCAGGCTCGAGCGTCCTGGCAAGTATGGAAGGCGCCAGCAGAGGAGACGGAGACGAGATGAGCTAGGGGCGTCAACGTGAAGTAAAACCTCGGGTGGCCTTTGGATGCGCCTTGGCTTCGACATGGTGCCGTATTAGCGTCTCTTCTATGGCCCTCCCAGAAGCTGTTGGCCGCAAGCGACTCGGACCAAACAACAGTATCTAGGGGGAGGAAGAGTCCAAAGAAGGCAACCGCTCGTATTGAAACGGACTACCTTTCAGCCGTCGCCAGCGAGAGTACAGGAAGCAAGCTGCGATCGGCTGCTGCGCCATGTCTGGACTGGACCACTCAACACTAATTCCAGCCGGTCCGGTCGACTTGTGAAACTCGACAATGATGGAGTGCAAGGCACCTCTAACGAGATAGACAAATCCACTCCCCCGACGCTGGCCGGGACTGGTCTCTACGACTACTGTTTCGTCGATGAAAATGCGGGCAGCATCGTCCGGGTCTAGCAGTCCTAGCTCAAGACGGAACTGGGCGGACTCTGGCGACTCCAGCAAGCCTGTCCACCGTATCGATGTGTAGTCCGCAACACCAACAGCAATATCTTCTTGTGCCCAATCAAACCTACGGCGAAGCAAAGTGCAAATGAACCTGTCTTGGTATATATGTTGACTCACACCAGTGGGCCGAACTCCTCTCGGACAACAGAAGGAAGACCATTAAGACCGTCTGTAAAATAGTGGGCCATTAGGCTTCCACCGCCTCGTCCAATAGAAGGCTTGTGAGCCAAATCGATATGCATCAAGTGTGAGCCAGATCGATGGGGCTTCAAATCAAACGTGCTGTGGCGAATGAAATACGTTCCATCGTCGCTGTCATGTGCTATTCCAGTGGCCTAGAGCAAACTATGTGACGGAAAAATTGTTACGGAAACTCACCAGTCCGCTACCCTGGGCTCGAATTCGAACCGCTTCACCACCGACGGGTATGCTGTTACCAAACTCATCGCGAGCCTTGACGATATATCGACCGAGCGGCTCATCACGCACGCCACTCCAACTCGCACTCATGTGTCCCGAACGGCATTGCAATGCCACAGGGACGCCCAAAACTGAACCATTCAAGAAGACGCGGAGCTGATAGATTCCCGCCCTGTACAGGATGAATCTAATCACGAGACGACCCCGTCTCAAATTACGAGAGGCGCGAACGCTAGAATCGGCTACCCAGGCGCGGACGTTAGATATGCCATGTGGTTGAACCAGTTTGAGGCTCACGGATATATTTTTGTTCCAATTAATATGAGACAAAGCAGCATGCTCATGGAGGATGAGGTGAGCTGGAGTCCCAGCTGTTACTCCCGCAACAAGGGCCGTCCCAACAAGTAGGGTCGAGTGCTTCGACGCCGCAGCGTGCACAAAATCTGCAGTCCAGGGGGCGTCTATCAAGCTTTGCGCCGCCGACGAGGTCGCAGAGGACGACTGTGGTGACCAGGCATATGCAGTAACAGTATGGGGACCTGCTGTTTTGACGTACACGAGTGCCTCGTAAACACCACTTTTGAGGTCTGTGACCACCGTAGATATATCCGAGTCCAGAAGTACTACTGGATGATCTCCTCCACGGGCCCGAAGGTTAGCACAAGAATCACGTATCTCAAAAACGGCCACAGGACTCCAGTTTGCAACTTGATACTCGTGCCTTCGGCGTATGATGCGGCTGGCCGAGCCATCTGGAAATCCAGGGATCACATCAAAAAGGATGGGAGAAGTCCCAACGAGAGCGGTACGCGAGAAGGACGCAGGTGGGATGCGTGTGAGCTCTGGCCTTTCCTTTGACGCCCAGCTACATCGCACGAAAGCCATAGGACCACTTGCGTGCGCATACGTTAGCTCAAAAACGTGGTCGCGTCTCAAAGACGATGGAGATGGAGAGAACACGCCCTCATACGTCGAACTACTACTAAAAATGACGCGACCATCAATCTTGACCACGGTTCGGGCCTCCGGATCGGTGTCACAACGGAGAAGGAAATCTTCGGCGCTGCGCGGAAACTGGAGGAACGCCACAAAAATAGCAATAAACTTAGTATTCGCAAGCCTTCCGGCTGGTCTAAATGTGTCATTTTGCTGGACTACGCTCTCTTGGTAACGCCGGTTCCAATTGTAGTCGATTTCAGCAGCCGTCTCAACCGACAGTACCTGTCCGTCAAGCATATTGTGTACGCTTACATCTATACCTGGCTGGCGCAGAAACAGATGCAATCTGTGCGCCCCGGAGATTCGTGCGAAATAAGAGATGCCGTAGAGCCCCGGCCCGATGTGCATACCATTCACAAGTAGAGTCTCTTGTAGTTCTTCCTTCTTTGAGCCGTTGTCCCCGCCGCCGCCAACGAAAACAGCAAGGAGTTGGTGGACCTCATTGAAATGCAGATTTCCCCACGAATCCCGCGTACTGACGCGTATTTGAGCGACCTGGCATGCATGGACATGCATCGCTATTCCTAGACCCTCCACGGAACATTTGCTCGCATCAACATCCCCAGCAGTGACATACAGTGATAGACGGCTAATATTGCTCCCGGAAATTGTGTCCGCGATGAGGAGTGTATATTGACCGGCAAGAGTTGCGTTATATTCAAAATCGTATATCCCGTCGCGCGCACCTATGGTGTGCAATCAATTAGTGAGTCGGGTGCACAATTTGAGTTACGCGCACTGGTCTCCGCGCCCGTAATTACTGCCTGTAAGAAAGGGGCCGCATAAGACTCGTGCGTCAACGTGGCATTGTATCTCGATTTGAGAGGCGGTTCGTCGATGATATTGATAGAAGTATCATGTGCCGCGAGCGTGAAAACCGAAGTCTCGCCGGCGACTGGACGCGTGAGGCCGTCACCAGCAACTGTTGAGCGGGCACTCGTGACGCCGTCCTCAACATGCACGAGAAAAGGAGACCCACGAATCTTCTCCCCCGCATATGCAACCTCAAGGCGAAGGCTTCCACTGATTGTTGGGAAGTAAGTACACAAAACCGACCCATTCGTGAACTGTAAATTACACGCGCCATCGGCATTTAAATCAAGTTTGCAGGATAATAAAGACATGTCGATGTTCTCCACGCAGAGATTACCATACTGGTCACGGACATTAACAAGGAATCTTGCCAGTACATGAACGGTTGCAGTCTGGATCCCGAGACCATCCGCAGTACTCGCCTGGCCCCTCGCAGGTCCAGCCAGAACGTGAAGCGAAAACGGAGAGCCTCTGAGAGCCTGGCCATTGATCATCACCGCAAGCTTATGAGTACCGGCAGTTACTGGTCGCACAGACGCATGATAGGTACCATTGCCTGCGTCGTAAACGTTCCCCGTCACAATCAGTCTGCGTGGTGACAATTTTCTTGAGGCCTCTAGGTCGCCGACGGGTCCTCGTACGTGTTTTGATACAACAGCTATCACATCGCCACCAGCATCAACTCTGTTACGAAATTCATCGAAAGATTGTATAGTGAATCTTGATTCGGCCCCCGCGGTACCCTGATGCAAACCCTGGCCGGTCGCAGAACATTGTCTGGCATGCGCACGAGCAGGCAAGATTTTGACCTGAAATGGGCTCCCGAAGACGTCGGCCTTTTCATGGATAGATACCCCGATCCAGCGTTGCGTCAAATTGGATTCATAGGACACAGCAAGCTGATAGGCCCCCGACTGGGTGGGGTGAGCACCACGTGCGTGACGTGTACGAGCAAGACCAGCATGCGTGGCAATAGAGAATGCCACTGGAAACATGCAGCCACCGTGAGCAGCAGCTTCACTTCGTAGAAGAGAAGCGTTTGCTTTTAGGCCTAGGAAACTGCGGTGGCCTAAAGCCCTCAGACGAGATGAAGCGGCGTCACACGGTCTTGCCGGCGCAGCTATTGGTAGGGAGAGACCGACATCGTCACAGCGATTGCCAAATAGATCAACAACTAAGACTTGAAAAGCAAGAGGGCGCCCAGCCTCGCCAAGAGACAGCCCGCTGCCAAAAGCGAACGTGTTGCCTGTGGATAGGGCACTCGAAGCTACTCTGACCAGAGACGGTGATCCTTTGAGTTCGTTTGAATAATGCCTGCACATATCACATGTCACGAAGATTATGTTTTAAAAAATAGATTTCTTCTCGTGTGAGAAAATAGAGGACAGGTATTTTGGAGCAATGAGAGCCCGAGACATTGAAGCAGCGGACCATTCCAAGGAAACACCCTTGCCACGAGAAGCGGCGAAGTCGGAGTAGTAGTTGTTTGAAATTCGCAATTCAAGGGCAATTGAATGCAAGTGGTATGCAGTTAGGAGCGCGGGCGTGCTGATTTCACTATGACGCCGCGTCAAAGTCCGCCATCCATCGACAAGTACTCTGCCATCAAGCCATAGTCGCACACCCAGTCCGCTGCCATGCAAGACAACATGCAAATAATAAGCACCAGTTCGGCTGGGGCGGAGATGACCAGACCATCGCACAAAGTCAAGATCTACGCCAAATGTTGACGGGGGAAAATAAGCTTTTTGAAGAAGTGCGCTGTCCCACATGAAATAAACGTGCGAGTCAATACGGTTCACCACTCTCTTTGCCATAAGGTTCGAGCCATGATGGTATTCGCCCTTGAGGCCACCAGTTGCTAGCATCCACGCACGTTGCTTGTAAATACCGGTCCTTTTCGCAATCCATGAGCCGAAGTACGTGCCATTTCCCATGTCTGACATCGCACTGATCTCCCAGTTTGAGCCTTCTGTGTAGGGCAGCTTCAATGCTGGCGAATGGGTCAACGTGTGAGATGTGGTTGAAAAAAATATAGGCTCAAGTTCGACAAGAAAAACATCACCGCCCATTTGCATCTGTGTGCCCCTTCCGTTGTGGGCAAGGATGACGGTCGATGATGCATTACCTGCGGTGGCTATGCAATCACTCCTCAGTAGCGAAAAGAAAGCACTCGCGCGATTCATGTCGTCATCAATTACTGTTAGAAGAGCTCGTCGCTGGGAACCAAGAGAAGCTCCGCCTCTTGGCCTAATGAGTTCAATCATGGCCGTTTCATCCCCTTCACTCATACGGTCATCGTGTACCGCAAGAAGAAAGCTGAGCTCTGTCACTCCATCATCAAATTGCAGCATAGTAGATGAGGTGTATGGGGCAGACATAGCGATGTCGCTTTCTGCAGTCGTGATATGGTGGAGCATGTAGCGCACCTGGACGACTCCAATGCCCCCCCCCACTTCTTTTTATCGCAACCCGTACCGTCTTTGCCCCCTCGGCAACAGAGTATTGTGAACTGGACCATGTGATCGTCCCCTCGTGTCCACAAGCACCAGGGGCCTGCTCACGAAGAGAATCACCACAACTCCACGACGAATTACCAGACAAACCTTGCTCGCACAGCTGGGGAGGCTTGGAGTTGGGTAGTACACGAAACTGTTCATACTCATCGGAGCTGCCAATTTCGAAGGTGGCGTACACTGCGGCCGACCCAAAATTGCTTTCCAAGGTAGTTAGAAGGGGTTTTGCAGGCTGAAAGTGGGACCATACTGTTGTGTCAACGCATTTCAAACAAGATTTTGAGTTACACACAGCACAACGCTGGCTGTGATGTGCACAAGTGTGGCACGAGCGGGAATTCTCATCCAAATAGTAGCCGTCTACGCATCCCACGCAATAACTTTGGGTGCATGCAGTGCATAGTTTATCGAAACCCATGCACTCGGAGATTGAACAGTCACCCGTCCGAGTGCTGGAATGACATTGACACTTCCCGGTAGAATAATTGCATATCCCGGCCCCACTGCACTCTAATGAAAAGCGGCCCCCTATTGTACCAGGACAGGATCGTTTAGGGTAGCACAAATTCCCGTCCCTATAGTGCGTTGGCCCACAGGTGCTGCAATCCACCCCTTCATAACCCGTATTGCAGTGGCATACCCCGGCGCGACGATCACAACTCCCGAACTCTTTAGCATGACAATAATAGGCATTCGCACCCAGTGGCCCTATCATACCAGGACATATTTGGCGACCAGATGCTGGGGCCCAATTACGGGGGTGTGTGCGCGTAGATGGTGCGCCTTCCAGTACGTTTTCGAGAGTACTCACGTCTGGATTATTCGCCTGCCCCACGTAGGATATTTCATAGGATGTGAAGTCATCATAGAGATCTACACCACGATGAAGCAGGCGAAAAGCCAAAGTACTCCGAAACCAAAGCAAGAACACACTCGACAAAAGCGCAAAGTTCGGCCCCTTCATATGATAACTATTGCATTTTAGGACGTCGTCAGCTCATTGAGGCGTCAGCTTTTCTCCTCCATCATATGGATTAACATCCGAGTGTCGCCGGCCAATAATGACAGGTGTACTTGCTGGTACCAGCTTTGTACCTACGGTATATCTACGGCATTCGAATCCACATACCATACGGTACTAGCCTGTACCCAGTACCGCATTGCCTCCCCGTTCCAGGGGAGGGTTTAAGACGCTCAATCCCACTTTTAGTAATCGGGCACCTACCGCAGCCCACACGCGATCCCAAGCCACCAATTTTGCACGCGGTGCATTTACATAAATTTGGTAGGGTAGCCCGATTTTGAGCTGCAACGAAGCCCCTCGCGCCGCGCATGGACTCGATCATTTTTTTGGCATGCCGCGATCTCGGCCTATACGCGCGCTCGAGGGACGGCGGCTGATGCGCTGGGACGCTCGACTATGCATTTTCATAGGAAGTGGGCCTTTGTTTCGACGCTGTGGGCGCAGAAGGTGGCCGATTGCGTGACTTTGTCCAGCTCTCTCTTGGTGTCGCGGGTGTCGTGGTCCAGTCTGCGTGCTGCGTCAACGACGCCTGCTTCGGCAACTTCTCACTTGTGGTGGACGGTGGTGGACGCCTCTTCCACAGGTGGGCCTAAGGCCACCGCCACCGGGGCCCGGCCCACCCTGCGTCGCGCGCGCCACCGGCGCGAAGCAGTCCCCGCCAACCACGTCCGGCAGAGATGGGGGTTGGTGCGGATTTACAACAAGCGAGAAGGGAAGGGCTGGGGGAACGGGAGAGAGAGCCCTCGGGGAGACAGGCGAGCGCTGCTCAGCGAGCCATACATTACAAGTACCGTAGGCGTATCTGGGCCCTAATGGGCCTTGACGTATGTTTCCAGACGAGGTATTTCTAACCCTCTGTTGTCCAAAAGCAGAGATCACGGAAGCATATAGCATCGGTGAAACTGCGATCAACATTCCGGCGGATGCACCGATTCCAATCGAGATCGAACTGGCCTCAACGTCACTCATTGGTGATCTAAAGGATCGACTGAACGTTATTCTTGGAGAGATGGCAGGTTTTAGTAAGGGAGAAATTGCCGAGCTTCCCCGCATGACAATTTCAACTGGCCGCAAAACTTGGTTGGATATGGATACTGTAAAAAACCTGATTGTTGAAGTTGGCTGTCTGTCGGCCATCAAGTATGGTACGGTCAAGCTCACTCTAAACTCATGTGATCTCCTGGAACCGCCCCGACAAAACATTGAAGAGAAAATAGACACGATGCGAGTGGAGAACTTAAATAAGACAACAGAACGTGAAGTAAGTAGAACCAGAAGGACACGACCAACCCAGGGAACATATAGACAGTGAGTGACGGTGTCATACCAAATTACAGCATGGAGCAAAGGCACTAGCATAGGCCCGGGTCTCGGGCTGAAGAAAAGAATAAACAGCTTACACATCGAGGACGGAGGGAGGACGCGAAAGGCCTTTCGGCAAATTCACCTGGACTTGTAGGTGGGGTGACAGATTCTGTTCGTAAGTTAGTTATAGGAGATTCAGGTAGCACTGCCACTGGCACGGAAACGCAAAAACATATCCTGACTCGGACTCGGAGCCTGATGCGATAAATAGGGCGAAATACCCCCCCCTATCCTATACCCTTCCTATACACTTACATCACCCTTCAACACGCCACGCGTAATAAACACAGTTAAACCAAAACTACTTAGTGTATTTTTTAAGGTAGCTCCGCGGCAGACTATCTCAGCCGCCGTACTCTGGGAATGATGTTCACCCACATGGTCGCACCTAAGATTAACTTCGAGTTCTTTATTAAAAAGGCGCATGAAGAAAGAGGCACTGAGGGCGTCTGTTGGTACAAAATCCTTCAAGCCATTTCCGAGTCAATGATACTAGTACCCAACTTATTGTTTTACGCTCTGTTTTGATCGATGACCTACCAAAAATGCAAGCTACCTTTACAAAAATAGGTAAAGAGGTGACCCTGGCACTCCACAAGACCAGGGATTACAAAGTCAAATGAAAGCTAGGGCGACCAACAGCCAGGCCCTGCCAGTGGACATAGCCGGCGCGCATCAGATGATTATCCAAGCATATACCAAAGCTGATGTCGCTGAAACATCTCTATGAGGGTATTGTACATTGTATATGCTCCAAGTCAGAGCGCAGGCGTGACTGGGTATTCAGGTTCTTTCTACTATCGTCACGGTTCGGCGTTCAAGTTCCTGAACTTGAACCTCCGAGTCTGACTCATTTTTTCGTCGTGTCCGCGGCCCAAAGTCTCGTCACCGAGTAATACCCGCGAGCAGCCGCCATGCAACCAGATCCGGGCCTTTGGCAGAGGCAAAAGATACAAAGTACCGGGCCTGGGGATTCACTCTACCGCATGTAGCCTGGCAAGAGAAAAGCTGAAGGTAAAGCAACGGTGCGTGCGCCTACACATGAGAGGAGCGCAATCTCTTCTGGGATCGCGATTCACCCGACGGTACTTTCATTAGATGCATGGTACACAATTCGTATAACCATTAACGAAAGCGGGTGGAATCATTTCTCTGCAAAGCGCGAGCAGTCAGCATGTGTGCGCTTCCTTCAACTAAGAAAGTGTTACTCATGGGGCGTTCTGGAAGTGGTAAAACGTCGATGCGGTCCATTATATTTGCTGACTATTTAGCTCGGGACACCATGCGGCTATCGCCAACAATTGACGTTGAATATTCTCATGTGCGCTTCCTTGGTAATCTACATCTGCATCTTTGGGATTGTGGTGGACAGGTTGTCTTGGCTGACTTATTTACTTTGCTCATGAAGTGTTTGCTTAGGATGATTTTTACCGGAACTATCTGGAGCACATGCGCGACCACATTTTCCGGTCTGTTGAATTGCTGATATACGTCTTTGATGTTGAAAGTGAGGAACAAGGAAATGACTTTGCTCAATATGTTGATGTCATTAATGCTCTGGAACAGCACTCTCCTGATGCACGCATTTACGTGCTGGTCCACAAAATGGATCTGCTTAAGGAGGAAATAAGGGAGTCGGTGTTCTTGCAAAAACAAGCAAGCATCTGCGCACAGACTGGAAGCCAACTTCGAGTCACCTTTTTCCAAACGTCAATTTGGGATGAAACTCTATACAGAGCCTGGTCCCACATTGTTTACTCCTTGGTGCCCAATGCAGCACTTCTTGAGTCACATTTGAACGAGTTTTGTAGTCTTAGCGGGGCTGATGAAGTTGTTCTTTTTGAAAGCACCACATTTCTTGTGATAGCACATGCCACTTGTATGCCCCATAGTGATATTCATCGATTTGAGAAAATATCCAACATTATCAAACAATTTAAGCTGAGCTGCCGCAAAGTTCAAGCCCATTTTGAGGGAATGCTGGTTCAGCATCATCGTGTGACTGCTCTTTTTGAAAATTTAACAAGAAGCACAGCCATTATGCTAATCTCGTCAGATTTTCATATTATACACCCCGCGGTTTTGCGTGCAAACGCTGCACACTTTCGCTCTCATCTTAGGGCCCGTGGCCTTATTGAATAGAAATACGGGCCCGAATCCAGACAAGGAAAGCTGCGTTTGGCTCTGGGCATGGTGAACTATCGGTGTGCACCCATGTCACGGGCCATGTGCGAGAAGTCATGGTCCCCGAATCCTCTGTGCCTTTACGGTGTCTTTTACGGAGATTAAGTATGGATGACCCTCCCTCCCCCAGGTTGGATATTGGCTTCATGTATTTCGTTTAACAACTTGACTTCCCGGCCTAGCTAGAAAGAGGCCAGCGGAGCAGACAGAGACTAGGGAGCTAGGGGCGTCAACTGAAGTAAAACCACCGTGTGGCCTTTGGAGGGCCCTTGGCGTCACCACAGCGCCGTATCCAAGTCCCTTCTTTTCCTAGATTCTTTTCCTAGTGGCTTTATCATAGTATCTATCTCGCTCTAGTCCACTGCACCGCATCCGTTTCCCAGCTGCCGCCGCGCGTCCGATCCGACGAGACAATCATGATAGTAGCTGCTAGTAAATACCGGAGGCCAAGGAGCGTTCTAAGGGCCCGGGAAGCCCCCCGGGCGGTCGAATAGCAAAGAGACGAACTTGAATAGCAAAATAGCTAAACTTGAAAATTCAGAAAGGTAGTACGTTGCCTTCGAATGTTGGGCCGAACGTAAAGGCTACGTGGTTTGGAGGGTGGGAACAGCGTCCCCCCAACCGGGCCAAGCACACGTTGACAGGGTTGCGCCGGAGATTGGGGGGTGATTAGGGTACGACCACCAAAACTTCGGGCAGCCGGCGGACACTTTTTTGCTTGTTTGCGCGTCGTCGCGCCAGTCCCTGGCTAGCGTGCTCCGGAGCAGCCCCCGACATACACAACATACATGCGCCGCGAGAATTTGGAGCCGCGTCGAGTTTCGCTGCCTTCGGCGCGCCGCGCACTTCGTACGAGTCGTGTCCGGTCAACTCGTCGATAGCAAAAAGGCGCGGCCGCGCGCGCGGCCGCACAGCGGGGCGCTTTCGACACGCCGCGCCATCGGTTTGAGTTGCGCAACGCAGTCGTCGTCGACGCCAGTCGGTCTCTCAGCGGCGGCGGCCGCGCTGCCTGCCCGGCGAGCGAGCGATTTGGAGCCAGCGACACCTCCTGGAATCGGTAACGACTCCCTACCCCGGGAGAAGGCTCTTTGTTCCTTTTTTTAGGTCTCTCCTTTAAATTTTATTTATTTGTCTCTTCGTCTCGTCTCACGAGGAACCCCACCCCGTGACCCGCGCCAATTTTAGCTATGTTTTGCTATTCTCCTTTCCTGTCTTCCTATCCCGTCGGAATACCAGCCCGGGGGGCGGCGGGGGCCCTGCTCCACTGGCTTGGCTTATTTCTAGCTAGAGCTAGACCGGGAAGTCAAGTTCCCGCGACGCTAAGGATCCGTGGGGACCTCGAAATTTATAGGCGGTGGGCATTGATTTGGCGCAATACAGCCGAGCAACATCCCGGACATTAACGCTAATTCTATGTGGCACTGTTCTTTGGGGCCCAAATCACATCAAATACTGTTGAAATTAGCATCTTCGTCTGGAGTTGTAAGTCCGGTAACTTGAAAATCAACTTGAATTTTAGAGGAATATTGCGATGTTCTCATGCGACTCGATAGTACTAGTACTGATATTTTTCTCGCTTGCCAACTCATCCCATTCATTCCTAAATCGAAGGGTTGCTAAGAATTGTACATACGTTGCTGTAATGAAGCGCAGCACGGCCTTGTAAAGCCTGAGGTTGTACTGGCGGAGGGCCCGGGGCCACTTTGATTGTCTTCCGCGCTAACTGATTTTGCTAATTGATGCTGGCGAGCTCTGCTGCTGTCGGTTGGCTTGGATCTACGGCCGGCGGCGCGTCTCTGGATGTGGCAGCTGCGCGCGGAGCTCACTAATTTGCGCACTGGTCGTTTGCCTGATCAACTCGCCGATGTCGGTCTCCGCACAAAATACATTAGATGCAAGCCTGAGTATGGCAACTCTTTGATGTGGCGGACCACTGGCGGTGTATTGAGCACGTCGAGCGCCGATTCGATCTTGAGGCACTTTTCGTACGCTGCTCCATTCACTAAGTCTCTCGGCTTTTGCGGGAAATAAGTGGGGTGCGGTGGTATCATGACACCGACCCCCTCAGGCTGCAACCGCCGTGACGGTGTGAGTGAGTTTGGCGTAAGTGACTCCCCGTGTAATACTAGCACTATGAGTGAATGGGGTGTAAATCTTCATTACGTCGAGGTGGGACTATAGAGGAGAGTAAGAGGGGACTAGGGGTACTAGGGGGTATATTCTTCGCACTCCCCCTAAGAACTTGAAGATACGGGCACGTGCCGGCTGGTATAGCGTGCTGAGAGGCGAGAGTAACGTAGCCATAGTTCCGGTAATGGGGGGCTACGGCGTTGATGATATATGTCTAGGGGAGTTTTCGCCTCGTGGGACTAGATACGGCGCGTCTCGGGTGGGGTGGCTGAACTTGATACTGCTAAAAGCGATTGAGAGATGGGGTCGTGGTGGAGATCCCGAGACGTGAAATACATCTCGCTCGTCTTAAGTGAAGACGCAGCCCATGAATGTGTGCAAGAGTTGGGCCGCCTTGCCGCCATGCAATTTTGTGATTTAAACCCACTATTGACGCCATTCCAGCGACGCTACATGGGTTATATTAAACGGTGGTCTGCATTCCAAAACTTCCTTTGACGTGCGTGCCAGGTACGACGAGCTTGAAAGGAAGCTTCGTTTTGTGGGAGGTGAAATAGGGGCGTTTGGGCTTTCAATAATGCGGCAGGCATCGCGCGCCTTGGCACGTTGGCATTGTAATAGTTTACCTGTGCAGGTCCGAGGCATGCGAAGCGGTTCCGGCGATCGGTCCAAGGTGGGTTATTATGTAGCCACGGCACTTTGGATGATCTGGACTAGGTCCAGCACAACTTTACTGAGTGCTCTTGAGGCTGAACTTGAAAAGCATGAATCGCAGCTTGTGGAATTGCGTGTTTGTTCGAGAGAGCTAACGGCCAAATATAATGCGAAAGTCGAGCATCAAGAGTGCCTCATAAGAGCAGAAGCATTTTTTAAGGCCGGGGCACTATTCGAGCCATCCAACCCAATCTTAAATATAGTGGAACCTCCTGAAGACGGCTTACAGCCTCTTCTTGTAAATGATATCTCGGGTGCATATTCTAGCGCTGCTTACGCAGATTAATAAAACGAGTTTGTCTCAGGACACAGTAATGGAAGGCAGTTTCCGCGTTCAATGGATGCCGATATGAAGTTTTCGTCGACTGTGGGCATTCTGAACTCAGAGGAGAGAGCACGTTTTGAACGAATGTTGTTTCGTTCGACTAGAGGCAACTGCCTTGTGCGTTTTGCTGGGGTTAGCCGGCGTATGACAGACACTGTATCCGGAAAAGTTGAAAGCAAAATTGTTTTTATTGTTTTCTTTAAGTCTGAAGTTATCGAAACTATAATCAATAAAATTTGTGCCGCTTTTGGCGCGCGCCGATACCCTGTTCCAGACCACACTACACTTGACGATGGTGCTCGACGAAACTTTGTTGTACGCGAAACCGCCATCGAACTTGCTGATGCTGCTTGCTGTGTTCCTTGAATTTTACTTTTCATGATCTTACATACAGGCACGCGAAGTACTTTTTAAGAACAGAGAACTGCGCCTGGCCCTTTGCTCAAGGTTAGCGCAGCATTACCTCGGGTGGAATTCGACTGTGCGACAGGAGAAGGCGATTTATCATGTGTTGAACTTGTTTAGTGCTGATGTCAGCGGCATGCTCCGCGCCGAGGGTTGGATTGTTTCTTCTGCAGAAGCAGATGCTCGAGCCCTGATTACTAGAACTCACGCGGCCATGGATCTTGCTGGTGCATCAATGTTCGCAGTTATGCCACTGCCTTGGCCGTCCCCACCAACCACTTTTGAAACTAATGACTTCACCGATGCATATCAAGAATTTGTCAACACGTATGGTGTCCCGCGGTACAAAGAAATCAATCCTGCTGTTTTCACAGCAGTAACTTTTCCATTTTTCTTTGGAATGATGTACGGTGACGTTGGCCATGGCATTTGTATTTTTTTTGGTGGTCTCTATTTGTTATGCACACACCGGGCTGGTTGGGGCAAGAACGATGAGATGCTTTCTGGGATTTACTCTGCTCGATATATGTTGATAATGATGGGTGCTAGCGCCATTTACGTTGGTTTCGTGTACAATGATTGTTTTTCTCTTTGCCTGGCCCTATTTGACTCTGGTTACCGATGGGATGGTGCAGAGAATGGTCTTTCTGGCAAAGTTGGTGGCGGCATCGCGGCGAATACGACAGCACCCTATGGCACTGCAAGCAGTGTTTATCCGTTTGGTGTCGATCCTGTCTGGCATGTATCTGAAAATGAGCTGCTTTTCTTCAACTCAATGAAAATGAAGATTGCAGTTGTTTTCGGCGTGACGCAAATGACGGTAGGGATAATTCTCAAGGGACTGAACGCATTTTATTTTGGTGAGCGTGCTGTTTTATACCTGGAGTTTGTACCAATGTGCATTTTTGACTTTTGTCTCTTCATCTACATGGTGATTCTGATATTCACCAAATGGGCCATCGATTGGAATTGGCGTCAGCTTATGGGCTCCTGCACTAATGATGTAACCTTTGCTGGCCGCCCTTGTGCTAATAAATCTACACTTAAAGAGAAGTGTCCCTTGGGCTACGGCGGGGAGTCCAACGGCTGTTCTCCACCCAATCTCATCAACCAACTTATCAACATAGCCTTGAATCCAGGAGTAGTAGAAGAGCCCATGTATAATGGCCAGGGACCAGTTCAATCCACCCTTCTGGTTGTCGCGTTTATGTGTGTGCCTGTACTTCTATTTGGTAAGCCAGTGTATCGCTATTTTGATTCGCGAAAGTTTGGATCTTATCCTCTGCCTGCTTTTGGGACCCAAGTTCAAGTTCGATTGGATGGAGAACAAACCTTCTCCTCAGAAAACAGAGCAGTTTCCTGCGAGGATGAATCGTTTTCAGAGGATCTTATCCACCAATGCATAGAAACTATTGAATTTGTTCTCGGCATGATTTCAAACACTGCATCTTACCTGCGACTCTGGGCTCTTTCACTTGCGCACTCAGAACTTGCTCAAGTATTCTGGCAAAAGACCATTCTGGCTGCTGTGAACTCTAATAATGGTTTCTTTATATTCACATCCTATTTGGTCTTTGCTGCAGCCCCCAGTGCCAATGAAAACTCCTCTGCCAGACTAATCGGGACCCGTCGTAGGCTGTAACAGCTGCAGTTCTTCTCGCCATGGACCTACTTGAGTGTTTTTTACATGCGCTGCGCCTTCACTGGGTATGTGCGAGACTAAAACATTTTCATCAGACTTCAACTGGTTAGGTTGAGTTTCAAAGCAAGTTTTACAAGGCTGACGGAATTCAATTTGCCCCATTGGACCTAGAGAATATTTGAAATGGATCAGTGACCGGGAATTCAATATCTTAGCGCTTCATCCTGACTCAACAAATAATTGGTGATAGTCGTTGCATTTCCAAGCAGCAACATTGGCGTGTGGTACCAAACTAGTACCGGTCAGTGTGCGGAGCTATCTTTGTCAGTGGTGTTGGAGCAGCCGTTGCGGGACGCGTCTACAGTGTTTGGCGGCCCTGGGTAACTGAACTTCAGAGATCGTCGAATGCCTTGCCACCCCACATCGCGCAAGATTGAACCCAATCTATCCATCAGTCCTCCTAATGTGATCAGAACGCCGAAACAGCTAGAACCACCGTGACGAGTCCTATGCCTGCAAATCATACTAGCTTGGCCCTGTACTAATGCGCCACTAGCAACACTCATGCTGTTTCTTTAAAGAGACAGTATGGATCTAAGTCGAGGGGGTTCAAAGCGACATCTAGGAGTCCACGTCGAACCTAATTAGCTAGAACGGAGACGGGATTTTTAGCTAAATTTAGTAATTCCTGCCTTTAAAATGCGCGTCTATCTCGGCCGGATCGTCGAGTTAGACCGCGAACCCACTTGCGAAGTAGGCCCGGAGCTCGCGATCTATCGAAGTGTCACGGGGTGCGACGAGCGTAGAGGCCGTCGCGGCGAGCAAGCAGCCCCTTTTGCATCAGCAGCCTTTCGACAGCCCTTCCCCGCCGCGATTTCGGTTGCTGTGGGCCTCGCAGCGTTGGATATCGTAGAAACTCTGCGGCTGCCCGTGGGACAGTTTTGAATGCGTTCGCAGCCCAAAAATTCGTAGAGTTAATCCCATCACCGCGAAACGCCGAGGCCGTCGGATCGACCTCTCGCGACGCTAAGACGGTCGCGATGGCACATGAACTTGACCGCAGCTTCGCCCGGTTGTACCCGGGCAGTAGCGCCACAGGCGTACAACTTTTAGCAACGTCGCGACGAGATTTTGTGCTTACGAAAGCGGTTAACGGTTTGGAAGCCGAACCGCGGACCACGCTCGCCGCAGAAGCAACGCACTGGCCACCTGGGTGCCGATATGTGCTCCCAAGGCCAGCGCTGCGTCTGGGGCTGCTTAGGGCAGCGAAACGACGCGCATTTTAAAGGCAGGAATTA
>JACLAA010003230.1_pt1 | contig 37909 bp, 25 predicted proteins | sample 8027891 | NCBI WGS metagenome assembly JACLAA01 (sample SAMN15724900, study PRJNA655200) | protist metagenome | isolation source: fluorescence activated cell sorting (FACS) single amplified genomes of... | place: Spain: Blaines Bay Microbial Observatory, Mediterranean Sea | collected 2016-01-19 | reverse complement strand
CGGTGGCGGGTGGCAGTGGTGGCGGGCACGAGCCGCCGCCGCGGCGCGATCATGGCGATGATGAGTCCGTCGGCGGAGCTCCGCCTCGGAAGCCGTGGCGTGCGCGGCCCGCCGACGCTATGTCGCCCCGGCGCGCTCGCCCCGGCATCGTCTTCTCCAGGAGCTTCGTCAGGTCGTCGACGTTGGTTTTCTTGCACAGGCCGGGCGAGCGCGCGTGGCGCCGCTTCATGTTCGCCTCGATGATGGTTTGCGCCCCGGTCGTCCCGGCGCCCACGCCTCTCGCCGCGGCGGCAGAACCAGCGGCGGTCGCAGCGGCGCCGGAGCCAGCGCCGGCCGAGGTAGCAGCCGTCGAGGGGGCCGCGGCAATCGATGAGCCAGTCGGCGCGCCACCGGCGACGGGCCGCGGCGGCGCCGCGAATTGAGGCGGCGGCGGTGCGCCGGACAGAACCGATACAAATCCGTAAGGCCCCGGCACTTGGACCGCGACGGGCCGCGGCGGCGCCGCGAGTTGAGGCGGCGGCTGCACGACAAACGGAGCCGTTCCAGGCCCGCGAGGTCCCGGTGGGCCGACGGCGATGGGTCGCGATAGCGTGAGTTGAGGCGGCGGCGGCACAACGACAACTGGCGGTGGTGGCAGGAACTTGTAGTGGATCGAAGTCGGTTCCCGGCCCGGGTGCAGGGCCAGTGCGCCAACGACCTTCGACAAGCACTCGCGAATGTAGTTGCAGACCGACTCGTAGGGAAACTCCAACGACATGTGCGATTCGCACCGGAGTTGACAACGCAGGACCACGTCGTAGCCCGCGGCGCGGACAACCCGCTCGGTGTCCTGGTCTAATGGCGTAAAGCTGAACTGCTTTGAGACGCAGATCGCTTCGGGCCGCGGCGGCATCCAGAACCGGTAGAAGACAGTCGTCGGCGATGGACTAGGGAGAAGGACCAGCATGCCGATGGTGTTGATGAAGCAGGTCGACAAGAGCGTGTCGGTCGCCGACATAAACGTCGGAAGAGGCGCGTACGGAGCCGGGATCTGAACGGCCACGGCGTCGTGCCCCGCGCGTCGGACGTGCGCCGCGGCGAACTGGTCGGCCGGCGCGACGGTTAGGAGGAACGCGCGCTGGCCTCGACAACTTTCTCGCACCACTGCGACCTCCGCTCGCTGCGCCGTCGCCGCTTGCACCGCAGCAGACAGCTGCTCCGCTTTGCAAAATGCCGCTTGCGCCGCTCGCTTGCGCCGCTGGGCTCTCGCAGCTGCGGCCGCTTCGGCTTCGGCCTCGTGCAGCGACTCCCAGGACACCGCGGAAGTTTTCAGGGTCCGCTCCGTCACGTCCAGAGCATCCAGGTCTTCGAAGCCACCGAGCGCTTCCCCGGGCTTGTAGCCGCCGTAGGTCATCTCTAGTTCAAACGCCATCAACTCCGGATCCTCTGGAAACGAATTGTTCACATAGTTGGCGTCGGCGTCGGCTGCCTGCTCCTGCTCGTCCTGACCCAGGGTCGGGTCCGCTTGTATTTCTCCAAACATGCGGCCGCTCCGTTCAGCACTGAGTTCCGTCTCGGTCAGGTTCTCGAATTCGTCCGGGAAGCGCGTTCGGTTCGAGTACAGGCCCGCACTTTCCGGGTGCATGGCGTGAAGGAAGCCGTCCACGGCCAGCGCGGCCTCTCTCTCCGAGGAGTAACAGCCTAGGTATGTATCCTTTCGTCCGTCGCCGCCGAAGCAGAAGGGGTCGTACCCGTCGGCCCGCCACCGTCCCCCTTGACGTTTTACGCCGTAGTACTTGGACGTAGGCGGACCCCGCTTTCTCGTACCAGCGCGCCGCGCCATCGGCGCCGCGGCGCCACCAGAACCCAAGTCGGGCAGATCCACACACTCCTGGTCAAACGACACCTTTTCCGCAAGCAAGCACAGCACGTCAGCCGTGCGCCGCAGCAGCACCTGTGTGGAAATCAAAATTTTACGGCGCGCTCGCGCTGAATCGCAGCGTCGACCTCCACGCCGTCGACGCGACGCGTGCTCGATGGCGTGGCGATGCCGGTTCTTCACCGCTCGACCGAGCCAGGACGGCCGCGTCATTTCCCAGAAATGACGTAGTGAAGAATTGTCGGGTGCACCCGACACACTGGTTGATTTCCACACAGGGCAGCGCAATAGGAACTGACGTGAGCTCCTCTCTCTCTTCTTCCTCGGGCAGGGCGACCTCCTCGGCGGCCAGCACCACGCGCTTCAAGGCGTCCAACAAATCTTTCTTGCGAACGTCTCCTCCTCGCTCGACTTCGAGCGTTGCCTCGGGTACCGGGCAGTCCAGCAGCTCCGCATCCGCGTCCAGGCTCCCGGCATGCAGCAACGCCTGGATCGTATCGATCGCGCACGCGAGAACGGCGGCGTGGCTGATCGAGATATCTAAAAGTTCGCCCGAGTCGAGGGGCACTGCCGCGCTGGGCGTCACGACCGTGGGCGCGAGCACCCAGGCCTTCTGGAGCGCTACCTTAACGCCGTCGTACAGAGCGAGCTCGCTGTTGGCCTGAAGTCGAGCCAACTGCCGCCCCGTCGCCTCCCAGTCCTGGGTGTTCTCGCCCTCGTGAACGAAACCCACGTCGCGCAACCGCTTTACTACCTCGTTGTGCCGTGACCCCTCGAGGCGCTCGGCGTAGCCCGTCGGGTCTTCCTCCATCAGATGTGTCCTCCATGCTTCCAGCGCGGTGTTCCGTGCGTTCTGGATGCGGACGGAGTCGCCCATTTGACGGGCGACGACGTCGATCCTCCGCACGCCCGGGCCGCGAACGCGCGCGCCGACCGGGCCGCGCAAGACTTCCGCGGCCGCGATGAGTGCACACTTGGCGGCGGCGCTCGCGGCCTCGAGCTCGCGCAGATCCCCCGAACGCATCACTTCGCGGAGCGTCGCGATCGCAGCGCTGCTGCATTTTACGGCCCGCTCCATGTTCAAGCACGTCGGCGCGCCACGCCAGCTCGTGCTCTTGAGCGAGGCCTCATTGCGAGTCTTAGCCCGGTCGAGTGCTTTCACGAGCATTGCATCGAGGCTCCCCAACCGTTCTGCCTCCCGTTGCCAATGTTTGAACCGCGCTACGACCCGCCGCCGCTGCATGTCGCTTTTCGTGCCGCCGCGGCGACCCGACGCGCGCCGTGCCTAAGTCGACGGTCCCGCTTCGCAAGGCGCTGCGTACAAGAGGCCGTGCCGCGGTCTCGGGGCGGGTCCGGAAGGCCGGCGACAGCGGCCCAGAAGTGCGCGGAGCTGATCTCGCGCGGCGGCCACCAGATTTTAGGCAGCCAGAGCAAATGATGTGGAAGTGATGTGTTGTGAGGTGGTGGTGCAGCGAAGCGGCGCCGGGGCGCTGCGATTCGCGCGTCGGCAGCTATTCCGGCGCGTCGTCGCAGCTGGGCAGCGTTACTGGCGCGGCAGAGGTCGCACTCAAGGCTCATGCCTTTTAATGCTTTTTATTTTAGCATTTTTAGCAGTGCTAGCCTGTTGTGCGCTGCGAATCGCTGGTCGGCAGCGATCGACTGGCCGTAGCGCGAGGCCACGTCCCGCCGCCCGTCGCGGAAGCCGCGAGGGCTGCGGTTTCGCTGGAACGACGGCGCATGGCGCGCGTCGTCGCCCGGGCCGCCGCCCAGGCCGCGTGGCCGTTCGACGCTTCTAGCGTCGAGTGGCCGTGGCTGGCGTCGAGGTCGACGCGCCGCCGCGGAGGCCCCGCGAGGGACTCACCGCTGCGACGACGAAGTCCTGCGACGCCGCTGCCGGTGGATGCCGGGCAGCTTTGCGCCCGCGCCGACGATGCGTTGAAAGCATCGCGGTGCGGTGGCTGCTGTCGCGGCGGCCGACCCACGGCGGCGGGCGAGGCCCAGCCGTGCGGGCCGACGCGCCAGCGACGACGCCAGCGGCTGGCCAGCAGAGCTTTGCAGCTGCTGTGGCCCGCAGCGCTGGGTTTGCACCCGCGCAGCGGGCCGCGGCTGGCGCTGTGGCCGCCGCGCCTCGGCGGCGGCCCTTACGGAGCCAACCACTCGGACTAATTCACTGATGCACAGCTCGCAAGCCGAAAAGCTGCTTGCTAGTGTGTTACAGGCCGCTAGCGCGAATGCTGAACGCTCGGCAAGGTTTAACAAGCACTGAGGCGTGCATGATTCATGAGCAGTGCAGAGGAATGCGTCGCTTGCACGGCTGCACGCGTCTTATATCTCCGAAAGCCACCGCTGCACCCCCATGCTGATAGGCACCGCAAGGCGTGGGCGGCCGCGAAGACGCTCAGCCTCGCGGACGACGCATGCGTCGTCAGCGTATCGCGCGCGGGGTTCTCCTTGCGCCGTGGTGCCGATGCGCCGGCAGTTATACCGCTCGCGCAGATCACGCGGTGGGGGCACGACGCACAAGACTTCTTTGTTGAGGCGGCCGCGGCCGACGCGTCAGCCGTCACGAGTCGCACCGACGGCGTGATACGAATTGTCGTCGCGACGCGCGACGGCGCTCGGCTCGCGTCTGTGCTCAGGAACCACGCGATACGGGCGCTACGCGCCATCGACGCGGCAGCCGCGGCGGCGCGCCCGCGCGTGAACCGGCGACGCTCGGCGGTGGACGAGGCGCTCATCGCCGCGGGATCGCCCGTGAGAGCGCCTCGAGACGACGACTCCCGCGCGGCGACGGTCGTCCAGGCGGTCTGGCGCGGCGCTCGCTTACGACTAGCGTGGCGCCGAGAGGAGTCGGCCCTCGTCCTCCAGGGCCTCTGGCGCGGATACGCTCGCCGGTTGACGCGTCGGGAGTAGAAGCGGTGTTCTTGTCTTGTAAGATGTCATGACCAGCCCGAGCGCTCTAGTCTGTGTAAGCTTCGTTATAACAACTACCGACCAGTCTGGATTGATGTCCAGCTCAATTCTTAGGCCGTTGGGCTAATTCCCCATGAGCCTTATCGCATCGTGGCTCTTTTGCAGCCCATAGAACCACAACACTGCTGGCGTTGGTACGTGCTGCTGCGCCAAACCACCCCCACGATCCCCTTCACGCCGCGCGCGCCTTCGCCGCAGCCTTACTCCGCGCGCAGGCACAAACCATCACCCTCAGCACAACATGGCGGCGGCTGGTGCGGCATGGCAGTGTCCGGCCGCCATCCTAGGCCAGGACCCCGACAACTTCGTGGAGCTGGCGCAGCAGGACGTGCAGGCCGTGGTCAATGCGCACGGCGCCGGGTCTACCGTCCCGTACGCGGCCGGGGATTTTAATAATCTCCTGCAGTTGAATGCGAACTCGCTGGAAGGCTTCGACTTCGCCCGCGACGTCCAGCCGATCGAGCCGCTAATGAAGATCATTATGAAGAACAACTATGGTTTACTGGCACAGGGCACCAAGGTCGTGTGCTTACAGTTAACTTTATCGGACCTGGACTTTGATGGTATGCAGAGTATGTTGAGCCGGTTCGACCAGCCGCATCAACATTACTTGCGGCAATGGTACGATAGGGGCGTACTCGCGCTCGTCGCCAAGCGCTGCTTCGCTATGCGGCACGCGACGGTGTACAATGGTTGATTTCCACACAGCCACCCGCCCGTGCTTGGCCCGGAACTGCGCCCTTAAGCTCTACGGCACCATGAATTGCCCGTTGCACTCGATGTAGAGTCTTTGAATGCAACATGTGAACAGCAAACTTTTATAACGTATTTCACGATCGACGATATACATCAATATGGAAGATCGAGGAAGCGAGCCCAGTCAACTTTGGGTGGGTGGGTGTGGACATGGTACTTACTAATAGAGATACGAGACAAATATAAGAGCCGGACGGAACCCCTGGTCCCGGATCCGCCCGTGCCCGGCGTACGAGTGCAGCGACGCAAACTGCAAGGCAAAGCAGGAGCGGAATCGCGCACCCGTCGGTCTCGTCCCCCTATAAGTACCGTGAATCAAACTGGGTAGATCCTGCAAGGTTTGTCCCACGCGCGACGAGCAGCCGCCAGCAAGTCGTAACAAAGCACACTTACAGGGCGCGCCCCCAGGACACTAGCCCCACCCGTCGAGACTCTCGCTCTCCTCCGTCTCGTAGTCGTCGAAGAAGGGCGCCGGCTCCGGCGCGTCCGCCGTTCGAGCCGCCAATATCAATTGACGCTCGTACTCCAGTCTTCTCTTCGTGCGCGCTTCTTCACGCAAAGCCTTTTGCTTCTTGACGTGGAGGCCGTCCAGTGCGCGTTCGAAGACTCTAATGGGCAACGGACCGCCGGCCGTCGGCGGTAGTTCGCACGTTTCTTTGATGTCTTCGAGGAATTTGACGGCGCCGCCCTCGTGGTCTCCTTGAAGCTGTATCTGTCTTCTCGCTAGGGCTATGAGCCGTTTGAACTTCTTTCTCACGCGCGGCGCCCGCGGGTCCAGCCAAATAATTTTATCATGGCAGATGTCGACCATCATCTGCGCCTGGGCGCGTTGCGACGTCGCCATTGCGTGGTCGGACGCAGCCTTGGCCAAGTCCGCATCATCCCTAAGATTGCGCCGCGACTCGCGAGCCCGCCACATAGGTGAGTTCATGGCCCTGTTTGCGAGCATCATCCGCTGCTGAGGGTTCTGTTTTTCTCTGGGAGTTGCGGCGGCGATAGCCAGCGCCTTCGTGTGATCATCCCGCCTCTTACCAACTTTACGCTCCTGCCACTTGGCATTTTCCTGTTGTTGGATGCAGTCCGCGAGCTTGGCCTCGGCGCGCTCGAACCGAACGTTGAATTTATCGTCCTTGTTGGGTATGGGAGGAAGAGGGGCCGCAATGGCATTGAATAGCCAGCGCGCGAGCTGCATCATGATGCCAATGTTCAACAAAGGTCGCAGGTTCGGATCGGCCCGGAAGATGTTCGACGTCCACACACGCCGCGCAAAAGCTTCGCAGCGCTTAATGCCTTCGGTAGCATCAGTCTTCCGCATCTTGATGATAGCTGCGAAGACGTCCACTTGGTCTTTGTCACCCTTGGCGACCATGCCTCGGCCGATGAGCCGCTTGGTGCTGCGCATCTTCGACCAGCGTTTTTTGGTCGACTCCTTGTTCACGGTCACGGAAGGGAGAAGACCTGATGATTTTCCGACCGGTGCCCGTAAGGGCCGCGTCCATGCGGTGCTGAACACTCCTTCTTCAGCTACTACGCGACAGACGCAACCGAGCCCAATGATTCGCGACGACGTCGCCAGGCCCCGCAGCGAGACGATCGCGGCTTCGTCAGGGCCCCTGATCGTATAGATTCGCGGCACCAGGCTGGACACCTCGCCGTAGAGCTTTGACCACCTTGTTTTCGTCTTGGAGACCCCGCACCACCGTTTGCGTTCAAACATTTCCGCACCTGCCATACCGTCCTTACGATCCTTGCGGACATTTCCCAAGGTCGACGCTTCGAACCGGATTGCCTCGACCACTGACTGCGAGCAATGTATCTCTATACCAGTAAGATGCTCGAACTCGCCGAGGGCAAAAGTTTCCTTGACGAACTTGCCGCCGTTGCTACCACCTCTGAAGGGCCGGTCGATCTTATCCCCATCTCCCTCCAATTCCGTACCAACTCCTAGAACGCCCCAGTTGCGTTTCGCGATGACGCGCACCGCACAGACCCTCACACCAGGGGGGCACACAGTATCCTCGAACTCGCTCGCCTCAGTGTCAGCATCTGGTGGCGATTGAATGTCCACATCGACATCCTTATATCTCAAATCGCCCTTCAATTCAAAGGCCTTCAGTAGCATGCTCTGTTCGGAATATAAGCGCGCCATCGCGGCGCCGCCGACGGAATCCATAAACTTCTTGAAGTTTGGGCCATTTCTTGCGCCGTCGGCGACCGCCTTGCGGTGAACCGCGTTCGACTTCCGCAGGTTATTCAACAAGTCGGTCTTCCGTCTCGGCGCGACGAAGTAGAGTGAACAGACGCCCAGGTCGGCGTCAATCCTCCTAACCCACGGCGTCCGGCCAGCGATGACGCCGAAGCCGGCCTCGGACTTCAGCACTGAGAACATCTTCTGCAGAAGCTTGAGGCGCACGCGCTTCGTACCAAGGACGGTCATATTCCTCCACCGGATCTGATCAAAGGCGTAGGTCGACCAGCGGCAAAATACGGCTCTCAGATCGGCCCACATATCTTGATGAATAGAACGGCACCGACGCGCGCCCCGTTCCTTCAACAGCCGCGTCGAGGCGAAGGCCCGGTGCTTCCTCTTCAGGAGCATCTTCTTCACGGACGACGTTCTATATAATTTGTGATTCTTCACGAGCCGAATCCAATCTAAAAAGCAGTGGTACTTCGTACCTGTGTGGAAATCAAATTTTACGGCGCGTTCGCGCTGAATCGCTGCATCGACTTCACGCCATCGACGCGGCACCTGCTCGATGGCGTGGCGATGCCGGTTCCTCGCCGCTCGACAGAGCCAGGACGGCCGTGTCATCGCCGAGAAATGACTTAGTGCACCCGACACACTCGTTGATTTCCACACAGCTTGGTGCGCAAGCGCCAATACTTCGGCATAGATCTATCAACCTTCCTCCAACCAGCACATAGCCTCAACAGATTCCGCATCTTCTGCCGGTTCATGAGCGCAATAGCCCGCTTCTCGGCCCACGGCAACCGAATCAATCTGAGAGATTGCCTTAGTAACTGCTTGTCGTAGTGGGCTTGCGCCTCGCGCTGGACCCGCTGCAGCGTCTCCACACACTTCTTCTCGGCATAGACCGCAAAGTCGTCCGTCCATTCAAGTGCTCGTTGATGGGCTTCCGCAAAAGCTTCATCTTTATCTTCCAAGAATGCCTTCATCTCCATCTCTTCCCTCGCTTTTCGGCGGGCTTCGCGCTCGTCCTCCTCCTTCTCGGCCGCCTGTTGGATGCGCACCTCCTTGACAATCGTCTGCGCTCTGTGGAGGTACCCCTGGATCTTTTTGAGCTGCTGGTGCTGTTTTTTCCTATCTTCCGCATAGGGGTCGGGTTTCTCCGGAGACTTCTCACCTAGATCAATCTTCTCCTCTTCCACAACAACATGACCGGCAGTCACCCTAGACCGGAACACATCCCCAGCGGCAAAAGCGCGGCGCTTCTTGGGCTTCGGCGGCTCCTTCGCGGCCTTCTCGGCCGCGGCGGCGTCCTTCGCGGCCTGCTCCTGCTCCTTGAGGCGGTCTCTGGAAGCGCGCTCTTTGGCATTCCTTTTCGCGCGTTTAAGCCTTTCTTTCTCCTCCTTCGCGAGCTTCTTCTTGAGCTGCTTCTCCTTGGCGACGTAGGCGCGCCAGGTCTGCCACATTCTTGATCGGCAGCGGAAGGCGTAGCAGAGGTCGGCGCGGTTCTCCTTGCCTGCGTGCGACGTCGCGTCGACGGCGTGGAGGCGGACGCGTGTCAATGATGTCGCGACCCGTGATCGTCGTCGTGGCTCTCACGAGACGCGTAGACGCTCTCGTGATCATATAAAACGGCGTCGCGGCGACGTGGTCTCATGAAAACGCCATCGACACGACCGCAACAAATTCAAGGGGGACGTAAAAGGCGGACGCCGCCGCGGACGTTTCTCCGTCGCGAAAGTTCGCAGCAGTTCTAAAGCGGCGGGCCCCGTGCGCCAGTACCGCAAGTACGCGGCACTCACCTCGCGCGGGAACACCTTACTCTCAAAGTACTCCAGGAGCGGTTCGCATAAGGTTTGTTGATCTTCGTTAAGCGTCGTCTCCGTGCAGCGCTTCGTCTCAAAGGCATCCATGGCGGCTTCGACCGCCAAGCGAGCGTTCGACGCGTCCTCGTCCTTCTCCCTTTTACGTTTCTCGTTGCGCACTTCTTGATTTGTGCGAGAACGGACAGAGGCATTAAACGCCTTCGCGCGTTTCCGACCAGCTAATACCAACTTCTTGTGCTCCTTCATCCTGAGCTTCTTGGCGTTCTGGTACTCCTGTCTCCGCTCTAATTCTTCCTCTGACGGTGGTACATAAAAGCATGCTGCGTGAGCAGGAGTGGGTATGGGCGGCGGATTAACACGCAATCGATCAAATTCCTCCAGCTCTTGCGTGAGTTGGTGCTTCTTCACACCCGACGAGCGCGACACCTCCCGCGCCAGGACCCGTCGCGTTTCGTCGTCCTTCCGGAGTCGCCGGAACCAGCTCATGGCTCGTAGCTTACAATGCTTCGCTAGAAACTGGTAGTACTTCCAGACGATCAACGCCCTCAACTTCCGTCCTCGGATACAGCGCTTCCTCAAAGCTTCGCCACCGAGAGGCCGCTGGTACCATCTTCTACGTAGTAAACGCCGTTGCCTCGCAAACAGTAACCACGTCGAAAAGCACTTGGCCCCTTCCTGCTCGGTCAGGTAGTACTCTCTATAGTGTCGATCGGCCTTCGCCCGATCTTTGACGCGCTTCTGGACCCACCTGTGTGGAAATCAAAATTCGCGACGCGTTCGTAAGCCTGCTCGATGGCGTGGCGATGCCGGTTCCTCATCGCTCGACGGAGCCAGCGACACACTGGTTGACTTCCACACAGGGACCCACTTCTTCCACGCGTTGTGGTGCCGCTTCTTCGTGAGCTTCAGCCAAATGATCTTCAAGAACTTGGCCTTTTCTCTCGCGTTGTAGCATCGTCTTGCCTCAATCCTCCACGTCCTTAACGGCCAGAAGGTCAGCCGAAACAGGTTCTTGCGCTTGGAGACGCCCCGCGCCCACCACGCCCACGCGATGAGCTTCCGATAGACAAAGGTCCGCAGGAACCGTTGTCGTCTAGTACAAGGCCACCACGCTCCATAAACCATCCTCAGGATCTCCAAATCTCGTCGGCGAAACAATTCGCGGACCCGAGCCCATTTCGCGCCTTCGCCATTCCGAGCCCGCCAGACCGCTTGGACCCGTTCCGCCGTGTATACTCTGAATGTTTCCACAATTTCGGACGCGCTATAGCCGCCATACCCCATGCCCTCCAGACAGCAGTTCCAGAGGCACTGCTTTAGGCCCGGGGCTCGTAGTCGCACGTGGGCCACGCCAGACGCCGCGTACAGCGCCGCCGCCGCGAGGCCCTTTTTCTTGTCCCCCGTGACCTCAAATTCCGCGCCGCACTCAATCACGTAGATCATCGCTGGTTGGCGTTCCTTGGTAGTGTAGGGTGGTCTTCCCCTTTTAAGGCGGGGCGGCCAGTCGTCCCAGGCCTCTTGTAAATCGGACAGAGCGCCTTTCCGCATTTCCATCTGCTTCGCCCGTCTCCGTTTCTTCCGCTCCGCAAGACGACGTTCATTCTCGACGCGTTCCTTGTCCTGGTCCTTGTAGTACTTCTGGATGCGTGCCAGCTCAGGAGGAGTCGGCGCCATCGCCTCCAAGAAGTCCTGGTAGGGAACAAATGCGTCCGCTTTCGACGGAGGCGCCTCGGGATCGTATGGAGGTTCGGGCTGGTCCTTCGCCCGCAGCGTCCAGAAGCCGTCGTCCTCGCCGTCGCCGTCGGCATCCCTCGTACAAACTCCATCCAAATACTGAGGGAACCGTGTCTCGATCAATCGGATGCAGTCGAGGTCCGTAAATTGGAGGTACCTGAAAATCTCGGCGATCTTTCGCGCTCTCAGCGATCCGGGTGGGCTTCTACCGTCAAACATGCCCTTGATCTGCACATGATCTGCTTCAGGACACACGGGCCACTCTACACTTTCATAGGAAACGCGGAAGCATCGACACACAGTCCGCCAGTGCCACAGGAGCTGCCTCTGCACTTGGTCATTGATGCCTGCACCAAGATTCAACAAGGCCCCTAAACCCTGGGACTTCGGCAACTCAATCTGGATAGGTTCGTGCGGCGGCGGCACGAGAGGCTTCGACAGCGGCTTCTCCTTCTTGCGGCGACGCTTTTTCCTAGGTGAGCCGCGCTTGGCGACTTCCTTCGATAACGCGTCGGGTGAGGACGGCCGCGAATCCGTCTCCGAGACCGAGTCGAAGCCATCTGAGGAGTCCAGAGATCGAACTGAAGGCGTCGCGGGCGGGCTCGGTAGGCCCGCGGCCTTGGCGGCCTGGCGCCGCATCTCCCTAAATTCAGCATCGGCTTTCGCCTTCTCCTCCTTGAGTCGCTCGAGGCGCTCGGCCTCTTCCCGTTGTCTTCGCTCGACGTCCTCCTGCAACGCAAGTTCAGCAAGATGCATCTCCGCACACCGCGGCGTGTCCGGTAGGGGCCAGTTGCCCATGTGTTTCAGCTTCTCGGCGAGCTTTGGAGGCGGGGCCATGACTGCTGTTGGTTGAGGCCCTGGCGCGTATTTGGCACCGTGAAAGGGCGTATGCTGACCCATCAACGGCACGGGGTGCGTCTCAGACAAAGCGCGTCGTCGTACTTCTCTGGTAGCGTATTTCTGGGACCTACTGAAGCTTTTTTGCTCATACCACTTGACTGGTTTGTGGGACGTAGAAAAGTCGTCGTGGCGCCGCGTCGGTCGCAGATGTCGCGCTCTGCTTCTCAATGGTACGTCGGCGTCGGGGTGCTTTGAAGGTAACAACTCCTTGGCTAGTCTTGATATTTTTTGGTTCCGGCGTATATAGGCCTTGGCGTGTTGTCGCAGCCCGGACGCCTCATGTTTCTGTTTGATGGGCAGGGCGTAGCCGTCCTTGCTCATGTAGGTCGTGGGCTCTTTGATTGGTGCTTCCGGCTCGTCGGCCATGGTCCTGTCCTGGCGGGGCAGCCCTTGCTCCCAGGAGCTAGCTGCAGGAGGAGCTGGCTCTGCGCGCCGCCGTCCGCGGGTCGTTCAAGCAGCCCTGCGCGGCGAAGCGGTCCAAGCTGTCCGCTTGGCGCCGAGGCAGCCCTTCTCGCGCCTGCCAAGTGTTTTGCGGAGCCTCACGCGGGCGGCGCTGATTGCTGCAGCCCGCACTTTGGAGTTTCGGTTCCCTGAATTTGTCGGGCTAGATGTGCAGGAGTAGTGCGGGATTGGGAATTGGCTGTGGCCGACCAGGCTAGCGGCCTTAACACACTAGAAGCAGCAAAGCTGCGTATGCAGCAAAAACGCTGGCAAAAGGCTACATAGAGAGCGCATTTGTGCCGTAAGGAGACATCACACTACCGCTGCTGCAAGGCACTGCGATCGACAGCCCTTGCATTGCAACAGAGTTGCAAACCAGCCCGGAGAGCAAATCTCAGCTGCCTCCACGCCATCGAGCAGACGCACAGTTGCAAAGAAACATGGCGCAGCAACCGACGGGCTTTATTGGTATTGGCATCATGGGCGAAGGCATGGCCGGCTGCCTTTTGAAAGCTGGCAAAAAGCTGGTCGTCTGGAACCGCGACGCGAGCAAGGCGCAGAAGCTCGCGACGGCGTATCCCGGGCTCGTCACCGTCGTTTCATCAGCGGGAGAAGTAATAGACCAGTGCGCCGTGACCTACTCCATGCTCTCGACGCTGGAGGCGTCCGAGGCCGTCTTTCCCTCCATCCTTAACAGCATAAAACAAGGCAAGAGCCTCGTCGACTGCGCCACATTAACGCCAGAACGGATGCAGACCATGGCTTCAGCCGTCGAGATCGCTCAAGGAAGGTTCCTGGAGGCGCCGGTGAGCGGCTCCAAGGCGCCCGCGGCGCAAGGAGCATTAATCTTCCTCTGCGGCGGCGACAAGAGCTTGTACGACGAATGCAAGCCCGACCTGGCAATCATGGGCAAGGCCGACTTCCACTACGGCGTAACGGGAAATGGCTCGAAGATGAAGCTCGTGGTCAATATGGTCATGGGCAACATGATGTGCGCGCTCGGCGTCCCGTCGTGTAGAGACGCCTTCACGCCATCGACGCGACTCATGTCCATCAGACGAGGTCGTGGGTGGTCTCTTTTTTGATTTTGAGCCGTTTCGGACCGCGTCGAGAGACCGCGATGCTCCGCGCAGGTGCGCGCTCGGCGAGGGCCTGGCGTTGTGTCAAGCGTCCGAGCTGCCGGCGGATAATGAAGGTGGATTACTGAAGGTCCTGGACCTGGGCATCATGGCCAACGGCCTCTTCAAGCTCAAGGGCCCGAAGATGTTGGCAGGCGACCACGCGCCGAACTTTCCCTTGAAACACGCGCAGAAGGACATGCGCTTCGCTCTAGCTTTAGGGGACCAGGTCGGGACGGCCTTGCCGCTCGCGGCCGCGGCGAACGCGTCCTTCATCGCGCAACGAGCGGACCACGGCGACGACGACTTCTCGGCCGTCTTCCAAGGTTAATAACAGTGTATAATTAAAGTCCTAGGTCCTCCAGCAGTCTCGCTTTCAAGTCCGCCTTCAGGCCCGTCCGCTTCAAGCCCCGCGCCTTCAGCGCCTCCTTGAGCATGGCGACGGTCATCGCGTCGATGCCCTCTTTCATAACTGAAGGGTCGTCGAGGATGTCCTCCATAGCGCCTCCGAGGTCGAAGGCCGCCGCGGCCCGCTTCGCTTCATCAGATACGTCGTCGAGGGACCAGCCTCGTACAGACGCGTGCAATCTAGGTAATCGTGCGGTGAAGTCCTGGTCATCCACAGCGACGCGCTCCGCCGCTAAGGCGAGGTGCGCTTTCGCTCGCTCCGCATCATTCAAGGCATCATGATACAAACCCGCGTAGAAGTGGCCGAGCAGCCGCCGCCGCAGCGCGTCGACGGAATCTGTTCGGTCGCAGAGCTCCCTTAGAGTTTTGGCTGCATTCGCGTCGCCTCCATATAAAGCGGCGCAGGCCCGGAGCACGGGCCGCGTCTCGCGCAATTCCGAAGCCGTCTCAAAGGTGTCACCTTTGGCGCCTCGCAGCGCGCAGGCTTGCGCGAACAATCGTTCTTCCGATGCAGGTTCGGAAAAACGCTCCTCGTACCTTTGAGCGTTCTCCACAAAGTCGACGCGCGCATCGTCGAACCGATCCAAGTAGTACAGGCAAATGCCGCGGTGCCACTCGTAGCGTTTATTCTTCGAGAGCTGCTGGGCCCGGTCGAACTGCTCGAGGGCACCTTCCAAATCGCCCTGCCTCAGGAAGGCGGCGCCCGAACGACTGGCCCCCTGGATCTGCCTTTCTACATCATCTAGAGAGGACCAGTAGTCCGCCTCGAGCTCCTCGAGACTTTGTATTTGCGCGAGGGCGTCGGTCTCCTCGGCGGCTTGCAGCGGTGTGCGGCGCGCGCTGTTCGCTGCTGGTGTCCAGGCGAGAGCTTGCGCGAGCGCTGCGGCGGCGACGAGGTGCATCTGCATCGGTGCACGTGTGGTGCTGTGCTTGTTACGCGGCTGCACAGTGCTCAGCGTTTCTCGCTTTCGCTTCAGCGGTTGATGAGGGCTATGCCTTGCGGCTCGTGTGCACGGAGCAATCCCTAAGCAGCTTGAAAAGCGCGACGCGCTTCACAGGCGCTAGCGTCATGTAACACACTAGCAACAAACCCACACCTCCGCGAAACCACTAAATCGCCCGCGCCAACGCAAAATGATCCTCACAAATTGCGCCGCCTGCGCCGCCCCACTGGCCCACAACGCGCCGCGATGCATAAGGTGTCAAACAAGATATTGTATGGGTCCGAATCGTCCGACGACGACGATGGTGTGAGAACGGTCGATTCGGATGATGAGGGATGCTGGGCCCCAGGCGTCGTCGTCGCCCATCACTACCGGGAAGCTAGCTTCGACGTTGGTTACTTTGCTCCCTATCAAGTGAGGCTCGACAGTGGCGGGCTGATCTACGTGGTGGACCCGCCCGAGCAAATTCGGGCCATCGCGCAGTCAGAACCATAAATTTTACTAATCTCTAACTCACACTAAGACTTACACACTACCGCAGGAACCGAGGGCCTTTCTCACCGGCTTCCCTCATCTTCCGCACGTACACGGGAAGCTTGAGCTTCTCGATGACCAATTCCTGGAGCTCCTCGTAGGACGGCCGCGCGTCCAACGGATCGTCGTGCAAGGGTAAAATGGTCCCTTCGCTGATCATGTTTTGCCCTTCGAACTCGGCGTCGTCCACGTAATACGCGCGCCAGCCCTTGCCGTACTCGTGGACTAATCTCACATCTTCCGACCGGCACGACGACTCTTGTGCGCAGTAGGTCACGGGGAACTTGTCCCGCAAAGTACCACCCTGGAAAAAATCTTTGGAGACCGCGCCCTGGAACAAGCCTAGTGATTGGGGCCCCACGATCTTCGGATTCACTAATACAAGTAATCTCTCGCCCACGGCGCCGTCGAGCTGCCTCAATTCATCGAACGTCTCCGCACCCGGTTGTAAAATCATCATGACGTCATCACTCGGAGTCTCGCCCTGGCAGTAGAGCTGGACGCAGCCGTCATCTTTGGACAGGACTACTTCTTGTACTTCTGAACCGCCCTTGACAGCCTTCCTCAGGCACTCGCGCGCGAGTGGTAGGGCATACTCCGCAATTTGCGGCAGGCCTCCCGGCCACGGATCCAGGTCTTCGGGGCTCGTCTCGGGCGGCAGCGGGATGTGCAGTTCTACTGTTTGTCTCGAGACGCCATTTTCCAGCGCCGTCCGCACGGAGCGCGCGGCCGCGGCTACCATGTCGTCCGAATCAGTGGGTACGCGCGGCTCGAGGCGCGCGCCGCCGTCACCGCCAGCGGTCGAAGAGAGCGCGGTTTCTTTGCGCACATGTTGCTGCGTCGGTCGAGCACCTACGTATTGCTGCGCCGGTCGCAATGCGCTGGACAGCGGTAGTAGCAGCGCTAGCACCAGTAAGGAGGCATGTCTGTGCTCCATCTCGTCCAAATTTGCGCGTGCGGCAACAACGGGCCGCGACAACGAGTCGAGAGACGTCCTTTCGAAGCCTTTCAAACAACAGCGAGTTTCGAGCAGTGCTGGCACGCACGCCACGGCAGCACCACTGCCAAGCTTGGCATCTCCGAAAGCCTCGCTCTCGAAACTATCTCGCGCGTGGAGCCACGCTGCACCGATACAGCTCGTTAAAGCTGCGGTCGCACGCCACATCTGTCGACTGATCATCAGGCGCGAGCTCTTTGCGCCGCCGCGCGAGCACACAGCACACAAGCAAAACCATGGCTGCAAAACCACCCCCGGCACCGCCCGGCGAGAAGAAGAAGAAGCCACCCCGGCCCGGCCCGCCGCCGCCGCCCGTGCCAGTAGCGACGGCAGCTCTAGTGGCGCGAGTCGCGGCAGCCAAGGTCTTTGGCCTCTGGCCGTCGTCGGCGCTCGCGGGCCTGCAGCCGGTCTGGACGACGGAAAAAGGCCGAGGTAAATTGACGCTGGACCTGTCGGCAGCAAAAAGGGACCTCCCCAAAGAAAGCGAGCAGCACGCCCAACTTTTAGATCTGGTGCAGGCGGAGATCGACGCACTTGTTTCTAGTAACGCCCCGATCACCGTCGCGGAAGCTACGAGAGCGGACACGGAACGAGCTTTCGGGGACCCCATCACGCCGTTGTACGACGGCGGCAAGCCGCCCAAAAATTCCAAACCGGACGACGTCGTGCGGGTCGCGTCGCTCGCGGGCTTCGCCGTCGACGCCACGGCACTCCCCGTCGCTTCAAATGCTTCCGGTCCCATCCAGCTCGTCGGCCGCACGTCGGATAACCCCAAGAAGAAGCCCGAGACCATGGTCCTGCTCGCGGGCAAGAAAAAACAACTGTCCCTGAAATTCTCGACCGACGCAAGCGAGGCAGCCGCAGCTCTACCGACGGGCGACATGACACAAGCCGCCTCGGCGTCGCAGCAGGCCCACCGCGCTTTGAGTTTGACGCCGCTCGTCGCGGCGCAGCCCAAGGTCGTTCCCAAGAGCGAAGCCGAGACCGAGGATGAGGGCGAGATGGTCGTCGACCCCTGGGCCGTCGAGGGCAAAATTGATTATAGCAAACTAGTGGAGAAGTTCGGGAGCCAGTTACTCACGCCGTCTTTACTAGAGAGACTAGGCGCGCTCGCGGCGAAGAACGGGATGAGGTTACACCGCTTCTTCCGGCGGGGCATCTTCTTCTCGCACCGCGACCTGGCCAAGATCCTGGATGCGGCGGAAAACAGGAAAGGACTCTATTTATACACGGGGCGAGGGCCCTCGTCAGCCGCGATGCACCTCGGTCATTTAGTACCGTTCTTGATGACGCAGTGGCTCCAGGCGGCTTTAGGTGTGCCGCTCGTCGTCCAGATGACCGACGACGAGAAGTTCCTCTGGAAGGGCGAGTACGACGAGAAGAAGGGTGCATACGACCTAGATAGGTTCCGAGCCCTCACGCGCGAGAATGCCAAGGACATCATCGCCTGCGGCTTCGACTTAGACAAGACCTTCATTTTTAGTGATTGCGACTACATGGGCCACATGTACCCCAACGTGTGTCGGATTTGGAAGTCGATAACGTATTCGACAGCTCGGGCGGCTTTTGGTTTTGAAGGGAGTTCAAACGTGGGCCAGAGCGCCTTCCCGGCGATCCAGGCCGCGCCGTCGTTTCCTTCTTCCTTTAGGATACCTCTGCAGAAGTGCGGTCCTAAACCAGATGATGCCTGTTGTCTGATCCCTTGTGCCATCGACCAGGACCCCTACTTCCGGGTCACGCGCGACGTGGCGCACAAGATCGCGCCGAAAAGTCACCCTTTACGCGGGAAGCCGGCTTTGGTCCACTCGAAGTTCTTCCCACCCCTCCAGGGCGCGCTGGGCAAGATGTCGGCGTCGAACACGGACTCGGCCGTCCGCCTCGGCGCATGAATCAAATTTTTGCGGCGCGGCTCCACGCCATCGACGCGACGCCTGCTCGATGGCGTCACCGTGGTCGGCACGGCCGCGCCTCGCCGAGAAAGGACTTTGTGAAGATACATCGGGCGCGCCCGGCTCACTGGTTGATTTGCGCACAGGTCTTCCTCACGGACTCGGACGACGAGATCAGAAGGAAGATCATGACGCACGCGTTCTCGGGCGGCCGCGAGACGGCGAAGCTCCAGCGGGAGCTCGGGGCGGACCTGGACATCGACGTGGCGTACCAGTGGCTGCGCTTCTTCCTCGAGGACGACGACGAGCTCGAACAAATAGGCAAGTCTTATGGCTCGGGGTCGGGCGAATACTGGAACACGGCGGCCGTCAAGGAGCGCCTCGTCGTCGAGCTGCAGAAGCTCGTGCGCGCGCACAAGGCCCGGCGGGACGTCCCGACCCGCGTGGAAATCAACCAGTGCGTCGGGTGCATTCCGTCGAGCGGCGAGGACCCGGCATCGCCACGCGATCATCGAGCAGGCGTCGCGTCGATGGCGTGGAGGTCGACGAACGCGCCGTGAAATTTTTATTTCCACACAGGTCCTGACGGATTCCGACGTGGACGCGTGGATGGCCGTGCGGGCGCTGGGGGCGCCCTACTAATCTTCTAGTTACTTCTAGTACGTTAGTCGAAAGCTACTTCGCGGCGAGCTGGTCGTACTGGGGATCATATTCGATCACGCACACCGTGCGGTCGACGACGTCGTCCTCGCCCTCGGCCATGCCGCCCGCCGCCTTTGCGGCAATGTACGCGTCGGTCGACGGCAGGTCTAGGCCGGCCTGGGCGGACTCGAAGCCGAACGCTGCGGCGAATTGTACCGAGTAGGCGGTCGCCCCCGCGCCGACGTGCTGGTGCACCACCGGGCCGAAGGACGCCGACGTCGTCAGCGCCATCGCCGGGCCCGCGTAGGCCATAAACTTCTCTTGATTTTTTACGGCGTGGACGTGGTTGATCCAGAAGCCCTGGCCGGGCTTCAGTTCCGGGAGAGGATCCGCCTCTATGACACACACGCGCCGGTCCACGACGTCCGTCTCGGGATCGCCCAGCAGCGCCCGGGCCTCGGCGTAGTCCTCTGGATCGTCCCAGCAATCAATCGCAGCCTGAACCGACGGGAATTCGATCACCGCGCAGAAGGCTACCGGGTCTCCCTTGAGCGTCGCCTTCACGGGCGCGAAGATGCGCGTTTTGCCGCCGTATTTCGTCTTGGAGTTGGCCAGCGATAAATGCGCGAAGAATTTCTCCTCATTCCCTATAGAGAGGATGTGGATGATCCAGTAGCCCTTCTTGCCAGCCGGCTCGGCGGGCGCCGCCGCGGTCGCATCGCTGCCCTCCACGGTCGTCGTGACCTTGGCGCCCTCGTCCGTGAGCTCTTTGGTGGATTCTGCCATGATGGGCAGCCCCTCCAGCGCCGAGAGAGCACAAGCAGAATCTGCACCCGCACGCTAGTCTAGAACGCTAGTCAAGTGAACTTAGCGGAAACCCCCAGCCGCCGTTCTTTCCGTTTCACCGGCACGCAGTTTGGTAGTGGTGGTGCGCGCGGAAAGAAGCGGCTCCGCGACGGATCGAGCACGCCGGCCACGTGCGTCGACGGCTCCGCCTCGACCAGGGCCATCGGCGGCGCCTCGACGTCCTTGGCTGGAAGCGGCGGCGCCTTTTCGCGCGCCGCGCGCAGCGCCTTCATGATTTCCCGGAGGTGCGCGCGCCGCATGACCAGTCCCTTGATTTCATTTGCGAGCGCCTGGTCGTCGACGCGCCCCCGCTTCCACTCCGAGAGGAAGAGGTCGCGGTCGCGGTGCGGCACCAAAGCCTCCTCGAAGAGCAGCTCGAGGCGCGGCTGCATATCTATAGGGTCGTAGCGTTTTTGAGGAACCGGCCGCGGCTCGAAGCGGACCTCGTCGTCCGCGAGGATTTTGCCTGAATCCAAGCCGTCGTCGCTCACGTCATCGACGGCCGCGTCGTCACCGCGCGGCGCGAGGCACCGGACCTCGCGGTACAGCCCCGAGAAGTATTGAGCTTGTGCCGCCCAGCGCGGCTGCGGGTCGTATCTCCGCTGGGGCCGCTCGAGCTCGCCGCGGGCGCCCGCGCGCCGCAGTGCTGCCCTTGTCTCGTAGAAGGACGCCAGGGCCTCTGCTTGTGCTGTGAGGCGCGTCGCGGCGAGGCTGGCCATGTCCATGCTGTCGCGGGGCAGCCTCTCCAAGCTGATGATGGATCTCTATCGTCGCGTCGATGGCGTGTGGGCTCGGCGTCTCCGCGTCGTTGTGATGGGAGAGCTGCCGCTGCACCCGGCGCTGGAGGTCGACCGCCGCCAATAGACTCGCCTCCAAGGCTCAGAGGACGTCTGTAGGCCTCCTATTGCGTGAAGGAGCATAACTTTTTTTCCATGTTTAGACTTAGCCCAATTTGCGAGTCGCCGGCGCGGGCAAAAGCCATAAAGCGCGGCAAGGACGACGCCGCTAGCTGGTGCGAGCTGCTCCCGGCAACGTCCGTGACCACAGCTATCACTGCGCACGCGCACGCGCACTCATTTGGCCCAGCCAGGCCCCAGACCAGACCAAACTCCCAGCAGCGCGCGCCGCCGCCGCGCGCAAGCAACAAAAGATGTCGAGCTCCGACAGCGACGACGACGTGCCGCTCGCGCAGATGCAGGCGCAGAGCTCGCGGGAGGCGCGCGACGGCGACGGCGACGCGGCCATGCCCGACGCAAAGCCGCCGCCGCCGCCACCAACCGGCGGCGGAAGCAGCAGCGACTCGTCTGATGATGATGTGCCCCTGTCCAAGCTCCAACCGCAGAAAAAGGCCGCGCCTCCCAAAAAGAAGCGGCCGCCGCCGCCGCCGTCCTCCTCGAGTGATGACGACGACGACGACGATAGTGACGATTCGGACAGCGACGAGCCCGTCGCTAAAAGGAAGCCCGCACCACGTAGAAGGTCGGCGCCGAAGAAGCGCGTCGTCGAGAGCTCGTCCGGCAGTGAAGGTGAAGAAGAGTTCGATTTTGACAGAGACGACTCGGACGACAGCGACGACGTGCCCCTGGCCACGCTCGCGCGGAAGAAGTCCGCCGGTGGCGCGAAGAAGTCTCCGGCCCGCAAGCCTGCTTCCAGGAAAGCGCCTACTGCTAGTGCTCGTTCGAAGAAGCAGAAAGGTGGCGAAGCGGAGCAGGCCTTCTATGGGACTCTACGAGGCAAATTACTGCAGGAGTTCCTCCGGAGGTGGTGGTACGCCTACGATTGGCCTTCTCAAGCTGCTATTGACAAGGAGCCCGAGGCCGGCTTTGAAAGTTTAGTAGCTTTCCCAGGCGTCCACATCTGCACGCTGGAAGGCGACGAGCGCTTCGGGAAAGTCCAAGATCATCGAGATCATAGTGCTTCACCGTGCTTCCTGAACTTCTACAAGAAGCCGTCCGCGGAACTGAAGGAGCTGTGTCTGAAGGCGTTCGAGGTCCAAATGGCTCAGTTATTAAAAGCGGAGCCGGACAACGAGCGCTACATCAACAAACTGAAAAGGGAGCAGCGTGATATTGAAAGGGTCGACGCGGACAAGGCCGACCGGGAGGCCGTCGCCGCGGTGAGGGAGTACGAGCGGGCGCGGAAGTAGGCGGCATCCTCTCCCCTTTTCCGGCCTGGGGGGACTAACAAGTAAAATAAACTATGCTCTGTGGCTCGTCGGCGGCGTTCGGTACCGGTGGGAATCGGCGACAACAGAGGAACTAGGTTTCGACTCTGCGACCACCAAAATCGGCTGTCTAACCCATCGCTCGCAAGTCTCGCGCGACAATAATCAAACGCACAGCCCAGCGTACGACAATGAAGTGCCTCAACAGACCGCCAAATCATTCTCTCGCGCGACGCGCGACGCCCGTGCAAGCGTGGGACTGCTTCACGGACGACGGCGCGGACTCGGAGCAGAACCAGCAGTGGGTCTTCACGTGTCCGGCGGAAGGGGACTGCGGCAATCAGGTGTAGATATTGCCGCCCCGCAGTTGAGGTCTGTAAAGGCCCCCTGCTCGTGAGAACCGCTGGTCGAGCGCTGCGGCCCCACCAAGATCAATCCTCCCCAACCCACAATCCCCCAACGCCTCCCCAACGCCCCCAACGTTTAAGCAACTTTCAACAAATAGACAAGTTAGACTAAATAAGAGAACCGTCCTCGTAAGACTCCGAAGGCGCCGCGCGCGGCGGCGGGCACGGGGCGGCAGGTGCGAAGAGCGGCCCATCCAGGCCAAGGAGGTCCACTGAACCCGTATCCGGCGTGTTCGCATAGCTCCGCGCCGACCGCACGCGCTTCTCGATCGACGACAGGACCCCGCTCCCAAAGTTCTTCGCGCGCTCCAATCTCGACCCGGATTCGTCCTCCGACGACTCATCATCCGAACCGTCGCCCTCGAGCGCCGAGCCGAACAAGAGACGCGGGTTCCGCATTGAGGGTGCCCCACCAGTGGCGTCGTCGAAGACCACATCAACGGCCACGACGCCGCAGTTCGCCAGCTTTTTTACGGAGAACGGCTTCGTGGTCGCGTCCGCGGCGTCCCGGTAGCGCTTGAAGAGCCCTCGGATGAAGTGCGAGTGCGACACGACGAGCGGTGCCTTACAGTGGCCCTCGAGCGTCTCGTACTGGACCTCGCGCAAAAACTCGGCGGCCCGCCGGTCTACTGCTCTTTTACCTTCCCGTCTTTCGGAGGGCAGCCACCACTCGCCCGCGGCGTCCCGCGCGTCACAAGCCAGTCCGTTACATATGTGTGCGGCCGCGTCTTGGTGGCCCACGGCCTCGGCGAGCTTCTTCTCGCACCGCTGGAGGATGTTGTACGAGCCCGTCTCCAGTCCCACGGAATCGAAGCCGCCGACGTTCTTGACTTCGCGGCAGGACGCGTGCAGCGCCAGACTTCTCAGTGGCGGGAAGCCGTGGAATCCAATAAGCGCTGTTTGTAATGCACGTGTCAAGGGCGAGGCCCACACGACATCGACCCTTTCCAAACGTTCGGCATCATGCTTATCGCCGAGGTAGCCCGACTCGTCCAGCTCAAGGAACGGCAGGGGTCGTTCCCCGAAGTCCCTTGATAAGGCTCGTCTCCATTTATCATTCAAAGCGCGGGCCTGCCCGACACCAACAGGCGTCAGCGGGTGGTCGCGCTTGGAGACCATGGCCGAGTAGTTTTGATCCGATTTGGCCTCGTTCCAGCGGCTCTCGCCGTGCCTTACCAAAATGAGGGACACGGTCCGCGGCGGCCCTGTTGATACGGGCACGCGCCTCACAAAAACCTCGCACGCATCCTTTGAGCGGTGCTTCTCGGCCGCTAATTCAACGACGAAGGGTGTAGCCGTAGAAGATAAAAACCCGACGGGCACGCGCGCCTCGCCGAGATATTTCGTCCTTGTAACTGACGCGTCGTGCACCCTTACTACGACGACGTCGTCTTGCGTACAGCGCTCCGCAACTCTCAAAAAGGAGAAGAACTGAGGTTCCAGAGTGTTCGGGCGCTGCGACGTCTCGACCGGTTCCGTAGACCCGGGCGCGTTTGGTGGCGCGCGCGTCTCGTCGAGGTGCTCCTTGGCCCGCGCGCGCAGCGCGGACGTCGTGGATGACGCTTTCTTTTGGAGCGCGGCGGCGGCGGCGCGCGTGCGCGACCAGCGGCCCTTCTTCTGCTCTTCGGGCGCTGGTTGTGCCCCGGTCGCGAGCGCGTCCTTGACGCGCGCGGCGTCCTCCTCTGAGATAGTTTTTTGCGCCATGAGCTTGGCGAGGTCCTTCGGGCTCACCTCGGGCGACCGCGGCGGCAGCGGCGGCGGCGCGTCGGCCGGCTCGAGGTGCACGCGGACGAAGGGACAGCGCGTGCGGTCGTGTTCCCGCGTGGGGAGGTTTGTTAGTTTGATTATTTCTAGCACGAGCGGTGCGGCATCGCTGCTGGCACCTCCCTGGAAGGTCGCCATACTTTGTCAGGGGCGTAGGGATGCAGTGGCTGCTCGAGTGCCTCTCGATGGCAATGGCTGCAGTGGTCGCACGGTGCAATATGAGTGCAAATGCGGGCTGGAGCTTTTAGTATCGACGGCAGAGAGACGGCCGGATGGCAGCGCAGTGCACCTAACCCCCCTGCAAGCGTACCCAAGCCTCCGCACCTCTCCTCTTTATTTTTCGACCTAGCTTATAGGAACACTAGCATGCACAATCTCCGGCTTTGCCGCTCATTCCTTCGCTTGCCTAGCCTCGCTAGGGTCGTGTCGGCGCTTAAGGATAATCCTGGTCGTAGTCGATAATCTGAAACTCAAAAGCTCTAACCGGTGAGCACTTTAGCAGGCAATTTTCCGGCAAAAACCCCCAGCAGCCACTCGTCGCACGACACGCGGTCGAAGCGAAGGACACACGCGTTTTCGACGATGGTCATTAAATACCGCCGCCCGACGAGCGCCTCGCGCGTGTGACCCGTACCGTTAACGGTACGGGTCACACAAGCTGGGCCAGGACATGCGAAATACATGGTCGCACGTCGTCGGCAACCTCGTGACGCTCGTTCTTCTCGCACTCGCGGGATGCCTCGGTTATTTATTTTGGCCCTACTTGCCCACCTTGGCCTGGGCTCAACTGGTCGCGTTCTCGCTGCGCGGCCTGCGCGACCGCTTCAAGAGCGTACCGCCGCTGCCGCCGCGCGGAGCCGTCGCCAAGGCTCCGTCGCGCGCCTCGCCGTACGCCGGGCTCGGGAAGTGAGCCGAGCGTCTCTTCTTCTTCTTGAGGCGTAAAGGAGTGGTGATTCAAGCGCTAGCGTCCCCTCGATGGCGTGGAGCTTAGCCTGTGCTGTGCGTGGACGACGGGTCCGCGGCCCGCCGCGCGACCCCGAAGTAGCCCCCCCAATTCCTCGCAGTGTTGATCGGGCGTCATCATCGCGTGATTTCCGAGCTCAGGTCGCGCCCATCGAGCCCTCGGGGCGCCAGTGGACCCGTGGTGTTTGGACTTGCACCCCGGAAGTAAACCTCGCCGGGGAGGACCGTAAGAGTGCCACGGCTCCTCGAGGCGTCTGGAGAGGTCTCCTGATGCCGAGCTGGACGAAATCTGTGTGAGAGCCTCGCCGCAGCTGTGTGCGACAGCGTCGGTAAAGCCGCGTAGCATCAAGGCAAAATTGCAGCGTCTTTACAATTTGAGTGGTTGCGGAAGTCCGACCATCACTCCCACCACGTTGGCGCGAAAGCTGCTGTCGCTGCGCGTGTGCAATAACCAGAAAGATAATATCTCTGACACCCTGTCCATTCGGCTGCGACGCGGAGCAATGCCGCACCCCAGCGGCTGCGTTGTGCGCCATCGCTGCAAGAGAAGCCGCCGCCGAGGTCTCGGCACGCATAACCGCCAGCTTTATCCGCCGCCGCCCGCAGGTCAACGATACACACCATGCGCGCCGCGTTAGCTAAGACGCTCAAGGCGACGGCGCAGCCGGCGCTGCGCTCCAACGCGCGCGCCGTCTCGGGCCTCCTCGAGGGCTACGGCGACCACGTCTTCAAGGGCGCCACCGCCGAGCCCTACCTCGCGAAGCAGGGCCTCTCCGCCGCGACGCTCTCCAACGCCGAGTGGACCAAGGACGCGGCCATGGCCGACAAGGTCGCGGCCGCCGTCCTCGAGTGGGCGACGGAAAATGATGCCACCACCTTCACGCACGCGTTCCAGCCCCAGGGCGCGTCGGGCGTGCGCCACGGCCTCGTGGGCATGGTCCAGAACGCCTTCTTCAAGTTCGACAACGACGGCGTCCCGGTCTGGGACCTCAAGGGCAAGGACCTCATCCAGGGCGAGACGGACGGCTCCTCCTACCCGTCGGGCGGCCTCCGCGGCACGCACTGCGCCGGCGGCTACGTCCAGGTCGACTCGTCGTCGCCGATCTACCTGCGGGGCGACACGATCTTCATCCCGTCGTGCCTCGTCAGCTTCTTCGGCGACGCGCTCGACGAGAAGACGCCGCTCCTCCGCTCGGTCGACGCGCTCAACCGCGAGGGCGTGCGCCTGCTCAAGCTCCTGGGCTACGAGGCCACGGGCCTCGGGTCGAACATCGGCCTCGAGCAGGAGATCTTCCTCATCCCGCGCGACAAGTACACGGAGCGCCAGGACCTCATGCTCGCGGGCCGGACGATCATGGGCGCCGACGCCCCGCGCGGCCAGGAGATGTGCGACCACTACATGGCCGCCCCCAGCCACGCCACGGCGGCCTTAGCCTGCATGCAGGAGATCCAGGCCCAGTGCTTCCGCCTCGGCATCCCGCTCCGCACGCGCCACCGCGAAGTGGCTCCCAACCAATACGAGTTCGCTCCGTTGTTCGGCACGGCCACGACGCAGATCGATCAAAACCTAGTGGTTATGCAAATTATCGAAGAGACGGCCGCCCAATACGGCCTCGCGGCGCTCCTCCAGGAGAAGCCCTTCAACAACATCAACGGCAGCGGCAAACACAACAACTGGTCGATCGGCACGCACGACGGCGTGAACCTCCTCAACATCGGCCAGATCACCAAGGCTGCTGGTGATGATGCCTTCCCGACGATCATGGCCGCCATCGTCTCGGCCATCGACAAGCATGGTGACCTCATGCGCATGGCGATCTCGTCGCCGGGCAACGACTTCCGCCTCGGCGCCTGCGAGGCCCCGCCGGCCATCGTGTCCACCTACCTGGGTGATGACATGACCGAGTACCTCACGGCCTACGCCAAGGGTGGTGGGAAGTATGAACCGAAGACGAAGGACCTGTCCATGGGCGTCGAGGGCATGCGCCACATGGAGATCCCGGCCCAGGACCGCAACCGCACGTCGCCCTTCCCCTACGGCGGCCACCGCTTCGAGTTCCGCGCCGTCGGCTCGGCCCAGAACGTGTCGCTCGTCAACACGGTGCTCAACACGATCACGGCGAACGCCTTCAAGGAGGTCGCGGACCGCATCGAGGGCGGCGAGACGGCCCAGGCCGTCGCCGCGGACCTCATCAACACGCACGTGCCCAAGGTGATGCGACGGCGTCTGCTCGATGACTTCTCGGTCAGGGCGGCCATGGTCGCTTGCGTCCGGAGAGCAGGGAGAGTGTGGTTTTGGATGGCGCGGAGCACGCGACTCACTGGTTAATTCCCACAGGTCGTCTTCAACGGCGACAACTACGACGAGGCCAACCAGGAAATGTTAACGAAGCGTGGTGTGTGGCGCATCGACTCGGGCGTCGACGCCATCTGCCGCTACAGCGACCCGAAGAACACGGCCCTCTTCGAGGCCATGGGTGTGTTGAAACCGAACGAGTGCGCGGCGGCGTGAAAATCAAGACGACTCGCCATCGAGAAAATTTTCGTTTTCAATTTTTACTTTCCGCAGGTGCGCGGCGCGCCAGGAGATCTTATTGGACCACTACGTCGGCACCGTCGACATCGAAGCGAAATGCATGGTCGACATGATCAACAAGCACGTCCTGCCCTCCGCCAAGGCGGCGGAGCTGCCCCAGGTCGCCGCTCTGGAGGCCGCGCTCGACACGCTCGGCAAGGCCATCGAGGAGATCCACGCCTCCAGCGGCAAGCCGCAGGCGGACCTCGCGCGCACGCTGCGCCTCGAGACCATGATCGATATCCGCGAGGTGTGCGACGCCGCCGAGGGCCTGTGCCCGGCGGACCTCTGGACGCTCCCCACGTACACGGACCTGCTCTTCCTCGACCAGACCACGAACGTCGACAAGAACTACTTCCCTTAGGGCGGCGCTCGCGCGCTGCTCCCGCACAACGCGGTCGCAAATTCCCTCCCCCCACTATCCCCTCCCGTCTAGCCGTACGCGCCCAGACGGGGTCGTGTACATAGACGCGAAAGACTACTCTATATATCTCTAGAGGAACGACACCATGTGCTTGAAGAGGTCCTCCTCGCCGGAGAACGGTCGCGCGAGCTTGACAATGACGTTTCGGGCCGCGGCGTCGCGGGCGTCGGCGGCTCGACCAAAACTGGCGAACATTTTGTCCATAAGAGCCTTGCTTTCCTGAGTACCAGGCTCGAGGCGGACGCCGCCCGCGAAGCATACGGGTACATATATCTATAGGGGCCCAGTACTAAAAAAAAATTCCAAGTTCCTCAACAAACTCGTGCGGCCAAAGTAAGCGACTCTCCCACTCTCCCGCGAGTCCACGAACCCCACGCACGATTTTATCTACGATTCGATGTAAGATTCTATCTACGAATTTACGACGGCGCTATCCCGCGCGCGCCTATGAATATGAATTGCTAGGGCCAGGTCACGTCGAAGCCGAAGGCATTCGTGTCGACCACGGGCCCGCACTCGTCGTGGTAGTTGTCTTCGCACCCGCCGCAGACCCAGACGTTGGCGCTCGTCAGCGTGGGAGAGCAGTAGACCTCGAGCGTGCTCGACGTCGTCGTGTGGTCCACGATGCGCTGCGCCGTGGTAAAGTCACAGTCCCTGACGATTATGTGGCCCTTCTGGAGGCGCATGAGGCCCTCGTCGTTGCTGTTGTCGACGTTGTCGACGAACGACGACGCGTTGAAGAACCACGATTCGAGCCACGACGCGACCGCGGCGCCGCCCGCGTCCGCTATATTCTCTTGGAAGCTGCAGCCGCCGACGTAGCTTCCCTGCGTCGGGCTGCCGGTCGAGCCCGTGGTAAATATCGCGCCGCCCCGTCCGGCCCCGTCCGTGTTGCTGTCGTCCAGGTCCGTGCGCACGGCGTGGTTGTTCAGGAAGGTCGAGTCGGTCAGGTCCAGGCGCGCGCCGTTGCCCTTGTACAGCGCGCCGCCGCGCCCGCCGTAGCTCTGGACCTGTGTGGAAATCAAAATTTTACGGCGCGCTCGAAGAATTGTCGGGTGCACCCGACGCACTGGTTGATTTCCACACAGCTCTGGACGGGCTCGTCCTTGGCGCGGTTCCCTTCGAACGTGCACCCCGTTATCGTCGCCATGTCCTGCTTGAAGGCCACGGCGCCGCCCGCGACGGCCACGTTCGACGTGAAGGTCGAGGTCTCGATCAAAAAGTCCTTCTCGGCGCCGTCCTGAGCGTCCTGGCTGAGGGCGCCGCCGGTGTCGTCCGCCGTATTTTCGGTAAACGTCGAGTCCCGGACGCTGCCGCTGGTGCGGTAGAAGTGAATCCCTGCGCCGTCCCCGCCGGCGGTGTTCCTCTTCACTAGCACTCTCTCGAAGTGCACCGTGCCGGTCGTGTGCTCGCCTATGTTGACAGCACCGCCGTTGCCGACCGCGCTATTATTGAGGAAGTCCACGTCCGAAAACGTGGTTGTGACGGCGGCGCCCGCGTACGCGGCGCCACCGTTCGTCCCGGCCGCGTTGCGTCGCAATACCGTATCGCGGATGCGAACGTCACTGGAAGCCTGATTCTCGTGGGGCTGCGTGTACAGGCCGCCGCCCTTGGCGCCGGCCGCGTTATCCTCCAAAACGCAATTAGAGACGGTGACTTGTGAAATCTGCAGCACGTAGAGGCCGCCGCCGTCGTTGTTGGTGGCGACGTTCGTGTTGAACGTGGATTCGAGCACGTCCAGCCGGGCATCGGCGTCGTTCACGGAGTGGGTCACGCAAGCGCCGCCCCCGAGGCCGTCCGTCGCCTTGTTTTCGACGACGACGACGTCCTTAAACGTGGTCGTCGCCGCGGAGCCCACGAACGCGCCGCCGCCGTTCCCCTTCGCCTCGTTGTTTCTTATCGATGTACGGAGGACGCGCACGTCGCTGAACGCGTGCTGATGGTAGGGCAGCACGTAAAAGCCACCACCTTTCTCATTCTTGGCCTTGTTCGACTCGAACAAACAATTGACGATGGCGACGTTGGACACCTGCAGTGCGTAGAGGCCGCCGCCGGAATCCTTGGCCTCGTTCGCGCGGAAGGTGGTGTCGCGCACGTCCAGCCGCGACGCCGCCGCGAGGTTTTCGGCGTCGTCTTTCGTGGGCCGTTGCACGTAGGCGCCGCCCCCGTGGTCGTCGGTCGCCTTGTTTTCCTCGAAGAGGCAGTTGGAGATGTTCACGTTCCCGATGCGCAACACATACAAGGCGCCGCCCGCACCGTTCGCCTCGTTGCCTCTAAACGTGCAGTCCCGCACCTGCAAGCTGCTGCGGTCCATGTCCTTGGGCTCGTCGCTCACCTCAAACGCCACCGCGCCGCCGCGGCCGTCCGTGGCCTCGTTGTCCGTGAACGAACAATTCGTCAGCGAAATGTTCAGCGTATCCCAGGTGTAGATCGCGCCTTGCTTGTGCTGTTCATTACTATCAAAGATCGAATCGCGCACTTCCAGGGTCCCGTCGGTGACCGTGACGGCCGAGCCCTTGCCCGAGTTCTGGATTCCACTAGTGTCTTCCGCGTTATTATTGCGGAAGATCGAGGAAGCTACGAGCAACGGCCCGCCGCCCACGTGGTAGACCGCGGACATCGGTACCGTATTATCCTCGAAGATACAATCGATGATGTCCATGGAGGCGCCGCTCTGCAAGTAGATGATCCTTCTAATATCATTGCCCGAGGCGCGGTGCCATCCACTAAAGCGGAGGCGCTCGAAGGTCATCGTCATGGACGGATTCTCCCATGCATTAATCTTGAAGGCGCCGTAGCTCTCCGCGTCAAAGTCCGACATGCCGGTGCAATCCTCGTCGCCCGGTGCACAGGGCGCGATCGTCGGCCGTTGTGAACCTCCATAGATGCGGCCGCTCACCATGATCTCCAGATCTTGTTCCATCTTGAAATCCCCTGACCCAGGCGTGAGCCGTAGTTCACATACTGCAGAACAGTGCAGCGTGCAGTGGCTGAAACCCGCCTCGAGCTCGTCATAAACAGCGATGGACGGGTCGGCGCAGTCCTCGGGCATGAGCGAGTTGTTCGTCGGCATGGGCGTGAGCGTCGGCGCTGGAGTCAAAGTGGGCGCGAAGCTTTCTCGCTTAAACACGTCCTCGGCCTTTAACAAATCCCAGGCCCCGCCCGCGTCGAGGAAGTTCTTCGCGTTCGGGAGGACGTGTGATAATTCATCCGCATCATTGACATCTACGCCGAGCCAGTCAATCACCGAGTGCCAGATCGACTCCCACGGCATCGTCGGCACTAGTCTACCTCTTCCCACATCTAGCGTCGCGAAGTCGGTCGGGTACGTCCCATGCACTTTACCGCCATCGACGTCGCCCCCAAGCACGAACATGTTGCCGCCCCAGGCGTGGTCCGTGCCCTTGCCGTTGGAAGTCAAAGTTCTCCCAAAGTCCGACAAAGCCACGATCGTCGTGTCCTTCCAGGCGTCTTGAGCTTTCAACTCCTTTACTAACGCCTCGAGGCTCCGGTCGACGTCCCAGACCTTGCCCGCGACGTCCTCGTCTAATGTATTGTGCGTGTCCCAGGCGCCGCGCTGCGTGTAGAAGCCGTCCCGCTCGCTGCCCAAATCTTCGCGGCCCATCTTCAGGAGGCGCGCCACGGTCTTGAACTGCGACGCCAGCCCGCCGCAGCCGCCGCACTCGAGGCCGTCGTCGTATTCGCCGTCGCCGTCCAAATCCAGGTTGAAGGCGCCGCCTGAATTCGTGGCCGTCGCCGTCGTGAGCACCGTATCCCCAAACTTCTCGAAGAGCGCCTCGTTGTTGTGCAGCGCCAAGTTAAAGAGTTCCGCGTAGGTCTCCGCGTAGATACTTTCCGATTCGACCTTCGTGAGGTCCTTGACCGCGTCTCCTAATGTATCGCGGTCGTTGTATAAAACAAAACCGTCGGTCGCGTCGACGACGTATTCGGGTAGAGGTGAATCCTCGAAGATCTTCTGCGTGCCCGACGCCGAGTAGGCCCGCGCGGCGAACGGCACCGGCTGACAAGAGCCGCTGGAGCAAGAGCCGTCGCCTTCACCATTGCACGTCTCGCCCCAGACGTCCTCTACCGTAGCATCATTACATCCGGCGCAGCACCGATACCGCTCCTGGAGCGTCGTGAAGGCTCGCCCCAGAATACCAGACGCCCCGTCGTTGTTCGGGTCCTGCGACTGGGCTGCTCTTTGAGCATAATTGTGCGCGAAGATCGACGTAGGCAATTCCACCTCCTTGTCCAGGAACGTCTGTTGCGTCGTCGGTTCGACTAAATTCCCGACGTTCGCGAAAAAGGACAACTGTTTGTCTTCGTACATCTGCCTGAGGAAGGGCATCTTGTGGTGCAGGCCGTACTTCGCGCACGCCTGGCCCTCCACGTCGATCGGGAGTAACTCGTCCAGGGACTTGTTGAGCGCCGCGATGCCTCGGTAATTACTATAGTGTTTGTACCCACCTCCACCGCTACACTCGTCCTCGTAAGGTACCAAAAAGTTCCAACTATCGGCGCCGCCCTGCAAGAAGACCACGACCACCGCCCGATATTGTCTACAACCATCACCGGCGCACTCCCCCGGCGCGCTGATCGGTCTGAGCAATTCGCAGCCTTCCCTGCAATGCGCATTCGTTGCGTGGAACTCCGGGGCGTTCGTGAAGAGCTTCAAGATATTCTTCAAACCGTCATCGGTGCCGTCGTAGGCGCCTTCGATGATCGCTTTACTATGAGACGACAGCCGGCCGCTCGTTAGTAACAGATCGAGGTCTTCCACAATACCTGCAGCCGTAGTTGCGGTAGGCGTGTAGGCCAACCACCCGTCGCTGGGCGTGTCTTTATACTTATCGTTGTTGCACGTCCGGCCCATGGCACTCAAACTTAACCCATAGCTCTTGAGCTCGTCGGCGCCGAACCCGAAGTTGCAGTTCCCCAGCCCGTAGTCAACAAGCTCCGCGAGGCCGTTCGCGAGGCCTAGAATGAATGGAGCTGTTAACAACTCAGCTTCGGGCGACACCAAACCCGCGCTCCGCACGGCCCCGGCCGGCTGGTGCTCGGGCTGGAAGTAGCCAAACACCGAAGGAGCGGAGTGGGGCTCCTCGCCGATCTTGGGCGCGAGGTCGTGGAGCTCCAATTGCCGGCCGTCCCTCGGTTGGTACTCGAGCGCTCTTAAAAAGTGGCAGATCATGAGCAGGGGTTCTCGCAGTTGCCCGTGCGTCCAGTCCGCGTCTAATGTCGTACTTCTCGCTTCGGGGTGTAATAGGGCCGTCGCGACGGCGGCGCCGATATCTCCATATTTATGGGAGCACCCCGCTTCATCTAAAACGCAGCCGTCGTACTTGCCTTGCCTAAAGGCGTCCGTCACGGCTCCTAGATAGGTGGGCGACGGGTTCGACGTCGTGAGTCTTTGAAGCAACCTCCGACAGAAGAACGCCGCGGCGTTGTCGTGCGTGAACAGGTGGTCAATTAAAGCTTCCGTCTCGTAGGCCGCGTCCCTCGATGTCGGCTCGTTCAGCTTTAAATGGGACGGAGGGTTGCGCATCTCGTAACTTCCAAGTTTTACTGAATGTTTCGCGTTGCGCAGGTGGATGGTATTCCCTATTTCGTCCACCACTTCGAAGATGACGTCCAGGTCGTACTCGCCCGAGCCGGCGGAGAAGACCCTGACGGACCCGTCGCCGTTTTCCTCGATGAGGTCTGCCGGATCTGCTGGCGCCACGGGAGCCTTGTGGTAGCATTGGTCCAAGACGTCCTGGCGCGTGGGTAATGCATCAAAAACCGCCGTCTCCTCCACGGACGTGACGTCGCAGACGCAGGTCTGGCCATGTACCGTACAGTCCGATGCCGCGGCACAAGATCCATCAGAAACTTGAGGATAATGGTCGTCCACGCACGTGCCCGTGCAATCCTCATTTTTAGTACACGGCGTCGTCAGGTCCTCGGAACAGACCGGCATATATGGGGCGAAGAAGCCCCGATACGTATTTCCCGAGTCGAGCTGCAGCTCCCACTCGTCGGCGGGCTGCAGGGCCCCGCCGTCGTCCGGGTCTTCCTCCACGCTGTGAATGACATTAATGAGACCTTCGGAATCAATTTGCACTTGAAAAGCGCAGTCGCCCAACCTCCAAGCCAGTTCCTCACTAAAGTCGACGCCCGTGTCCTGCTTCGTCGTCCACGCCGCGCAGAGGGTCTTCCCCAGCGACTCACACCGCTGCCGCGCGTTTTCCCTGGTAGTGCGCTCGCCGGGGTAGGCCCAGACGCGCGTCACGGGCTTGCCGTCGTCGCTCTCGTCGTCGCAGCACGCGACGATGCCGTTCGCTGTTTTTGGATCGCCGCACTGCGAGTGCTTGTCCTTCTTGCCGGACTTCGTCGCTCGCAGGATCGTCGGGTCATTCGTGAAAGCGAGATCCGCGCAGGCGTTCGGCACCCACTTGTAATAAAATGCGTGGGAGGCGTCCGCGACCTCGACGACGCGGAGGGTGTGGACGTCGCATTGCGCGCCGTCGCACGTCAGATCTTCCGCTAGCGTGACGGTGGACGGGAAAGTACATAAACCGTCGCCATCAACAGCACACAACTTATCATAGAGTGCACCCGTCGCCGCGAATTGCACCTCGTCCGTCCAGCCGCTCCGATCTTTATCGTCGTAGACCTTGGACTTGCCCTGAAAGACGTACTTGCCCTGACCCTTCAACAGAAACGCTTGCGCGGGCACGTCCCGACACAGCACCTCCCTATCGGCGAGATACCCGCGCCTCAACCTCTCCGACAGCGACAATGCTTTTCCTAGCTTCGCCTTCGGGAAGACGTCCCGGTCGTCGGCATCAATCACCATCGGGTCCACGTAGTTGTACCCCGAGTACTTGCCCCGCTCCAAATTCTCGCGGTTCGGTCTTACCTTAAACCCCGTCCACGCCCGCGCAAAACTTACAATGTCCTCATTGGTATATGTTTCTGTCTGTAGGGGCGTGCCGTCGCCATCTAATTCATATAAACCGATGCTAAATAACTGCATGATCTCCCTACTGTAATTCTCGTCGGGATATTTTTCTCCATCGAACTTGCTATTGGTCTTGCCCGCGCCGTCCGCGAACGTTAAATACTGCGCCATGTGGGCGTGGTACGAGATCTCCCGGAGGACATCCCTCAAATTGCCGAACGCGTGCCTCACGAAGATATCATAAAAACCAGTCCACGGTTCCGTGTACATCTCATTCGTGACGCCCTGGTCGCTCACAATAAACACAGTCGCCAGGGCCCAGGCGACGCGCTGTCTTAGCTGATCTGGAGCTTCGAGCATCAACGTGTACCAGACGTTCGTCCGGCCTCTGTTCTTCCCTACTTGATGTTCCACATGTGTGGGAGCATCCAGACTGTTTCTCCCATCACCCGAGTCCTCCTTGTCGTATTCTTGGACGCGCTTCGGGTAGTAGTGGCCTAAAGATGGGTCACTCGCTACTTCACCGGGACTGCCGCACGACTCAAAACCGTCGGCCGCCGACGTAGCGACATATACATTGTCGCAGGTCTCGTCGCCGGCGCAGTCGTCGTCGTCGTTGCAGGTGGATCCGTCGTCGCAGACTCGCACGTAGTTGTTGCCTTCGTCGCACGACCCGCCGTCACAGTCGTCATCAACGAGGCAGTAGTCCCCGTCCTCGCAGGCGTCGTCGCTGTCGCAGTCTTCACATTTTCTCACGACGAGCGTGTCCGCCAGCGCCTCGCTCAACAGCCCGAGCGGCAGGGAGTTGAACGGCACGACTTCATCGGACGTGCCCACGTACGTCAATTTATTTCTATTAGATTCCCAGTACATCTGGTCGTTGCCCGTCGTGCTGTAGTCGAAGACCCATTCACCCTGTGCATGCTGCGTGATGTAGTCCGCGGCTAACCAGGTGATCGCGATCTTCTGGCCGACGGCGCAGTGCGTGCCAGCGGCCACGCTACAGCCGTAGTACTTGACCGCCGCCGCGCTCTCCGTTACGTCCACGGTCATCACCGACGAGTCCGACGACCCGCCGATTTCCGTGGCGCCCGTAAAGTCGCACGCGTTGTAGGCGGCCTCGTCCGCAAACTCCCAGACGTCGTGGGTCTCCTCCCACGTGAACGTCGCCGTGCTCCCCGCGGCGAGGGTCAGGGAATTCGCGCTCCCGTCAGCCATGTCGTGCAGGGCCTCCCAGTCGACGCCCATGTCATTCCCCATGTCGTCCCAGACCCACTGCGAGAACTCGTAGATGTTGTGCTCGTTCGCGTGGCCGTGGCGGAAGCAGTCCGAGCCGATCTTGTACTTTCCGGCTGTGTTTGATGTGCAGGCAGTGGCGGCGTCCGTGCGAAGTTTAATGTCCTGCACGAGTTTCCCAGTGTTGATCGCCGCCTCTAACGTATTATCGGCGTCCGGCGTGTCGTCGTCACACGAGTCCTGGACCCAGCGCGACTTCTCGTTGACGGCGCACGGGTCCTCGGCGACGGGCAGGTTCTCCACCAAATAGACGTAGTATTGGGGCGTCATGCCGTAGATGGTCTCCCGAAAATCCGCGCCCAGCTTGACCTCCTTCGAGCTGTAGGTTGCGATGCCGCAGCCGGGCGCGCGCACGCAGGAATCTTCGTTCAAAAACGTGCGCGGCACGGCGGGGCATTTTGTACTTGAAGTGCCCGTCGTCGCTGGACTGTTAAGAGAGTTCTCCTGGGACACTAAACGCCGGTCGTAGGCGTAGTACTCACCGTTCACATCGAGGTAGATCTGGGTCAGGCCAAAATCATCATACGACGGCGACGAGCAGTCCTCCATCGTACCGAGGATGCCCGCATCCGCGACGTTCGCGATGGGCGTTAGACTCGTGACGCTCCCGATCACGTCAGGAGCGTGATCGATCGGGGGGTTCAGCATCGAGTGTGTGCTTTCCTGGTAGTTGGTGGTGATCGAGGGACCATCGTTCTTGCCGTTTGCCGCTTTGTAGATCGGCGACTCGCAGCCGTTGCCTAATGTAATTTCGCCTCCCAACGTCTCGGCCACCGTACAAATTTTGATGGGGAGCAGGTCCTTGTGGATAACGTTCGTGGCGTTCGTCGTCCGCGCGACGCCGTCGACGGTCAACGTGTTTCCAGTATAGTCCAACGTCTTGCCGATGTCCTCCGTGGTGAAGGCGAACTTGCGCCACCTCGAGTCGGGGTCGCAGGGCCCCGCGGCGCCGCCACTCGTCACGCCCCAGTTGGAGCTCTCGACGAGACTATCGGCGTACGTCAGCCGCGGGTGCGACCGCCTTCGATAATGCGCGCGATGCAATGACGGATCGAGGGCCATCTGCGCGGCGATCCACCCCGCGAAGTCCAGGTCCGCCGCGAGCGCCGTCATCGTGGCGTCGGTCGGCCCGAACGTCGCCTGCGTCAGGAACCGCGCCGCCTCGGCCTTGGCGGGGATGGCGTCCACCTGGATGGCCTTGTAGTCGTGGTGGCCGGCATCGCCCTCGAGGTCACTCGAAACCCAGCACTTCGCCGGGTCCTCGACGACCTGCGCGTTGTTGCACGCCGCGAGCGTGTCGCCCACGTTGCAGC
>JACLAA010002557.1_pt1 | contig 38207 bp, 30 predicted proteins | sample 8027891 | NCBI WGS metagenome assembly JACLAA01 (sample SAMN15724900, study PRJNA655200) | protist metagenome | isolation source: fluorescence activated cell sorting (FACS) single amplified genomes of... | place: Spain: Blaines Bay Microbial Observatory, Mediterranean Sea | collected 2016-01-19 | reverse complement strand
GCGAAGGATTTACGCATATTTTTACCCGAAAAAGAAGAAAATGAGGCAACTTTTGAGCCGAATCAAATGATATCGGCAAATTTCGACGAGACCATGCGCGAAATGTTGAGAGGCTCGAACACAATCCCTTCGCCGCGTGCATTGAGAGTCGGTGATGGTAACGGTCCTATCGAGAATAAAGTCACTGCATCGTCGCTGCGGGAAATGGTCACGGACTCGATGTTAGTGCTTGAAAGTCGCGAATTTCGAGTACGCAAACCTTCGGCGAAAGATGAGGTGCGAGTCGACGTGGACGCTCCTAGAGTATTACTCGAATCGAAAACGAGAGAAAAGGTTTTGACGTGGATTCGTGAGATGTGGCAAGCTTCGCTAGGCGATGATCCCTCAATCGAGAAGCCACCGTCGATGTTTGAATTAGAAAAGCTCAGTGAAAATCTGGTCGATATGGACCTTGATCAATACAGCAAGCATAGAAAAAATATCAGTGCGACGAGTGGATTCAGCGAGTCCTCGCAATCGAACGCGAAAACTGCGAACACCGAATTAGATTTGCTGGAGTTGATTAAACCGGGTGTCGTGAATAATGGCGGTGAAAATGTTGTCAGCGAGATGAAAAAATCTCCTCCAACTCAAGTAATTGCCGATGAATGTTTGTTCGTCGTCCAAATTTCAGAACCGCAAATAAATTTACGAGGTAACGATCGAAATGGGCGATTATTACTCGCAGCGGATAATGGACTCGTTGTTGGTCGACGCGTAGTGTCTTCATCTTCGGATTCCTCTTCGGCGACACAGAAGCAACGGTTGGTAGACGTGAATTTACACCACGTAGCAGCTCATGTTGCACCTACAGACGTCGACCTCCGAGCTGGCGTACAATGGCTCGAAGATAAAGGCTCCGATGAAGAAGTCACGCATTTACAGCCAAAAAAATCTAGCTTGCTGAGACAAATCTTCGCTCCGTGCGAGATGATCTTCAAGCACTCCGTGCAAACAAGTGATAGCGGTGAATCTGACGATTCAGACGCACCCACAAAATTCTCTTTCAAATCTCCAGATATTGACGCCACAATGGAATCCGAACAGCAGGCTGTACTAGTCGATATTATCGGCTCGTTGTTTTTAACTCCATCAAATTTCGCGCCTCCCAGTCCGGAACACAACGCAGTCGCTCTGCTGAGGAAAAAAGGACAGAGAAGTTTATTTGACCAAGAAGATGCAGCTGCGTCGGCGATCGTTGCGGCTCCTTTGTTGGAATATATCAAATCTATCCACGCACTGAGACTACATGACATTGATTTTCAGAAACTTGAAGACGACAGAACAGAAATGACGACTGGCGGCGCGAAAGAGAACGAAGATTTGAAGAGACGAGGTTATCTTGATGACGTGAAACGTAAAGAAAAAGCGTTGGCGAAATCGATACGGCGAGCGGAGTCCTTGACGAAGTATAATCGTAAAAGAGCGGCGATGCAAATGGAGTTGGAAATCGAGCGAGGAGCGTGGGCGCTCAGAAAAGCCGGGAAGACGTTCATGAATGCGGAAATTACAAATCTAAGTCTTTCGCGAGAACGGCACGTCGATTCATCTGGCGTTACTCTTTTCAAATTGAAGGGATTACACTTACAAACTGTTGAAAAAGTAGTCGTAGGAAGATGGCTTCTGGATGAAGATTGGGATAACGTTCCGGCGGCGATACGGACAAAACCTAATTTTCTTCAAGTATCGGCATACCGCGCGGCGAGCCCACCAGAAGCACCAATTTGGAATCATTTAGAAGTTCTCCTCTCACCGTTCAAAATTGACATCACGAAGGAAATCTATCAAATGATTTATGACTACGCATTTCCGTCGGAACGAGAGATCAAGTCAAAAAAGATGCACTTGGCATTCGAAAAAGAGTTTCAGAAATCAAAGGCAACCGTTGCTACTACTACTACTAAGACGACTTCGACAACAGCTACCAAAACTTCTACAGACAGTTTACCTAAGGTTGACGAAGGATCATCGAGAAAGACGGCAGAGGTTGTTGGTGGTGAAGACGACGACGACGACGAGGATACAGCGCCCATTTCTGGTCCAAAGGTTGTGCAAGTGAAATATTTGCGATTCAACGAATCGAAAGTGAAAGTGTCTTATCACGGATCAGCGGGTTCGTTCAAAGATGTCAGACTGTTGCTCGATTCCTACACTTGCGAATCGTTTGAAGGAAGATGGAGAGAACTTGTCGGGCAGTTGAAAGGTAACTTGGCATGGTCTGCTCTGAAGTCGGTGACTGGATTCGCGGGACGAAAACTTACCAAGATTAAAGCTGCGGCGAACGATGGTGCGGCAGTAGTAGTACCAGTCGCAGCTGTCGCACAGACTGCAGGAGAAAATTTGAGCGACAGTAACAACGCGACCGCTCCGTTCGCGTCTTCATCAAAACAAACCAGTTCGGTGATGTCTCCCGCCAAGAAGAAATCGATTTTCAAGAAATTGTTCAAAACGCCCACGAAGAACGAGAAAAACGAACGGGACGCGTTCATGTCGGGCTTTAGCGCAAAAAACCCAGCTGATAAATAGCAATAGCAATAGTAGACGTAAATAAATACAGTACAGTAGGAATTCGCAATGCATTAGTTACAACGTTGTATATAGTAAGTATCAAAAATTTCCTCCGATTTGCTGGAGCGATTTCTCTAAAACGTACGAAACTTGATGCGGTTTCAAGGAACAAAACATCCCAGCTGGTAGTTCCGAAGGCATTTTTAACCCACCGATTCTCGTCCGCTTCAAATTCTTCACCTCTACCCCGGCACTCTCTGCAATCCGTCTAACCTCTCGATTCCGTCCGTCTTCCACTTCCACCGCGACGCGATTTTTTGGTCCTCCGTCCCCGGTGACTGCTTCCACCAGCACCGGCGTCACGTGCGCGCCATCCACTTCCGTCCCTTTCCGCATCTTTGTGATCTGCGCACTCGTCACTCTCTCCGGTGCCGTAATCACGTATCTCTTCACAACCCCCGACGATGGGTGTGCGACTCTTTGCGACCATTTCCCGTCCGTCGTCACCAACAACATGCCCGTCGTTTGAACGTCCAATCGACCAACCGTAAACAATCTCGGCGGTAACTTTCCCGGATTCCCCTTCTTCCACTGTTCCGTCCACGTTTGCAACAAATCCAACGCTTTCTTTCCACCAGTGCCAGTTTCTTCCTTTTCTCCTCTGTTGTTACCGTTGTTGTTGTTGTTTAGAATACCACCAGTTTTGGTCGAGCAGACGTACCCTTTCGGTTTGTTCACTAGGAAATAAAAGTGTTCGCCTGCGTATTCGACGCCGCCTTGGACGACTTTATCGTCCAACTCAATCACGTCCACGTCCAAGTTCACCTTAAACTGCGGCTCTAAAACTTTCGTCCCGTTTACTTTCACTCGTCCGTCGAAGATGATCGTTTCCGAGCCTCGTCGCGAGGCGACGCCCAACGCCGCCAACGCTTTCGACAATCTCTGCCCTTCCAGTTTGTTCAATTTCTTCTCCTGGGGCGTTTGGACGATATCGCCGTTAAAGCGCGTTTTTCTCCCTCCTCTCGTTTGCGTCGCCCAACTGTTGTTGTTGTTGTTGTTCTTACTCCCGTTATTATTATTACTACTACTATTGCTATTACCGTTGTTGCTACTACTTTTAACGAACAACTTTGTTGTTGTTGAAGAGGAAGAAGAAGAAGAGCGCGTTTGATGATGATGAGCACAAAACGTCCCCGCCGTCAACTTTGTAAAATTCAACATCATCATCATCGTTGCCCCGCGTTTTTGTTTTTGTTGTTGATTAAGAATAATACTATCCTTTACTACTAATAATAACGACGACGGCGACGACGATGATGAGAACGCCAGAGAAGAGCGTCGCATACACACCTGTCTTTTCGACAAAAACAAATGTATTTATAACAACAACAACAACAACAACAACTCTGAATTAAAATTAATAAAAAGTGACTTCTGTGTGACGACTCTTTTTCTTTTTTGTGTTGTGTTGTCACTTTTTCTTTTCTCCTCCTCCTCCTCCTCTCCCTTCTTCTTCTTGCGTTGTGTTCTTTCCAGAAAAGCAGCGCGTTTAATTTGGAGGATATGCGCAACAAATAATGAGGAGTATGGATAGATAGACGACACAGAGAGAAAAGAATGGGATTGTTAAAGCAATACCGAGCGAAAGCGACGACGTTTAGAGACGGGAAAAAAGCGGCGGATTTCGAGAGCAAAGAACAAAATTATACTTCCATCATCACGACGACGACGAAACAACAACGCGGCGTAAACGAGGGGAAGAATGGCTTTACTTCCTCTCCAAACAACAACAACAACAACGGTTTTGATAAAGGTGGAGACGCCAATACGAATAAAAAATGGAAGTCAAAAAGAGCCGGCGCCAAAGAACGACGAATTCGTATATTGCGTTCTTTACCACTCTCGAGAGCGCTGACGGAGCAAGAACTGTCGAAGATGTTCAAAACGGTATTACAACCGGTGCGAGCGAAATACGGAGGCGCTGGATTTGCTAAACCGAGCGTATACGTGGACATTTCCGACGAGTACTTTTCGGAAAAGTTTCAAGAACTGTTCGACGAGCACGTGGACGGTTTCGGCGGGAAATCTCTGACGAAGATGGGAAAGAAAAACGAGGAGATGTTGTGGAAGCAAAGGTTAAAAGAGAAGCAGGGCAGAGAACAGTTCGTGGTTGTCAAGAGTCACGACGACGACGACGAGGACAATAGTAGTCATAGTAAGAAACGACAGCGGCGGCGGCGGATGATGATGAGTAAAAAAGGAGAAGAGGAGAATGCGGCCACGCGAGGAAACGAGGACGATAAAACGAAACCTTTTCTCAGTCGCAAACAGAGGAAACTCGCCTTGCAAAGAGGCGAAGTCGTTCTCGAGAGTAACCACAGTAGCGATGATAAAAAGAACCACCGCAAAGCGTCTTTTGCGAGTGAGTTGCAAAAGCAAGCTTTGCTCGCCGCCGCCGAGGCTGGCTTTTAGTTAGTCGATGTAAAAATAGTACTTGATTTTTGGTTGATTTTGTTGGTTCCTTTTCTTTGTGTTCTTTTCTTTGTTTTTCTTTTTTTCAGTGTGGTTCCTTTTGTTGTGGTCCACAAATGGCAAAATTCTTCTCAAAAAATCCAGCGTGGCAACGTCATCTTCATCATTATTCAAAGCGCGTAGTATTATTATTATTATTATTAATAATCATGACCAACACTGCTGCCTTCACGTCCTCGGGGTCGCGCGTCTTCGTTTCGACGTCCAAAACCGTCGCGTCGTCTAAAAGAACGATCGTTCGAAGTTCTTTACAACAACAACATAAACAACAACAACAACAAAAATCATCATCATCGGTCGCGTTATCGTCGTCGACGTTTCAGCACTCATCATCATCATCATCATCATCATCATCATCATCATCATCGTCCAAAAGAGCATTGTCGTCAAAAACGGGACCAAACGTCGTCGTTCGCGCGGAAGGCGGCGATGGACAAGAGGCGGCGCCAGCCACGGCGGCTCCAGCAGCTTCCCCGAAAACGCAAGTCCCGGAGTCGTACATCAAACTTCTCTCGTTCTCCGACTTACCGAGAGGCGACCGAAAGAAAATCGACGCTTTGGGGAAGTCTATTTTACTCTTTTGGTACAGAGATACGATTTGCGCGATTGAGTCGAGATCACCATCAGAAGGCGCGTATTCCGAGGGGTTTGAGAGAGCTCGATTGACGCAAGACGCGTGCATCGAGTGCCCGACGACAAAAACGACGTTTGACTTGAAAACCGGGGAGATTAAAGCGTGGTATCCGGATAATCCAGTGTTGGCAAAATTAACGCCGCAGGAGACGTGTAGAAATATGGAAGTGTTTCCAGTCGTGGTCGCGGAAGAGGAGGATGCGATTTACGTTGGCGTGAAAGATGGGAGTTTAGGTCCAGGGTTTGTCTCGCAATCCTTTAAAGGTGGGTCGGACACGAGTTTGGAGAACAACAACGTTTTCGGCATCGAGCCGAGAATGTACACGGAGGATGGACAGGTATTGGAGGATGCGAGCTCGAGTGGATCAGCAAAGTTAGATCCGGGGACAGTAGCCGTGAGCATCGCAGGTGTGGCGGCGTTGGCGGTTGGCGGAACCGCGACGTGCTTGTATTTTGAAAACTACGTGCTTTTGGGTATCTTTTGGATCGCCGGGTTCGCAGCCGCGGCGAAGGTGGCGTTGGACGTGACCGGCGTTGATATTTCCGAATTGACTAAAGGTGATTAAAGCCACACTGAGAAAAATACTTATACTTATATAATAATATTCTGCTGACTTAAAAACATTCGCAATTGCTATCGTATATGCTCTCTTCTTAAGAAATCTCACCCACCGTGTGTAAACAACTCGTCGTACATTATTACCGCTACTTTCCTTCCCTCTCAAATTAAGTTTAAGCTTGGCCAGTCGCGGCGGCAATCTCAGCCGCGAAGTTAGATTCCTTCTTCTCGATACCTTCACCCAAGTTAAATCTTTCGAAGCGACGGATGGAGATCTTCTCGCCCAATTCCGCGGTGGCTTCTTTGATCAATTCTTCAACCGTCTTGGACGTGTCCTTGATGTAATCCTTCGGCAAGAGCGCCTTTTCGTTGACCATTTTGTCGATGCGGCCTTGGACAATCTTCTCTCTGATGTTCTCCGGCTTGGATTGGAGATCTTCCTTCTTCATTTCGATTTCCTTCTCTCGGGCAATCATCGCCGGATCGCAGTCGTCGGCGGAGATGTATTCAACTTCCGGGCACGCGGCGACTTGCATCGCGACATCCTTCGCGAGATCCTTGAATTTATCGCCTCTGGCGACAAAGTCGGTTTCGCAGTTGACTTCAACCAAAACACCGATCTTGGAACCAGCGTGAATGTACGAGAAAACACCGCCTTCGGCGGCGATGCGGCCTTGCTTCTTGTCCGCAGAGGCCATGCCCTTGACGCGCAACCACTCTTGCGCCTTCTGAACATCACCACCGTTCAGGCCGAGAGCTTTCTTGCAATCCATCATACCTGCACCGGACATTTGTCTGAGCTCCTTGACGGCAGCCGCGGAGACGGCAACCATCTCAACCGGAGCGTCGTCCTTCGGCTCTTCTTTCTTCGGCTCAGCTGGCTTCGGCGCTTCAGCCTTGACGGCAGTCGCCTCGGCAATCTCAGCCGCAAAGTTAGATTCCTTCTTCTCGATACCTTCACCCAAGTTAAATCTTTCGAAGCGACGGATGGAGATCTTCTCGCCCAATTCCGCGGTGGCTTCTTTGATCAATTCTTCAACCGTCTTGGACGTGTCCTTGATGTAATCCTTCGGCAAGAGCGCCTTTTCGTTGACCATTTTGTCGATGCGGCCTTGGACAATCTTCTCTCTGATGTTCTCCGGCTTGGATTGGAGATCTTCCTTCTTCATTTCGATTTCCTTCTCTCGGGCAATCATCGCCGGATCGCAGTCGTCGGCGGAGATGTATTCAACTTCCGGGCACGCGGCGATTTGCATCGCGACATCCTTCGCGAGTTCTTTAAATTTATCGCCTCTGGCGACAAAGTCGGTTTCGCAGTTGACTTCTACCAAGACACCGATCTTGGAACCAGCGTGAATGTACGAGAAAACACCGCCTTCGGCGGCGATGCGGCCTTGCTTCTTGTCCGCAGAGGCCATGCCCTTGACGCGCAACCACTCTTGCGCTTTTTGGACGTCACCGTTGTTTTCAATCAAAGCTTTCTTGCAATCCATCATACCTGCACCGGACATTTGTCGGAGCTCTTTAACCGTAGCCGCGGAGATGGCGGCACCATCAGCAGCCGGGGCAGCAGCTGGTGCGGCCGGTTCGGCAACTGGAGCGGCAGCAGCTGGTGCGGCCGGTTCGGCGACTGGAGCGGCAGCAGCGGCGGCTGGTGCGGGTTCCTCTTTAGCAGCTGGGGCGGCGGCCTGAAAAAATGAAAAAAACGTGAGTATTTTTTACATAAAACAATAAAAAAGTGTTGTCGTCATCTATTACAAATGCGCGGATTTACGTCGACGCGCGGGCTATTCTGGAGAAAAAACAAACGAGGTTTCAAAGTTTTCCCTATTAGCTACTTACCGCAGGTTCCTCAGTCGGTGCGGCAGACGTAGACATGCTCGCCGATGCCGATCCAGACTTCTTTGCTTGCGGGAAGTTGTCCGCCGATAATCCGATAGATTTGAACGCAAACTGAATCGCCGACGCCGACGATTCAACTTCAACGTTCATATCCGAAGCCATTTCGTCCAACTGTGGTGATGAGAAGAAGAGAGTGAGAGAGAGAAATGAATGTGGTCAGTAAAAAAATTTCTCTTTTCCTTATCTGTTCTCACGGCTTCTCCGTCCTTATCGAGATAAAAAGAGGAACGATGCTCCCGCGGTTTGCCGACGAAAAAAATCCTCGCGAGAAGGAGGATAAAAAGCAATCATACAATAAAATCAAGTGAGGCACTTACGTCGAGCTTCTCCTTCATGGATAATTTCACTTTGCTGCCGTCGACGCCTAAGACGCGAACGGTGACCTTATCGCCGACGTTGGCGATATCCTTCGCCTCGACCCCAAAGTCATCGGATAACTCCGAGATGTGAACCAAACCTTCCACACCTTCCGCAATTTCAACAAAAATACCGTAGTTTTGGATCGATTTCACTTCGCAGCCTTCCAAAACCGCACCCTTCTTCAAGTTACCCGCGATTTCAGACTGTTTCTCCTTTTGCAACTTGAACGCTTGTCTCGCCTCAAACTTTGCCTGTTGGTCCGCAGCTTGCTGCGCAACTTCCGCTTCCGTCGGCGGCTGCTTCATCGTCAAAGAGATGCGTCCTTTTTCAATGGATTTAATCCAAATCTTGACCTCTTGGTCAACGGCAACGACATCGCTGACGTTCTCGACAAAGCCAGACTGCAACTCAGAGATGTGCACCAAACCGTCGTTCTTGGCGCCAAAGTCCACAAACGCACCATACGCCGTCGTTGATTTAACTTTGCCGGTAAATTCCTTACCGACTTCGAGGTCTGATTCTTGCACCGTGACGGTCTTCTTCGGAAAGCGGCGCTTCGGCTTCGCTTCATCCGTGGTCGTGGCGGCTTCGCTCGAAGCTTCAGCTTCCGCAGCCGATACCGTGGTGGCGAGCGTTCTCGTCGTCGTCGTCGTCGTCGGTCTCGCCAAACTGTTGTTTTTGTAGTCAAGAAAATATGCAGAAAGAGTCGTTAGAAAGGCAAGTTCTCTCGAAAGTGATTTTCAATCTCGGAAGGGTACGCGAAACGAGCAGCGACGCGCGCAATGGAAAATGCATCAAATCTCTTTCATTTCACTTTATCCATAAGCAAATGACTACGTGTCCCCGACGAAGAAAAAAAAAACTCGGAAACCGCCCGAATGACCACACGTGCGATATAAAGCGTACCTAAACTTGTTGGAATTTCTGATAGTGTTGGAGCGAACGACGCATGCCTGTGATTAGATGAGAGATTCGGTGAGTATTGAGTACACATTGAGCGCTGATTTGCCTCTCGGATTTTGCACGGGGGGGGCGGCGGTGCGCACAAAAAAGCGACGTAAGAAATGCACCGCACAAAAAGAAAAAAATTGTGTTCGTAATGCGCTCGTAAACGCATCCACGCGTACCTTCATGGACATATTCGCGGCCATCCTGACGGCACTAGACATTGCAGACATTAGAATATTCGTTGTAAAATATTACTGAAAGCAAAAAGCGCTTCAAATAAGTGACGACGTTCGCACGTTCGGGAAAGTTCCGGATTAACGCTGAGGCCTTTTTTTGGGTGTGGGCTTTTTTGCGTCTCAGGTTTTAAAATTAGAGATTGAAAAATCTCTCGTCTGTCTTTCCGCCTCTTCTCTTCTGGAGGAGTGCAGCTCTACTCGTATTTTAAACCTGTTTTCGAGCGAAAAATGAGAAGCGCTCTTTCCTTCTTGCTTGCTCGAGACAGACGGAGAGAGGAGAGTTTAATCTTTTCAACACCGCACTTCTTCACTCTTCCAGTACGATACACTACATTTTCCCCACACATCCAACATGATTAATAACAACAACAAAACGATGATTACGACGAAAGAGGAACACGGCAGAGGAATGCTACCGTCGATGACCTCGCCGATGGCGCAGTTAGGGAGAGCGATTGCCGTCGCATCATCCTCGTCGTCGTCGTCGTCATCGACGTCGTTTCTCTTTAATCCTCTGAACGAATTGCGACAAGCCGCTCGGTCTGGTTTCAACTCCGCCAGAAAGAACATTTCCGAGAACAAAGACGCGAAGAAGGCAAACGCGGTGTTTTGCGCGAGCATGAGCGCGGCGCAATATAATAGCAAACATAATAATAGAAGAAGTAATAATAATAAGAACACGATGAACGAAATCATGGTTCCCATCCGAGGAACAAACAAGTTTTTAGGCGCGATGATCCCGGGCGATTCCGCCGTTGAAGTCGTCTTAACCTCCGGGTTGTTCTCCACGTTGAACATATACAACACTCTGTTGATTGGAAGATTGATCGTCACGTGGTTTCCAGCTGCACCGCAGCAAATCGTGTACCCGTTGGCGACTATCTGCGACCCGTACTTGAACTTGTTCCGAGGCATCATTCCGCCGTTGGGCGGAATCGACCTGTCTCCGATTCTCGCGTTTACGGCGTTGAACTTCTTCACGAGTACGGCGGCGGCGTTGCCGGCACAAATTGATGGCGACGGTAACATTGTTGGCGTCCCGGAAAAGAAGAATGTGTTTAAAGGGTTGTTCGCGGAGAAGAAAGAGAAGCGATAATATTTTTTCTCTCTTGGCGTTGCGTTGCTATTGTTATAATATCATTATTATCATTTTATCATTATCATTGCTTGCTCAAATACCGTTTACTTCTTACAAATACAAAACTGTTATTACATGCGTTGTTCTACTCTCTCTCGTATAAAAATGACTTCTTCACAATTCGCGCGCGCGTGCTCTGCTTTTTGTCTAAAACAAAAATCGTCAACGTTTTTTTATTCGTTGCCCCCATCGAGTGAAGAATTCAAAGCTCTCTCCACGTTCTTCACGTGACTTTTCGGATCGTAATCTTCAAAGTATCGATGTCTCAACGCATCTTTCGCTGACACTCTCATGTGTGGCGGATACACCAACATCCTCTTCAATAAATCTAAACCAAACTCGTCGACTTTCGGGCACAACTCCTTCATCTCCTTCGCCTTCCATTTGGGAAACTCCTCCTTGTAATCCGGCAGTTGCGACACTTCTGGCCAAACGGTGTCGACTGGAGTCCCTAACCCGCGAAATATCTTAAATAACTGATCGATTTCAGAGTCTCCAGGAAATAACGGCGACTGATTAATCATCTCCGCGAAAATACACCCAATCGACCACACGTCCACCGGCGTGGAATATTGCTTCGCGCCTAACAAAATTTCCGGCGCTCGATACCATAACGTCACTACCTCGTGCGTGTACGCCCTCAACGGAATCGCAAACGCTCTCGCCAACCCAAAATCCGCTAACTTCAACGAGTTCGTTTCCGTATCGATTAATAAATTCTGTGGCTTTAAATCTCTGTGCAACACTCTGTGCGAGTGACAAAACGCGATGCCGGCGCACATTTGATACACGTATCCTTTAATCACCATTCGATCGTTCGATATGTGCGGACTCGCGTCCATGTGCTTTTTCAAATCTAAATCTAAATATTCAAACACTAAGTAGAGCTTTTTCTCCAAGTGCACCACGTCCACCAGTTTCACGATGTTTTCGTGCCTGAGTTCTTTCAACAAAGAGATCTCTCGAATGGCAGTTGACGGGACGCCTTCTTCTTCTTGCTCTAAACGAATACGTTTCAAGGCTAAAATCTCTCCGGTCGAGCGCACCCGCGCTTTATACACGACCCCGTACGTGCCTTCACCAATCGTATCCACCTGTTATATTTTGTTTTATTTTAATAATATAATACGACGAGAGAAGTTATCATTAGTATTAAATCGTTGTTAGTAATCTCATCGGACGGAAAAGAGAGAAGTAAAAATTTTTGTCGAAGAAGAAGAGAGACATTTTTTTTAGAGGAAGAAGAAGAAAACTGGGTGGCGCACCTTCTCGTACTCCTCCATGTATCTTATCTGTCTCGTATATTTACTACTACTCTACTACCGCTGCTGCTACTTTCTTCTTCTTCTTCTTCTTCTTGTCGTTCTGTTCTTACACAAAACGAAAGACTTTTGACGCTTTTTAGTCCGAACTTTTCGACGAAGATGATTTGAGAGAGATGAGATGATGTTTTTTTTTGAGAAGATTTTATTGCATGCCATTTTTTCAATTTTGTGTGGGAAGTGTTTGATATTACTTTTACAATCGAAGCGCTCTCTTCTCTCTTCTCTCTTCTCTCTCCTCTTCTCTCTTCTCTTATTATAAAGCTAAGTCTAATCTATTCAAGGAGGATCTCAACAGTGCCTCACCAGCGTTCTCGACGAACTTCTCCGCGGTACTTTGTACGTGTTCGAACGTTTCCATTCTCTTATCAAACTCCTTGGCGCGTAAAATTTTCTCGCCTCGAGAGTCGATTCGAGCGCGGATTTTGTCCGCCGTGATCAAGTCTGCGATTTCTTTTTCGAGGTTTTCCACCGAGTCACAATTGAACGCAGACGCCATGGTAGTTAAGCTCAACGCAGAAAACGGCTTGGTGTATTGAATCAACGCTTTTTGACGGATGAGTGAAAAGAGTTTGTGGACGTGTTTCCCGACGTGGATGTCCAAGAGTAACTCTTTTTTAATCACGTCGAGTTTGGATAAGCATTGCGGATATCGCGAATTCCAAAAATCTTCCACAATATCGCGCATTTCCGGAGCCGTACTCAGCATGTCTCGAAACGTGAAGTTTTCGTGGACAACGCGTTTCTTCAATTGCACTCGGTCAAACGTAGCCAAAGCGCACAAGCCGCCGTAGACGGCGACGTCTTGTTGAGAGATAACCTCCGCGTACGAGTTTCCAATCTCCGTTTTCAAGCTCGTAAAGTGCTTCGCGGCTTCCGCGTACTTGCCAAAGTGCAAATGCGCCAACGCCGCCGCGCACGTAAACTTTGCTCTCGTCAAATTTTGTTCTTCTTTGTTTTCTCCCGCGCCGCCTATCCCTTCGATGCCGCCTCCCGCTTGTTGTATAATCGACGGTCGTTGCGCCATTTTCTTCTCGGTTTCGCCCGCCGCCGACTGCTGGTCCACGTTCTTCAAAATCGCCAATCCTTTGTTCGCGTACAGCAAAACCTGCGCCATAGAGTTCAACTCCAAAGCAACTCTAATGCTATTCACGCACAGCGCCAACGTGTGTTTCACGGACGTCCCGTACTCTCTGGATTTCGCGTAACATTGGAACGCTTCTTTCAAGTCACCAATGTTGTAGTAATAATCGCCCAAATCGTTGTGCGCTAATCGAATGGACTCTTTCAAAGAGCTCGCTTTCGAGGAAGTTAACCCTTCGTCCAATCGTTTTCTTTCGTTTTGGTTTTCCAAATCCATCTGACGTGACCAATTTTCCACGAAATCTTCTCCCTCTTCTTCTTCTTCTTCTCCTCCTCCTCCGTTGTCGTCCATGTTCACATCTCCTCCTCCTCTTAACTCCTTCAACTTTATCTTCCTCTCCCGAATGGACTTGAAAATCTCCGCGTTCCTCGTCCCGCCTCTTTTGCAAATCTCTCCCGCTCTTCTCAGCGCTTCTCTCGCGATCTCAACATCGTAACGACTTTTTTCTTCTTCTTCTTCTTTAAATTCTTCTTCTTCTTCTTGGTCGTCGTCTTTTTCCAAACGTTTCAGAAGAGCGTCCGCGATGAACTGGAACCGTATCAGCTTGGCGCTGTCCACGTAGTTTTGAGAGATGGCTTCTATCGCTTGCATGATGATGATGATGGTGATGATGATCTATCTCTTCTTTGGGTGTTTCTTTTATTCTAATATCAATCGCTCAAGCTACCACCAAGTTTTAATGTGAAGAACGTGTATTCGTAGAGAGAGAAGAAAGAGGAGGAGACGAATTTTCATTTTTTGCCAAAATTTGTTGGTCTCGAAACAGCCAACCAAAAAATCAAAAATTTCAAAAGTTTCCTGCGTTCTCCTCCTTTTTCTTGAAACGCGAAGGACGACGAAATCAAGAAAATCAAACGAGATTGAGACACGTCTGCCGATGTCTAGTCACGAAAACACAAAAATTTGCCCACAAACTCCCTTTATCTCTCTCTAATTCTCGTTAGGAGACGCTTTTCTCATCAGAGTTGTCTTCATAAATAAACACACACACACACACACACACACACACAACATCTAACACACCTAATACATACATCTCAAAAATGGCATTCAGCGTGGTGTCATCTTCCTCTTTGCTCTCCTCGAGAGTCTCGACTCCTCTCAAGAAGCAAAACAAAAGAAATTCAAGAAATTCTCACGCGTTTTCGTGTAAAGCGATGAGCGATGCGGAAATCGACGCGAAATATCCCGTCGGAGGGAGCGTTTACAAGGTAAAAAGTTTTTGAACCTTTCCTTCTGTTTTCCCTCTCTCTTGTTCCGTTGTTACGATTCATCATCGACAAAACCAATGTCTTCTGTTGATCTTGGCGATGAAAGAGAAGAAGAAGAAGCTGTTTGCATTCTCCAATTGATCATTTTTTTTGCCCTACGCCGACGACGAAGCAGAGATACGAGAAAATCTCTTCTCTCCTCTCTGCTTCCTTTTCATTCAAAAATAAAACTAAAAACTTTAAAATGAAACATTTTTTTTCCTTCGTACTCATCAATCAAACTATTACAGGTTGTTTTGGACTGCTCTCAGTCGAACATCGCGCTCGGTTTACTGTTAAAACCAGGGGAGGACGGCAGACCGGTGGTGAAAACCGTTCGCCCTGGGGGCAAAGCGCTCGGCAAAGTGTCGGTGGGCGATACCATCTTAGCGACGACGTACGTCGGTTTGACGAACATCTCGGAAAACTCCTGGGGTAAAGCGGACCGAGGGTGGGTCGATACCGCGACGGTGTCGTACGATGACGCGAATGCGGCGATGACTACGAACGCGAACACGATTGGCTTGATTTTGGATCACGAATACAAGCCGTCTGGCGGCGGCGCGAGGGTGGTGACTTCGTCCAACGGCGAAGACGCCAAGGCGTGGGCGAAGGCAAAAGCGGCCGAGTTGAAGGCGAAGAGAAGCAGATAAACGTTTTTTGTAAAAAGATGTTTACAACTATGAACACTCTCTCTCCCCCTCTCTCTCTTTCTCTCTCTCTGAGTTTGTCGGTGATGATGTACTAATTAGCGTGCGGTAAAATGAAGAAGATTTTGAGAGAATGAGAAAAAGAGAATTCAACACTTTTACTTTACTTTTTAATATAAGTTTTACAAACAAGTTTTTAAAATCACATACAACAACTGTCTAAAGTAGTAGTTTATTCTTGTTCGGCACTTTCTATTGTATCTATTACTATTGTTCCGGACACGGGACGTTACAGGAGACTGGACACGCGGGGCCTTTACTATCCCTCGCGCCACCGTTCGAAACCATAAAGTCCTTATTTTTTTCACACCAACCGTCTTTCGCCCATTTCGCGCACTCGTCCCATTCGTCCACGCACTTGCCGTGTTGTTCCGTGCGTCTCGATAACGCCGGCATCGGTAACGGAGAAGTGAACATCCCATCGAACTTAGCTACTCGTATCCATTTCACTGCGGTCCATTTTTGGCCTTTGACAACTGGGCACGCGCCGTGTAAACTTCCCATGTCCAGTTTATAATCATCCGTCAACGACCAAAATAACAGGGCATCGCCTTTGACAGATTTCACCGGTAAGCCGTGTTTGGTACATTCGGACCACTCGTGAGGATTACCTTCTTCCGTTAAATCAAACGTCTCAGCTCTCGTACCTCTCGGAAATATAGTCTCTCCGCCTTCCTTGGTGTTTTCCAAGTAAATCAGCATGGTGGCCATGCGTTGGCCTCCTCGTTTCGGCGAAGGATTAACCGCGTCGTGGAAGTAATCAAAGTGCGGATCGTATTTCTGACCAACATCGTAGCGCAAGATTTGCATGCCTTCACCGTTCGGTTCGGGCGTCCCCGAAGCCGCGGCTATTCTATATTCTATATTTTCCAAAGTTTTATCCGCGGCTTTGCGAAGAAACATTCCCGCAGAAGTTCGGATGGTGGAAGGCACCGAGGTACCACCGGCGCCAACCACGGTACTCGGCGCCAACTCTGCTTTAGCCAACTTCATCAAATGATCGCACTCTTCCGCCGAGAGAAAGTTTCTAAACAAATACGCTTTCGGTTTAACCGCACTCAACACCAACGGCGGCATTTCCGGAAAGCCCGGTAAATCTTTGAGTAAGTGCGCTTGCCCGTATATGCTTTGCGGAAATGTTGTTAAGGGCTCGCTTTCCGTCGCACTATCACTACCATCCATCTCAATCAATCGTCTCCTTTTCTCGTCTTCGTCCTCTTCCTCGTCGTGCGATTTCTCTCTCTCAAGCGCTCCGCCCAACGCCTCTTGTATCTTCTCCTCCACGTCCAACGTATCTCCCGGCGTCTTCTCTTCGTCCTCGTCCGCGTCTTCCAAGTGCGCGTCCAACGCCCGTCTCGTTCTCTCTTTCTCCAGGTGTTCCAGTTCCAGTTTCTTCTTCGCCTGGCCTTTCTCGAATATGAGACGTTCCACGCGACCAAACGGACCTTTAAACTGTCTTTTTTCATTATTTTTATCACTCTTCTCCGCTGCTAATGCTGCTGCTTGGCGATTTCTACTTCTGTACGCCCCGGCTAACGGGCCTTTTCGGATTCTCTCCCTGTTGTTCTTATTACCGCTATTTTCTTCTTCTTCTTCTTCTTCTTCTTCTTCTTCTTCTTCTTCTTCATCTGCTGAAGGAACCAACAATTTCTTCTTCTTTAACTTCTTCTCTCGTTTCACCAATTCGCGCGTCACTCGTGCTTCAATTTCTCGATTCATTCGCTCTCGATTGAATTCTAAACTTTGTTCGTTCGACGAAAGCATGGTGACGGTTAAAAACGACGCCCACAGAAAACAAACAGCCGCGAAAAACCACGGCGTTTTCGTCGTGGAAAATCGTGTCGCGTTCAGAGCTGATTTCCGAAGTAACCGAGAGGCGTTGTTCGAAGAAGAGGTGGACATCATTTTTTCTCATCCATTCACTTTTGGTGATTTTTGTGATGTCCAAACTTTGTGCGAGTTCGACTAATAATAATGTGTGTTGTTTTTTGTGTTTCATGCATCATCAGTGTGATCATCATCAGTCAGTGTGCGGGCTGCAAAAACAAGTGAAAAAGAAAAAAAGGAAAAAATCTTTCTGCTTTTTGCAGGTGTTGTTGTTTTCTGCATAAAAAAATAAAAAATAATAATATGTTGAAAAGACGCCGAGGACAAAACGCGAGCATAAACCCGGCGTTGGAGCACATCGAAGTGGACGCGGATATTTTGAGAGCGAGCTTAACGTGCGAAATGTGCAAGAATATACTCAGAGAGGCGAACACGGTGGTATGTTTTTTATTAGTTTTTTTAAATGATGATTTTTAAAAATGTTTCTCCTCTCTCTCCTCTCTCTTTTTACTTTTATCAAACAAACAACAACAGACGGAATGTTTGCACTCGTTTTGCTTCCAGTGCATTAGCTCGAAGATGATCGTCGGGCAATCGAATTACTGTCCGGCGTGTGGGTCGTCAGATTCGAGTTTAGGCGTGAACCCGTTTTTGGACAAGAAGATTATCACCGACGGAAGGAAGAATCACTTGTGTCAAACTTTTAGAGAGATGTTAGAAGAAAAAGAAGTAGTAGAAGATGGAAAAGGAGAGAAAGAAGGAGGAGAGAAAGAAGGGGAGAAGAAAGGAGAGGAGCAAGCGTCTATGGAGGAAGCATAGCAGAGAAGATGTCTTCTTCTAATTCGATATACTCGTAGTTTTATTAGCGCTCCCTACCTAATACCTAAATGAAATAATTCATTATTTCTTCGGCTTGCGTCTGCTCCGAATAGATTGCAATTCACTCTTCGGCTTTTCTCCGTCACTATTGATATTACTACTGCTACCTCTCTCTTTCTTCGTCATCGTTCCAATTAAATACGGAAATAGCGGTAACGTCTCCCACTTCTCGTCCACTTCCATCGGGTTAAAGAGCGCTCGGCCGTTCTTCTCTAAAACGTCCATCAACTCGTCCGATTTCGGCTCGATGAAAATCATCGCCGCTTGACCGTCTGATTTCAACACTCTCGAGCTTTCTTTCAGCACATCTCCTAAAACTTCTCTTCCTTTTTCCTTCAACACTCGCGTAAATGCCCCGGTACTGACCACCGCGTCCATCGACTCCTCCCGCATCCCGGACAAACTCTTCTCGTACGCCGCGGTTTCAATCTGCACGGGAATCTCCGCCTGAACGGAGATCTGCCCTAAAAGATCTCCTTTCACCTCTGGACCTTTATACGTGACAAACTTCACGTTTTTTGGATAATAATACAAGTTTCTTCCGCTGTTCCCGCAATCGTACTCCAGCACTCTCGCGTCCGGTTGAAATATTCGCAACGTCAAGAATTTCGCCGCGATGTATTGCAAGCGCGTGTACACGATTATTCGGGCGATGCCAAAACCTAAACTTAATCCTAGAAGTAAAGCGATCGGATACGTCACATCTAGCGATGATAAGGCTTCTTCGCCTTCCAACAACGCGTTCGTTTTGTTCCTTCTTCTTTTGTTGTTGTTGCTACTAGGTGTTGTTCTTCTCAACATCATCACCGAATTTTTGTCTCTTCTTCTTTCCCGAAAAGTAGCGATGAGAGTACTCTGTTTGCCCGGCCGCCGGAGCCGAGCAAAACGGGAGGAGGATGTGGAGGAGAGAGAGGAGGTCGTCGCAGTCACAAAAGAAGAAGTAAACATAATAATAATAATAGAGTGTCTTCTGTTAAAGTGTTTTGACGACTTTTGTTAAAAAAACCGCAGAAGTATGAATTTGACGAATCAAAAACAAATGAAGAATTTTCTTCGGCTTCACAAAAAAAGTTTCACTCGAAAGCTCTCGACTACTTTCAGAATAGAAGAGATGTTCACCACTACCCCTATGAACGCTTTGTTTCTGCCGCGGCTGCTGCTACCGACGGCTCCTCCTCCTCCTCACGCGACGCCGATCTCCTCGCGTAAAAGGAGCAGTAGTGCGACTTTTCGCACGACTACTTTATGCGTGACTCCTCGTGCGACCGCATCACCTTCATCATCACCATCATCATCATCATCATCAACAACAACAACGAATAATAATAGTGTTGTTAATAAGAAAAAAATCATCGTGAAAGTCCAACCGCAGCAAACTTTATCGATCGTCTCCAAAGAGAACGGGATATCGATTCCAGATATTGTTCGATTGAACGGGTTAGGTACGCGGAGAACTTTACAAGTCGGAGAGGAATTGATCGTGAGCGATTTTGAAGGAAATGTTGGCGATGCTGATGTTGGGTATAAGATTATTGAACGCGCAAAGATGACGACGATGATGATTACGAGCAGCACAGATGAAGAGAAGACTACTGTTGAGAAGGAGAAGGAGATCGTTTCATCTTCTTCTCCATCGACGACGTCTCCGACTGATGAGACGACGACAGAAGAGAAAGAACAAAACGTGAAGAAAATCTTACGACTCGTGCCCGAGAACGCGAAAGAAGCAATAATGAGAAAGATTGAGCGCTTAAAAGTGGAGACGACGAATAAAAGCGATGCCAGTACTGCATCCTTAATACAAGTCGTCCCGCGAAGCGTAACCGCCTCGGTGCCGTTTACGACATCTTTTGGAGTTGGCGTCGGGGCGGCGGTGTTGAGCATGGCGTTGGTAGCGACAAATATCGGTCGAGATGGTAAGGGAAAAGAAGAAAAAGAAGAAGAAGAGAAGAAAGAAGTGGGTTTCGAAGTAGAGAGTAGTGGTATTAGTAGTAGTAGTAGTAGTACTAGAGATAGTAATAGTAGCAACGAAGAAATAGAAGCGGTATCGGTAGAAACAAAACTCGTCGAGAAAGAAGTAGCGGAAGAAGTGAAAGTCACCACACCGCTGCCGACGGTAGAAGTTGTCGAAGAGAAAGAAGATGTGGCCGAAGTTGATCGTTCTGAGTCGTCTCCGGCGCCTTTGGAACGCTTGAAAGGATGGATGGACGAGAGGGACGCTCAGGAAAATTTCGAAAGTTCGATCGAAGAATTTAAGGCCAAGCTGGCAGCAGCGCAAGACGCGCTCATCGTGTTGCAAGATCAACTGGAACAGAGCAAACGAAAGAAGAACAGCCAAAAGTGAAAGGAGTTATTTTGTACTACCAGTATTTTTTTTATGAGATCGTATTTATGTATTAAAAATAGGTGTCGCTTTAACATTTTGGGCACGTCCATTCCTTTGGCGCTCGTCGCAAAGCCGGCTTGCAGCATTTGCCGTGCGCGAAGCAGTTGCACTTGACGCATCGCATCGTAACTTTCACCGTGTCGTTTATTTCATTGCACATCACGCACGTCGTATCGTTTTTTTTCTTTTCTGTCTTCTCTTCCGTCAAACTCTTGGTGCTCACTTTTCTTTCCTCTTTGTTGTTCTCTCTTTCCGCCGCTTCGAGCAAAAGCTTTCTTAATTTCATCGTCTTCTTTCTTTCTTTGAGCAACGCCAGCTGCGTTTGCTCTAAAGCGTTGTGCAATTGCTCGAACTTCAACGCTAACGCGTACGACATGCTCTTTTCTTTCTTGTTCTTCTTCATCTTCTTTGACATTTTCTTTGACTTTTTCGCCTTGATGCATAGCGTCGCCGGAGACTTGTTGCTGCTTTTCGTCGAAGAAGGCGGCGTCTTCGCGTTCTCCTTGCCTTCGTCAAATTCTTCTTCCTCTTCGTTCTCGTCCTCGTTGGAGTGGTTCTCTGCATCGCTCAACCATTCCATCACGGCTCTCCCGGGAGTCACTTGCGGCTCCGCCAACTTTTCGAGAGCTTGGGCGAGTTCCATCGCTGGCGGCTGCGACTTTAACAACTTTTCGCAATCGTTCAAACACTTCGTCGCTGCGATGTCGTCTTTCGCGTCCTCCTCTTTGGTTTCAAACAACGCGTCGCGAATGGCTTTCGCGTTCGGCGTCGATCGAAACAAATCAAAGCCTTCGAGGTTGAAAATCTCGTTCCCGTTCGTATTGGCGGGCGTATTATTCGGCGCTTGGGGTCGGCTCTTCAACCCACCACTCGTTAACGGGGCCGTCTTGTTCGTCTTGTTTGTTTCAATCGATGAATTTGGCGATGGCGTCATGTTGGAGTTGTTGTTGTTCGTGTTGTGTGACTTTTTCGTCGCCGGCGTATCTTGCACTTTCCTCGCGCCCGATTTTCTCGTAGGGGGCGTCGTATCTTCGTCGTCCGAACACGCCGGTTTGAACGACACAGACGAACGCCTCGGTTTCTTATTGTTATTATTGTTCTTATCGTTGTTCTCATTCTCTTTATCTTCGTTCGAAGACGTCGGCGTCGTCGTCGATGCAGTAGTATTCGTGTTCTTGTTGCACGTAAACGATATCCTCGACGGCTTCCTCTCTCTTTTCCCGCTCAACACGGATAACCCCCAGGACTCTTGCGCCAATCTCTCTGCTTCCCCAACTTTCCTCTTCATAGACCCAGAAATCATGCACGTCACTTCCGGTGTCCCGGTTTGATTCTTTGGAATCAATTTCACTTGAAACTCTTCCTCGTTCGCGAACGATATCGATTTTCGTCTCGGCGAGTCTTGGCCAAAACGAGCAGCCAGTCGTAATTCGAGAGGTTTCAGCGCCGATTTGTGCGGTGATTTCGGCAATATCTCGTTCACTTCCTCTTTCTCCGGCGTGCACTGCGGCTCGTCGTCGTCTTCTTCGTCTTCGGAGGAATCCTCTTTTACGCTCTTCTTTATCTTCTTTATCTTCTTCTCTCCACCGCCGCTCGAAAAAGAAGTCGTCTTCCTAGCAACTGAATTTTTCTTCCCCGATGATGATGAAATCAAATTCGACGACAACGGGGACGACGACTTCGTCTTCTCGTGAGTAGTATTAAAACTACTCGAAGATAACGGGTACAATTTCGCGTGCATGGACGGTGAGACCGCTTTCACCACGTTCTCGAGCAGTGGTGACGACATGATGATGAATATGAGTGTGTGTGTGTGTGAGTAAATGAGGAAATATCTGATAAAATTTCCCCCTCAAACAGTTGTTTTGCTTCCTTCCCCTTTTGTTTGTTTGTGTGTCAGCCTTTTTTTTTCTTTTTTTTCTTTTTTTTCTTTTTTTGTCTGCTTCTTCTTTTATTCGAGACCACCTACGAATGATGAAAAGAGCGTCACACCCTTCTTTTGTGTTTTCCTAAGAATATTAGGAAGAATACTAATAATGATACAGAAGAAGACAACAACAACAACAACAAGAAGAAGAAGGGATGACGATAAAGAAGGAAAAGAGCAGTCGTCGTGTTTTGGAACGGTGGTCGTTTTGAAAGACTCGTTTGGTTTTTTACGGTTAACGCACGATTATTACGACCCCGAGGAGGAGGATATTTGTGATGATGATGATGTTGTTGTTTTTGATGATGTTGATGCAACATCATCATCATCATCAAAGCGTGTACCGACTCTACGCGCGCAAGCGCAACTGTTTTTCCACATCACCGAGTACTTTAAAAACCCAGAGTTACAACAAAAAGAAGGAGAAGAAGAAGAGGATCGACCGTTACTGGCCGGAGATATGGTGAAGTTTAAAGTCGTCCGAGGAGGACAAGAAAAAGGAACAGGCGGGAAACAACAAAACGAGAACAAGGAAGGAAAAACGCACAAAGCGACGGACGTCATGCGATGTTCGAAAGGAGATTTGAGAGTGAAAATTATACAGGAACAGGTGGAAGGTGTGGTGAAAAGAGGGTTGAAAGGGAAAACGAAACACGAAGCGTACGGTGGGTGCGTGTCGTGTTCTTTACTAACATCAACAAAGGAGAACAAAGAAGAGGAGAAGAAGAAGCTTATGGAGCTCGAATTCGCCGGCGCGAACGTCGCGGAGAGTTGTAAGAAAAAGTTGAAGCAAGGAATGAAAGTTCAGTTTAGTTTAGGTCGAGAACCGACGACGAGAAAATACGTGGTCGTAGACATAGCGCCGATAGAAGGAGGAGGCGTTGAAGAGAAGAAAACGAAGAAGAAGGAAGGAGATGAAAACGACGACGACCAAGATAAAAAAATCGAGGAAGAAGAAGAAGACGAGTATTTCGAAGAGATTCCAACATCCTACGGACGCGTCGATAAACTCTCGCAATCGTTCGGGTTTATTCAGAAAGCGCACGGCAGAATGCCTTCGCACAACAACGGCAACAGGAGAGAAGAACAAGGTTTATTCTTTCATTACACGGCTTTAAAAGACAAGACGGATGTAGGAAAGTTGACCGTCGGCACCGCGGTAAGTTTTGAAATCGTCAAGGTGAGTACAGGGAGCGCTAAAGGTAAGAAAGCAAACGCAATAAACGTTCAATTATGCGACGAGGAAACCGTTCGAGCGATCGAGTCGGAACTCAGACTTCAGCGTAAGCTCGCCGAGAAAGAGAAAAACGCCGCTTTGCTCGATAAAGACGGCATCGATGGTGATTCCTGGGGTAAGAAGAAAGTAAACGTCGTCGACGAGAGTAATAATAGCAAAAATGGTAAAAAATACGTAGAAGCGCCGGCATCTGGGGAAGAAGAAAATGCATCGTCGTCGGAACAGCAAAATGATTCTTCGGTTTCGTTAGAATTGGGTAAAATTGCCGTCATCAAGAACGGTTTCGGTTTCATCAAATGCGAAGAACGCGTGGAGGATGTGTTTTTCCATTTCACACAATTGAAGAATTTCGAAAACCCGAAAGTGGGAAAAATCGTTCAATTCACTGTCCACAGAGATCAAAAAAGAGACGCAATGGTCGCACACGACGTGTGCGAAGCTCCAGAAGGCTCGAAAGTAGTCTTTGAAACCGTCGATGAACGAAGCATTCGAGGCGTCTGTAAAGAACGCCTGGTATTTGCCTCCGGTCGAAGTTTCGGAAAATCCTCATTTTCGTCCAATGCGAGCAACAATGGAACGGTTGTCGTCGAAAACGCGGGCGGAACTTCGCAAAGTTACAAATTTAAAACCGTCGTCGACCGAAACTGCAATCCGAAACCCGGAGATTTGGTTTCTTTTTGCGTCGCCACTGATAAACGAGACGAGAAGAAACAGTTCGCGACGAAAGTGAAATTAGTTCAATTTACCGGTACCGTTGTGAGTGCGAAAAGCGAAGGTTCGTATGGCTTTTTTTCGCACAGCGATCCAGATACCGGCGAAATCGGAAAAGCGTTCTTCCACGGCGCGGATGTGGATGGCGGCGTGACCTTATTCGAAGGCGACGAGGCGACGTATTTCGTGAACCAATCGCAAGGCGAGAATAAAGAGTACACGGCGAAACGTATTAAACGAACGAAAGAAGGTCCGAATGCTGGAGTTTCGACGCCAACAAGGTCAAACTCAGCCATGGGAAGTGATAACAACGGACGCGATTCGCCAAGACCACAGTTCGTCGGTTCTCAATTCACGCTTTCGAAAGGCCCGGACGGTACTTCAGGTTTCAGCAGAGGACGAGGTAAAGGCCTGGCGGAGAAAGCAACCGCGGCGGTTTCGAGGTTAAAGTTGGACGCAGCAGAATTTGTCCTTGGTGGAGGACACACGTCGTCCGTTTCCGCTTCGTGTGGGTCGAGAGACGACCTCGCCGCGTTCGAAGACGCCGAAGAAGAAGAAGAAGAAGAAGAAGAAGAAGAAGAAGAAGAAGAAGAGGAAGAAAATATTTAAAATGATAGATAGCAAAAACTAGAAGAAGCAAATCAGTAATGTTTAGTAATAATATCAACATCATCAAATCAATCATTTGTATGTACATTCCTGTTTCGTTATATCATATTAAATACCTCTATTATATAATAGTAATTCGTATATTACTCTCTTTCCACGACGGCGGCGGCGCCCATCCCGCTTCCGATACACATCGACACTACTCCGAGCTTACACGACGCGTCTCTGCTATGCATCTCGTGCAACAACGTCGCCATGCATCTCGCCCCGGTCGCCCCTAACGGGTGCCCGAGCGCGATAGCCCCTCCGTTTACGTTTACGATATCCTTGCTCAGCTTCAAATGGTTCACGCAATACGACGCTTGACTCGCGAACGCTTCGTTCAACTCGAATAAATTGATATCCGAAACTTTCACGCCGGCTCTCTCGCACGCGTCCGGAATGGCCACGGCTGGACCAATGCCCATAATTTCCGGCGGACACCCAACCGCGCTGAACGATTTCCATTTGGCCATAATTTTCAACCCGTTTTTCGTCGCGTACGATCGTTTACACAAAATAACTACCCCGGCGCCGTCGCTGACTTGACTCGCGTTCCCGGCTGTCGTGCTCCCGCCTTTTTTAAACACCGGTTTCAACTTTGCTAAATTTTCCACCGTCACGCCCTCTCGAATCCCGTCGTCCTCAGATACGACGATTTCTTTCTCCTCTTTCGTCTCTTTATCGATAATTTTCGTCACCACTGGCACAATTTGACTCTTAAACTTCCCGTTTCGTCTCGCCTCGGCGGCTCTCCGGTGACTCTCCGCGGCGAACGCGTCTTGCGTCTCTCTCGAAATGTGCCACTTCGCGGCGACGTTTTCACTCGTGACTCCCATAGGAATCAAACAATTCTGCGCGTTCGTCACGCTCGCGGCTTTTGGGTTGAACCCTCCGTCCCATTTCATGGGATTCTTACTCATCGTCTCCACGCCAGCCGCGATGCCAACCTCGTAATATCCGGCTTTAATCGCGCTCGCCACGTCCGCGCACGCTTGCAATCCGCTCGAACACTGTCTGTTCACCGTTCTCACGGGAACTTTCACCGGGAACCCGGCTAAAAACATTCCAATTCTACACTCGTTCGCGCGTTGACTCGAATCTCCTAAAACTGATCCAACGACCACGTCGCCGATATCGTTCGCGTTGATATTCTCCGTCTCTCTTAAAGCGGCAGCTAAAACCGTTGCCACGAGATCGTCCGCGGTGGTGTCTTTTAATCCGCCTTTTCTCGCGCGAGTGATTGGCGTTCTTAACGCGCAGACGATGACCACGTCGTCTGGGTGTTTCGACGACTACATTTATTTAGAAAGAAGAGATGATTTGCTGTGAGAGACGACAACGACGACTTCAAGGATGATGATAAAAACGCGCACAACACACAACACATCAAAGATGAAGAAAAAAACAATACACAAACGAACGCACCCCGAACGGAGAGGAAAAGAAAGACGTCTCCTGTCGTTCCACGAAACTGTTATTCGTAGTAGAACTCTCGTTATTTAAAAGAGGCGCAGAAACGACAAAGTGCGTTTTCAAGCGTTCGACGCGTTTCATCGCGTTATTCGTGTTGTTGTTTGACATGATGATGATGATGATGTGTAGAGTGATGGAACACCAACGACACCAATAAAAATGGCGGCTTCAGAGACTTTTTTTTGCTTCTTTTTTCTCATGCAAAATTTTTTCTTCAAAATCAACAACAACCATAAAACACACAAACAAACAAACAGAAGAGACAGAGAGAGATTTGGCACTGAACACACATCAACACAACATAATCTCTGAGGATGATGATGATGATGAGGGCTGCTCGTTGTGCTCCTCACGCTGCTCGCGCTGCTCTTCTCCCCCTCGCGACGACGACGACGACGAGTAGGACGATTCAGACGAGAGGAGGAGGAAGAGGAAGAGGAGGAAGAAGAAGACAACAACAACAACGAGAACAACGAGGCATTGGAATTGGAAAACAGTTGGAAATTCGATGTCAACAAAAAAGCAGCGCGACGATTCAAAGTAGTTCAGACGATTCAGACGAAAACAGAAAGAAGAAGAAGAAAAAACGAGTGTTGGTAATTTCAGGTCCAACGTCGGTGGGGAAATCCTCCGTGGCCATCTCCATCGCGAAACGCGTCGACGGAGAAATAGTCTCCGCCGACTCTGTGCAAGTGTATCGAAACTTGAACGTCGGTTCCGCGAAACTTTCTAAAGAAGACATGCAATCGATTCGACATCACATGTTGGATTTGAAATCACCTGTGACGGAAGATTTTGATGTCGGGGAGTTTTATGAGTTAGCGAATGGGTACATAGACGATATTCACGCGAGAGGGAAAGTACCGATCGTGTGCGGCGGGACCGGGATGTACGTGAAATGGTTAACCGACGGGAAGCCGAACGTGCCGAAATCGACGAAAGAGAGCAGTTTGAGAGCAGAAAAGGAAGTGCGAGAGATACGAGATCGATATAGTAATACTAGTAGTAATAACGATGATGACGATGATGGGAATAAAGCGCAGGCGTGGGATGAAGCCATCAAGTACTTAAAACAGCGAGGGGATTCGGAAACCGCCGGGAAATTAGCTCGAAACGACTGGTATCGATTAACGAGAGCGTTGGAAATCTTAGACGTTTCCGGAGGAAAACCGAAAGGATCGTTTCAACCAGTCAAAGATGAGAGTAAACAGTTTCACTGTTACGCGTTGTCGATGAACAGAGTCGATTTATATCGAAGAATGGATCAAAGAGTCGAAGAGATGGTTGCAAACGGCATATTGGACGAAGCGGCGTATTTGTTGAGAGAAGGCGTGAAGCCGAATACGAATTCGGCGTCGAGAGCGATCGGGTACGCGCAAGCGATCGATTATTTACTGAAATGTAAGCGTGAAAAAGAGAATAACAGTGAGTCGTCGATAAACAATGACGCCACTTTACTCCTCGAGTTTATCGACGAGTTACAAAGAGAAACGAGAATGTACGCGAAGAGACAATTCACGTGGCTTCGATCGGAAAAGCAGTTCCAATGGATCGACGCGAGCGAGGGCGCTGAAATAGCGAGCTCGCGAATATTTGAGAAGTTTAACAACGCCCAAATCGATGTTGATGATGAAGAAGAAGAAATTAACGAGTCAAATAACAACTCGTCCATTTGTGAGGTCACTAAAGAAATGGCGAACGAATTGAAACGGTACCGCGTCGAGTTGAAACTCTTCCACGACGAAAGCATTAGAAAAGCGACTGTTGAGCGCGTCGCCGATATAGTTTCGCGCATGTAGTAATGTAATTTAGAATTTTTAGAAAATACAGTATGATAGTAGCTCTTAAATATTCGTATTATTTACTTCTATATAGCGGCGGCTAATTTTGCTAATACGGATTGGTCTATACCATCCGTCGCGACGAAAACCTCCTCCTCCCGAACGCACGTCGTCTCGCTCCCATCGAAACACGAGTTTGTGCACGTCCAGATTCCTACAGAATTGAAATCGAACGCAATCGCATCGGATTCCGAAATCCCACCTTTCCTCCCAGCCTTCGCGCGCAATCGTAAAGCGTCTTCGATTTCTTTTAACAATCCAGGGGTTAACTGTAACTCCATTTCGCGTTTGCCTTTGCATTTCTCGCACGGTTTTGATTTTCTCGTCGGCAAATCGCCGTCTGGCCAAACGATATCGCAATCGCGCGTTCGAAAGCAATATCGAGCGATTTGCGCCGGCGCTCGAGCTATGCGTTTTTGAAATTTCAAATACTGTTCGGACGCGTTGATGGATTCGCCTTTTTCGTACGTTTCGCCTTGCCACGAGGAAGACACTTCCTTCGTCCCAGATTCGTCCATCATGTCCTTCATCTCCACGGCTTTCCCTCCGGCGTGCAACGCGAGCAAACTCTTCTCAATCTCCGAAACCTCCAAACCTTCCTCTTGCGCGTACTTATTCAACATGGAATCTACTTTCGCACTCAAACCTAACGCCTTTCTCTTCGCCTCGGCCTTCGTAGGCTCCAAATCTGAACACACGTAAAATTCCGGCAACGCGTTTGGGGCGTCTTCGTGATACGATTCAATGAGTGTTTCATCGCCTCCTTCTTCTTCTTCGAGCAACTCGACCGCCTTTTTCCTCTCTTTTTCTTTCAACATCACCTCGTCCAACTGTTTCGTCAGCTGCTCCAAAGACTCTTCCTCTTCTTTCTTCGCTCCATTCTTCGCTTCGCCGTTCCAATCGTCTTTGCTCTCCGCGCATCCCCAATCGTCGTTCGTTCCAAACAAATTTTCGTTTTCATTCAAACACTCTTCCTTCTTCGCATTATTCACATCCCTTCTATTTTCGCTCGTGGTCTCATTCCCTTTCCGTGTTCTCTTTTGCACTCGAAACGCTCGCCACTTTCCTCCCATCGTCGATTCGCTATTAGGAGGAGGACAACAGTTTTGAAAATTTGTGCACGAAAACACGTACAACGTTCGCTCGAGAATATCTTCCTCTGTTCCGTCTCTCGTCCTTGTCAACGGCGCGTACGCCTGGAAAATCAGCGAGAGTTTACTCTCGCACGATGTACATCGCATTTGCTCCTCTCTCAAAAACACATTATTCGCTCTTTCGGACGCGTCATCATCATCGTTGGCGAACTTGAAATTTGGTTCGCCGCCAACTTTCGTGGCAAAAGCGTCCAATTCGTAGACGTCTTTTGAAGAGACCATTCGGCCGCTAAAGCCGAGATATGTTTGACTCTTTTCATCATCTTCTGAATCGTCTTCGCTACTGCTATTCTCAACGCTATTCGTGCGTCGTTTTGTGTGCTCTGCATCATCATCTCTTCTGGCCATGATGATGATGATTTTGACGAGTTGATTTTTTTTTTTCTGAAGAAGAGAAGAGAAAAGGGGGTCTGCGTGTTGTTAAAATTGACAAAAAGCTTTGAAGCCGTCAAAAAAAAAAGAGTGAGAGACCAACCCCTCTTTCTTTTCTTTTCTTTCTTCGCAAACAAAAGAAGGACGACGACTCACCATCATGACGACGGTTGCGACTACTCCTTTTGATGCCAGTCGCGTGTCCTCGTCGTCGTCAGTAACGCGCGTTGTTCGCTCTTCTTCTTTGTCTTCTTCTTCTTTTCGGAGGACGACGACCAACAACAACAATTTCGAGGTTTTGAGAAGTGGAAGAAGAAGAAGAACAAACAAACCTATTTCTTTGTCATCACGTTTTAGTAAACCAAAGACGACGGTGAACGCCGCCGAAGGATCTCCGACGAGCAGCACTTCTCAACAACAACCCCAGCCTGCGTTTATTCCCGCGCACGAACGACAAACGTTATCGAAAATTCCTCCGGAACAGCTCGCTTCTGGGGGCATGCGATTGTCCGCACAAAACGAGGATTTCAAAGTCTCCTTCCGAAGGTTTTTAGCGTACGAGTTCATGTCCATGGACGAAACGTACGACGAGACGAAAATTTCAGTGTTGAACCTGGATCCTCCAATATTTACGGTGGAGGAGTTCATCTCGGAACAGGAGTGCGACAATTTAGTATTAGCGGCGAAAACGAGCGGTGGTTTAAAAGTCTCCGCCATAGGCGGCGGCGCCGCGAACGAGAACATTCGCACGAGTAAGACGGTGGCGTTGAACTCGCACGGGTTGGAAAATCACGCGAGTAAGAAGGCGATTTTAGCGAGCGCGGAGAAATTATTGCCTGATATACGAGGATTGAGTACAAAAAAGAACGCGTTTAAAGCACCGGCGGGTGGGAAGAGCGAGTGGGCGTTCGAGTTGCCGCAAGTTGCGCATTATAGCGGCGGAGAATATTTTAAGAAACACGAAGACGCGTTTCCGATTGGCATCGCCACGGAGAAAGGGTATCAGAGAAGAGCGACGGTCTTGGTGTATTTGAACGATGTTCCGAATGGTGGAGTCACTCGATTCGAGTATTTAGATTTGGATGTCCAACCGAAAAAAGGGAAGTGCTTGGTTTTCTTCCCCGCGAGCGTGGCGGCGATGCCGGATCCGAGGACGTTACACACGGCCACAGAGGCGGAGAACGGGTGCGAGAAATGGGTATCTCAATTATGGGTGAGTCACTCAACCCCACCGGCGTCGGCTGGGAGTAGTGATAATAGTGCTAGTGCTGGACAACCAGCGGATGTTGCTCCGAAAAAACTCAACCGAGCGCAACGACGGATCCAGGAACGAGAGGAAGCCAAAGCTGCCAGAAAGAAGAAATAAACGAGAAGAAAACTTTTGTACGTATCAAGTATTGTATTGTATTCTATTCCTATTCCTATTCCTATTAATTCACTGTTTCCTCTTTACCAACAACGCGTTCACCGCCAGGTATTGCATGACGTCTACGTAATTCTGAGAGTTGTGTTCCAACGCCGGCGCCAACGCCCTCAACGGATTGTTCTGCGCGCCAGACGTGAAATCTTCCAGCTGCCACGTTAACCGTTCCAAATGCGTCTCTAAGTTCGCAGTCTCTTTAACCACCGCTCGTTTTGCCGCGTTATCGTTCCCTAGCTCTAAAAAAATCAAATATCCACTCACTTCGTATAAAAATCGATCCATGGTTAACATGCCTCTTCTCCCGAACGTTTCTTCTTTCCATTTCAATAAATTCGCGCCCCATTCGTTCGATTTCAAGGTGTTAAACACTGGATCGTGCGATAACCACATCCTGGGAACGATATCGTTGCTCAAAACGTGCGCTCTCAACGTAGATTCTTCCAAACCAATCGCATCCAACGCCGATTTCGGGTACCCTCGAAACGTCTCCTTCTCTTCCTTTTCCATTTTGTTCAACAGCGACATGTCCAACGCCAAAACGTTCGGCGACCCGTACGTGTGCACGTTTACTTTCATCTTCACACAATCCACATCTAATCTCAATTTCGTCCAAGCCGCTAATATCATCGCAATCGATCCTCCCAACGAATGTCCGCAAAACGTCAACTTCTTCACTTCTTCCCCTACGTCCGGTCCTTTGATGTACGGCGTTATTTCGTTGAAGAACTCCTCGGTCATCTCGTACACGCCCGTGTGACACCCGACTGGTACATCCGGGTGCACTTGCGTCGGCCAAACTTTACTAATTTGATTCGATAATCGAATCCTATCCACGTTCTGGTCGTCGCCCCACACCGCGCCTCTCGCCACGATAGTTCTTTCCACGATATCTTCTTTCTTCATTTCATCGAACCCAATTTTTCTATCCGCGATGTAGACTCTCGTCACCGAGGTGTATTTCTCGTACACGAGTGAATACCCGTCCGATTCTAACAACTCTTTCAAGTTGTTTTTGTAGCAATAGTTGGATAATCGCGCCGTGAGCGCAGCTTTGGAGTATTCTTCGTTTTTGTTGTTTTCGTCGTCATCATCATCATCATCATCATCTTTCGTTCGATTTTGAAACGTCATTTTCGCGTCGTCGTCTTTATTAGAAAGAGCACCGACACAAAAGCACCCTCTCCTCCTCCTCCTCCTCGGAGACAAATGCACAGAAGACGGACTTCTGCTCTTGCGAGTACTGCTTCGTATTGTTCTTATTGTTGTTGTCATTGTTCTCATATTCGCTCTCGTCGTCATATGATTCATAGTTTTGTGTTTCTTTTTGAAGCAAATTTTTCATTTTTTCATTTTTTTGGTCAAACACACAAGTCTCCTCTCTCACTACAATTCGAGAGACAAGACACGAAAATGGCGAAGACAGAAAAAACATCGTCAACATCATCTTAGAGGTTTTGGTGATGAAAATGGTGGTGAAACTTCCATTATTGCGATTTCACGGCGTTTTTGTCCTCTTTTCTCTTTTGTTCGTCTCGTCGTCTGCTTTTGTTGCCGAGTTTGAGGAGGAGGAGGAGGATTCAAAGAATACGTTTTTGAGGAGGAGTGGTGGTTTTAACGATGATGATGAAAATGATGATGCGAAAGGTCGTCGTCAAAGTTTTCTCGGTGGTTCTTCTTCTTCTTCTTCTTCTTCAAACGCTGCTGATGTGGGGAACAGAGCTCGATGGTTGTTTGAACGATCCGGGAACGTGCGGTGGTCGTTAAAAAACGAAGACGACGACGAGGAAACGACGAAATCGTTCTCGTTGAAAGATGTGATTGGTGCGAGATATTCAGACGACAGAAGAGGACCGGCGATGGAAGTATACGAATCCACCGGCGAATTCGTGACGATGGAACTCGTGTTTTCGAGAACAAAGAACAAGAATCGAGCGACGAGGAGGAGTTTGGTAAACGTGGGAGGAAAAGGGGCAGAGGTTGGTAGATATTTTAGCGGAGACGGAAGGATCAAAGCGGTGACGACGTCGTCGTCTGTTTCATCCTCCGTATTCGCGTTGCGAGAGGACGGGGAGGTTTTGGGATACGATGAAGAAAAGCCGGGGAACGTAAAGAACATCACGAAACCATTTCAAGAAAGCGTGAGCGTGCACTGCGCGAAGAATAAGGAAGTGTTTACGCTCTTTCACGTGAATAGAGAGAGTTCTGAACATCAAAAAGAAAAGTTGTGCGCGATGTGTTTGGAAACGAGACGAGCCGGAGGGAGAGTGATTTATAACGGGTTTTGTGCGGAGTTGAACGAGGACGACGGAATAAAGGTAGATGGCGACGTTTCGAGTTTTTCCTACATAGTTTCTCGAGAATACGAACCGATAGCGTTCCAAGCGGTTGATGATTACGTGGTTGCTTTAGAGAGACAAAAGAAAAACGACGGAATGTTTCGATTACAAATGTTCTCGAGCAAAGCGATTTTAGTTTCCTCGAAACTGAAATCACCGATTGAACCGATTTTGGCGTATTCCTCGAATAATAATAATAAAGGGGTAGACGATGATCAGATTAAAGTTCTCTCTTTAACTTACTCCAAGTTCAACGACGACGACGATATCGCTCCAAATGCCGTACCGAATACCTTGGGTATCTTTACCCTCGGCGTCCCGATTGGAACGACGACGAACCAAACAGACGCGATAGTTCTCCGAATGTTCAACGCGCGAACGGAAGACATCTCAGCCACGTTGGCGAGTGCGCACGTCACCATCAAATGGACCCGGATTCTCTTCGTCGTCTTGATTACCATAATCGGCTGTTCCGCGATGCTGTTATGCGCGGCGTCTGCTTTCGTCGGAACGCCAAAACCATTTTTGGAAGAAGACGTAGAAGCCAACGGCGACGTGGAAGAACAGTTACTCGATTCCATTCTAGAAGAAGAAGAAGAAGAAACAGAAGAAGAAGAAGAAGAAGAAGAAGAAAAACAAGACAAAATAGTAGACAATAACAGCGTTCTTAGCTCTAGCGACGCGCAAACACTCTCTCACGAAAATGAAGAAGAAAAACAAGAAGAAAAACAAGAAGAGGAGGAAGAAGACGACACCGATCGTCGTCTCGCCGGTGGCGTTCAAGCGTTCTTCGAGAGCTTTCTTTTTACTTCTTCTAAAAGCTGATCGTGAGATGATATGCGTTTTTGACGGCTACAAATAGTTTTTAGATAAAATTGAGGAAACAAACATCCACGTCACAATATCTATTCTATCTGTCACACACATGCTTCGCGCCGCCTGCAATCGATTCATACTCGCATCGAACCCTTTAATAAGAACAATGTCCACGTCTGCCACCTCTGGCGTTTGGAAGCACCACAAAGTCGTTCCGGAGACACCCGCGGGGTTTACCATGCGAGGAACTGTCCCCACGGACGAGAACGGCGTCGATGTGATGATGGAAATGTGGGAACGGGGAAGTTCAGAGCCTCCGCATTCGCATCGGTCGATGACATGACCGTGGTCATAGAAGGGAAAATGTCCGTGCAATTCTTCAAAAAAGACGGGGAGAAACTCGTCGAGGACGGGAAACCGTTAATTTTGAACAAAGGCGATGCGGGGTACATCGAAGGTGGGCGCATACACGACGCGAAATATTTGGAAGATTGCAAGTTGGTCTACGTGCACGATAAACAATTCGGATTCGACGCCGCAGCCGCGAGCGCGTAATAATAATAACAGTACTAATAATACTTGCTTATCTATTAATAATACACCATCGTGGTACGGTACCGATGGTAACATGCTAATATTACTACTAATATGCTTTAATAATAATAATAATAATAATAATATCTATCTATTAATACACTTCACGGTACGGTACCGATGGTAATATACTAATTTGCTGCGTTGTTGTTGCTGTTGTTATTACTCAGTTGCTATTCCTAATATACCGGTAGTATCTATGAAACACTTAATTATTATTAATAATGATTGTAATACTGTTGACTGAGTTCGCGAAACGCTCTGGAGGCCTCGTTACGATTCTCAACATCGTTCGTGAAATGGTACGTCTGCGCGAGTAAATATTGCGATTCTTTGACGATGTCGATGTTGCCGAGCTTTTCTCCGAATAAAGAGGCACGGTTCAGGTCATCGACGATAGATTCAATCGTTTCTTCCATTTCCTCGTCCGTTTCATCTTGGATGTTGACTTCCAAAGACGCTTTGGCGTTGATCAAATGAAACCGAGCTCGTAAGCGCAGCTCGTTCGAGCTTAAAAACGCTCTCGAGTACTTCTCCAAATAGAGTTTGCCCAAGTTCGCGTGCGAGCCTTTCAATTCAATCAAACACTCCGCGACGATAAGTTTCGCGAACAACGCGTACTGGTCGACGCCTAAATCTGTCGCGCGCTTATCCACTCCTAACGCTCTCAACAATGCAAACGCGTAGTTTTGCGAATTCTTAAACGTCTCCGCGACGCCCAACTCCGATTTCAAAACGTGCATCGCGTTTCTCGGGTCCGCGCTGCTATTTCCGTTTTTCATCGACGAATCGCTTTCGAGTTGGGAGGAAGCGAAGGTCAGAATATCTGCACCTCTCAGAAAGCTTTCGAATGATTCTGCGTAGTTTCTGTTCATGGCGTAAATTTCAGCCAACGCCCGATTCGCCTCTAATACCGCACTCGAATCCGTCTTCTCGCCAATCGGATGAACCAACGCGTGCATCTGTCGCATGCACTCGTTCGCTTCGAAACACTCGTTCCGTGCGATAGCATCGTCGAATAGTATCGAAATTCTCGCCGCGTTCAACTCTCTCGAAACTTCCTCGTTATCATCCACGTGTTCGCGCAAACGCGATTCCGCTTTTTCGAGTTCCATCAACGCGCGTTTGGTACCTCTCGTCCTTTGCGTGGATTTCGATAAAACTGCAAATGCTCGCGCGGCGTCCACGGGCGAAGCATCTTTCAAAGTACCCTCGGATAATGCTTTCAAAGTGGCAACCCTCGCTAACCCGTCGTCGCCTCGCGTCGACCACGTCGTCGATTGCATCGAAAACGCCGGCGTGCGCAAACAGTTGATGGCGTTTTTCGTTTCTTTGGCGGTGTCAAAAGTGGCGTAACGTTGTAAGGTGCCTAAAGACGTGTGCGTAACTTTCCCACCAGATGTTGAGGAAGACGCCATCGTGGATGAAGAAGCGGGATATATTTCGTTCATTCGAATCAAAGACGTCGCCTGTGCGACGGCGATGGCATCAAGCGATTGGTTACCGCCGCCTTGCGTTTGTTGTTGTCCGGTGGTATTCGCGCCGCCGTTCGCACCTCCGGTATTTCCGGAAGACGGGTTATTCGAAGCGCCCTTTTCTCGTAAAATTATCTCTTGTTTGCGCATATGTTCTGCGGTCGTTCTCGTAGCTGGCGCGGAAGCAACGTGGTTTTATGCGACAAAACTTCGACGTTTTGAATAGCTTTTTCAACAACTTCTGGTGCAGATATTTGAGTCGATGTAGGCGCGGAAACGAACGAGGTGGTACCTTTCGTCGTTGCAGCCGCTACGCCAGCGTTTTTGCTCGTTAATGCCGCTCTGCGTTCCTCCATAACGCGGTCTCTTCCAGCATCGTTCGGAAACGCCGCCACTTGTCTAGCTAACGCCAACTCGGCGTAGCTCGCCAGCGCGGGATTTTTCAACTGTCTTCCAAGCTTTAAACACCGACGTAAAAGTGTTCGAGATCGCTTCGCTTTTTTCAAGACTGATGAAGACGAAGATAACGAAGAGGATGTCGAGGAACTATACTTTTGTTGTTGTTGTTGTCGTTGTTGTTGTTGTTTGATGTTGTCTAAATATTCTTCGAAAGGCTCGTCGTCGTCCTCATCGCTATCTTCATCCTCGTCTACGTCCACGTCGTCGTCGTCATCGTCGAAATACTCCGACTCGGCTAAAAGCCCACTCAACGCTAACGCCTTCGCTAATGCGTCTTCATCTCCAGATTGCTGCGCGATTCGCGTCGCCTCTTCTAACGCTCTCGCGGTTTCTTTTCGATGTTGAAACTGCGCGTGCGTTGCGCCGAGCGCAATTAAAGCCTCCGCTGCTCGTCTTCCAGATTGCGACACGGGCGTTATGGAGTGCGCGCTGCGACTTCCTCCACCGCCAGCGCTAATCAACTCGTGCAACAAAACAGACTCGTCCGCGGGGATATCTCCGTTTATTTCAAAGTGTCTGTGTAAATGGAACAAAGCGTTGACGACATCTTTTTGTTTTAAACTCTCCACGTGTCTCGCGCGCGGATGCCTGTTGTGAATCGCCGTGTTCTCATGTTCCGCTAAAACTTTACGAAGCACCGCGCCTACGCTCTTGTTGTTCTTCGTCGGAAGACCAGAATTCCCACTATTGCTGCGACTGTTAGTATTTCTAGTGCTGGTATCTTTCTCTCTCGGGTCAAGAATACCTCCTAAACCCATAGCGATGCCAAACGGAAGCGTTTCGTCCTCCTCGTCGTTACTTTCCTCTTCCTTCGCCGAACTCTTCTTAACCCCTAATCGTTCGCACTTCTCCACCAACGTGTCCACAATCGCGCGTTCGTTCGCTTTGCACGTTCTGTGCAGCAAAAAAGTAACTTCTCCTTTCTCTCCACCGTTCATCTCTTCCGCCGCCGCGTTCACGAACGCATCGAAATCCTCCCGATACCTTCTCAACATCTCGTGACACTCGCACACGCCGTCAAACGACAAGCGCTCAAATTCAACTAACTGTCGTCGTAAAAACCTCCCGCACACACTTTCCGGATCAATCTTCCTCACCGCTAAATCTTCACCGCTCGACACCGCGAAACAATCTCTCGCCTCCCTCGCTAAACATCTCGGCAGACGTTCAAATTTTCTCACCAGTTCGTCAACCGACTCGAGTAAATACTTCTCCTTCGTTTGCAACACGTGGAAGAAATCCTCGATTTGCTGCGCTTTATCGCATCTCGTTTCATCATCATCATCATCATCATCATCAGCGTACTCTTCTTCGTATTCATCGTAACCATTATTATTATTCGCTCTCGACACTTCCATCTCTTCG
>JACLAA010001051.1_pt1 | contig 38286 bp, 27 predicted proteins | sample 8027891 | NCBI WGS metagenome assembly JACLAA01 (sample SAMN15724900, study PRJNA655200) | protist metagenome | isolation source: fluorescence activated cell sorting (FACS) single amplified genomes of... | place: Spain: Blaines Bay Microbial Observatory, Mediterranean Sea | collected 2016-01-19 | reverse complement strand
GAATCCGTCTTTGATGTCGTGTTTGATCATACTTTATTATTATTATTATTAGTGTTGATGATCGCAACACTACTTTTATTCCTTCTCTCTTTCTCTCTCTCGCGTTTGAAACCCAAGAAGAGCACAGCGCGCGCGAGGAAGACGATCGGATGGGAGATGGGAGATGCGGTGTGTTCGAGAAGAGAGAGAAAACGACCAACAAACGCGACGGACGAAGAGAGAGAAGAGGAGAAAAAAGTGCCGCAAAAATCTGGAAATCTGGAAAACGAACCGACGCAGGTTCTTCTTTTTGCATTTTTTTCCTCCTCTTTCTTCTGCTTGGTGTTGTCCTCTCCCTCTGAAGGTCTGCTCTTTTTGAAGAAGGCACGATTTTGAGTTTTTTTGTTGTTGTTTTGTGCATCAAACACACTCGTTTGCGAGATATAAAAACACCTCGACGCTTTGTTGCAATACCATAATAATTAATGGGCGTTTTAAGAGTCAAAGGTAAAGATTTGATCGCGTTTCGTCGCTGAAACTTTCTCTTTCTCCCGATCCGAAAGATCGCGGCGTGCTCGTTCTCGTTCTCGTTCTCTCTCTCTCTCTCAGAAGAGAAGAAGAAGAATTCATTCGATCGTCGAAAGAATATCTCTCTCGTCGTTCCTGTTTTGAAATTTCATCGTATTCACACTTCTTCTCTCGTTCTTCTCAAATACTACTACTCAAACCATAATCAACATTAAAAACATCAGTGTTGGAGCTGGAAACTCCGGCTTCGGACACGCAGAACACGAAATTTTGCGCGGTGAAAGTGGAAATACGAGACCCGGTAAATAAAGATGCGCCTCGTCAAAAACGAAAAACGGAGATGAAGGAAGTGTTCGACCACCGCATCGACTTCGCGGACGCGTTTGAGTTTTCCATCGACGAGGAGAAAAACGAGGAATTGAGAATTTTATTGTTTAAACAAAAGACGAGTTCGTTTATTGGCGGGAAGAAAGCGGTGGCGAACGCGGCGTTTCACGTGAAGCAAATCGTGTTGAACTGCGAGATGTTAAACGGAGAAATCGACAAGAGTTTCAACTTGTTCAATCGAGACGGAAACGCGGTTGGTGGGCAAGTGAGGTTAATTCTGACGTATTATCCGGATAAAAAGACCCCAGAGAGAACTGGTAGAGATGGAAAAGGCGCGATTCCGGATTACAACGACAAGGAGTATTCCAAGGAAGAGGAAGCGGCGGCGAAGAAGATTCAAACTTCGTTTAGAAAGAAAAACAAAGCGAAGAACGGACAATCCGGAGGAGGTCTGGGTGGAAAAGCGAAACTCCTCTTGGGTGGATTGATCTCCTACGGCCTTTTGGCGTTCGTCCACAACAACCAAGAGGAAGAAAAAGCGAAAAAAGATCCAAAGTATAAGAAGAAAACGTTGAACGAAAAGCTCTTCGAAAAGAAGAGCGCGCCAGCAAACAAAAACGGTAAGAAGAAGTAAAAGATAACAACATGCGAAGAATAACAACAACAACAACAACGATATTAATAATATTACTTCGACGACGATGACGACGGACGACGACAATGGTGTTCCAACGATGAGAGAGAACAGGCTTCCTTTCGATCTAATAAATGAGGCGCGCGTGTATACATTCATATTTTTTTTTCACTCACTGTTCTTTCAGTCTTTCCTGCTGCTCATAATTTTTTCATCTCGCACCCTTCACCCCTCAGTTTTTTAACGCTCACCACAAGTAATTTCATAAACATCATGGTAAGTTTTATTCCCTCGTGTTGTTTTCTCGTCGTCGTCGTCGTGTTATGGAGGTCACATCGCGCGCAGAATGCGGAGTGTGGTGCAATTCATGCCGCGTTTAGCTTCCAAGAATATCGCGCGCGCGAGAGGGAATAGGCGCGATTTATTATTAAGCGCCTTTTTTCCGAAGAAGGGCGCGAAATCGGGTGTCTCGCGGCGGACAGCGAGAGCCGCCGCGCAGGAAGGATCGCGCCGATTAGTATTGAGCTTTTATAACGGCTCGCATGCTTCAAAGAAGAAGACTTTCTCGATACGAACGAAGCGTGAATCGCGTCGCGTGTCCTTCGCGAGGATCGATTTCGAGTTTAGGATTTTTTGCGCGAAGCCCTGTTGGGGGACGACGACGACGAAGTCGATTTTCTCCTCCTGGACCGAGACTCTTTTCTCGAACTCGCTTATAGAAGTATTCATTTCGCTGACCTACTCCACCTCCTCTCTCTTTCTCTCTCTCTGTTTATCATCACAATTTCAGCCGAAACAAATTGCTGATATCAAAGATTTTCTTTTGAAAGCGCGACGCAAGGACGCCAAGTCGGTGAAAATCAAGAAAACCGGTTCCGTCACAAAGTTCAAAGTTCGCTGCTCCAAATACTTGTACACGTTGAGAGTGCAAGACCAAGACAAAGCGACGCGATTAAAACAATCCTTACCGCCGGGAATCAACATCATCGACATCTAATGCGTTGAACGTTGGATTTCAAATTATTATTATTGATAGTTGTGGGTGGTTTAGATAGGTTATAGTTCGTAGTTACGATGAGGAAAAGCTTTGCAATAAAAATATTTTCTTCCTTTTCATATTCATTACAACAAGACAGTCTATGTCTTCCCATCGTATTCTGCGCGTCCTAATCGCACTATTTGTGCCGTTCTTCGCGGCGCTGTTAGCATCCGCACAGTCGGACGAAGAACGTCCTAAAATCAAGCACGCGGAACGTCTGCTCTCCAGACTCGATCCCGACGGCGAACTGTTACGGCGAGCAAGCGACTTGACGAGGCAAACAGTCTCGGGAGCTCAAACTCTGTTACCTGAAGCCACGGAAAATTTCCGAGAACGCATACTTCAATGGGCGCGTAAACCGAATATCGCTGAAATATTACGAAATCCTCCCAGTGAGTCCCAAGGTTTTACCTTCGAGCGTTTATCGCGAAAAGTGAACCAGAACCTCGATGAAAGACTTCGGAGACACGCGACGAGTGATAACAGCTTGTAATACACAATGTTTTAAAATTTACATGTTCAACGTTTGCTCTAACAGCTCTCTCTCTAAAATAAGCATCAACTGCTTCAACCACTGCTCCTCTCGCGCGACTTGCTCGGCGTATTCCGAAGGGTCACCGAAGAGCCATTTTGACATGTCTGGAGCTGTATTCGGAGTTCCGTCGACTTCGATTGCCACCGCGGATGGTTTCCCGCCTTTTTGTAATCGTTCGAATTCCTCGTCCCGCCAGGTTTGGTATTTTTGGAGCTGTTCGTACGCTTCTTTGTATCGTTGCGAGTGATACAATAAGATACCGTAATCTCTGATGTTCTCCGGTTCGGCCACGAGCGCTAAACGTTCAGTCGCTCGGATGGCCATTTCCAAGTCGCCGAAGGGTCTTCCCGTCGGTTGAATGATCCCAACACCTTTCACCGCGGTTTGCATTCTATCTTCGTTCCCGAACACGGCCGCTTTCAAAGCCAATTCAATGCCCGTATCTCTGCGATCGTCCCAAGTCCACGGCCAAAACGCCCTTTTCAGCGCTCTTAATTGCATTTGGATACTCATTTTAGGCGTACACCACCTCGCGTCGGCGGGTATGCCGAGATTGTGGTAATCGTCCTTGGTGATACCCCACGGCGTGCGCGGTAGAACATCCGGATCTAAACCTCTCGAGCTGGATATCAAAACGTACGCTTCGTCTTTCAAAATCTCTCTCGCTCGTAAAATCTGTACGCACCCCATATACAACGCCGCTAAACTCGCTGGGATGCCTACTTTTTGCGCAATGACGTTGTGAAAATACGTTCTGTACGGACTAAACGCCTCCATCCACCCGACTGGAGGCCTGTACTGATGTTCTTCGTACAAATACCTTTCCAACGCTTTTAAAACCATCCTATCGTCGTACTGACCGTTGAAATACGCGATATCCCGCATCTCAAACTCGTCCATCAACTTTCTCAACCTTTTCACGTACGCCTCCTGCGGAAGACACACCGATGTCCTCGATTTAAACGCGTCATCTTCCACCGCGATGAACAAAGACGCTAAAACAGCGTCGCAATCGAGCATCTCTTTGCTATTCTCGCACTTTTGCATCTCGTCTAACAAACCAGCTCGCGAGGCTCGGACGAACGGTTCCCACGTCTCTTTCGCCGTGGACACTTTGCCGAAATCACCTTGTACGAACGCTTTTTGCGCTCGCAACTCTTCCTCGGAATACTCCGTAAATTTTCGATTGGTTCCCGAGCGACCGGCTTTGGAAAACTGTCCTTCTTTTTCTTCGCGATTGCTGTTGTTACCGTCGTTGTTGTCCTCGTTCTGTCGTGCCATCGTCCTCGTTTTTCTTCTGCTTCTATATCGGTTCTGAAGATGATGATTTTGATGACGACGATGATTCTGTTTTTTCTGCGTTAAAAGCGCAGCAACAAAAACGCCGCCGCTGCTGCTGCTCGACAAAGACGACGACGCGCACGAAGAGGACGTCGAGGCCTGCATTGTTTCTCTCTCTCTCTCTCTCTTTCTGTGTGTGTGTCTGCGCGCGTAAATCAAGCGCACTAAATGTTGTGTGAGTTTTTGCAGAAATTCAGAAGTTTTATCCACTTTTTCCATCGCACTTAATTGGGCGGTTGCCAAACAAACTCACATCTCGTTTCAGACGCACGAAGAAAACTTCAGAACTTTTCTCGTTGTCTCTCGTGAAGATGATGATGACGACGACGACGAATAAGACTTCTCGGTAAACGACGAAAGAGGACGGAGGAAATGCAATTTCCACGCGGGAGAGTGGGGTTTCTTCAGCAGCAACAGCAACAACAACAGCGTTTGGAACAATCATCATCGCGCATTAAAGAGGACAAAAACGTCGGGAATCGAAAACGAGCGATGTTGAACGCTTTCGTCGTCTCGTTGACGGTGGTTTTTGTGATTTTGTTCGAGGAGATATCGGTGGTGGCGATGAAAATTCGTCGTTTTTCGAGGGGCTCCTTTTCTTCGTCCGCGCATGTAAAACGAACTTTTCGGGAAGAGAACGAAGAGGAGGAGCGAATTCCTCCGCCTTCGGGTGTTGAGCGTTTGCAACCAACGACGAGTGAAAAGGAGGAGGAGGAGATAGTACTACTCACCGAGAAAACATCAGCAGAAGAAGAAAAAGAAGAAGAAGAAGAGAATAACGAGGACGACGATGATGACATCGACAGAAACGACGAGGACAAAATGAATGGCGTAAAGAGTAACGGCGGCGTGTACGCGCGTTCGTACGCCGAGTGGATGGTGCGCGAGCGAGGCAACGAAAAGCCAAGGAGTCAAAGGAGGAAACGCGCAACGAGTTCGTCAATTTTTGATTTGCGCGGAGACTGTCACGAAAAGTGTTTCAATGGCGGCAAGTGCGATTACTTTAGCGGCAAGTGCGATTGTCCAGTTGGGTTCAAAGGCTCGAGTTGTGAAGATGAAGAGCAGACGTTCCCGTGCAGCGACGGATTAGAGTTGCGGTGCTCTCACGCGTGCGACGCGACGAGAGGTTTGTGCGTGTGTGGAGAAGGCGCGAGACATCCCCAGAGAGTTTTGCATCAGTGGCCATTTTGTAGTCCAGATATGTCAAAGTATGGAAAAGAAGACTGGTGGAAAGGAAATGCAGATGTAGGGGACGAGTACATTGTAAATAGGAACAGTAAAAAGTTGGACGAGTTCAAATTGGGTAGAAAAGAGTGGGGAGGATTGCCGACGTTTGCGATGGTGTTCGGCAGAGAAAATCCGAGCGCGACGAGTTTGAAAGTAGAAGCGCCGTTTCTCGAGCGCGCGCGAGAGGGTATTTACGATGATAGCGACGAAACAGAGCAAGGAAAGATAACGAAAGGGAGAGAGATCGCAAAGGAACTCCCGTCGTGGTGCGACGCAGACTCTATTCGAACGTTTGATCCAATTCGAGAGAAAGACGAGAATCTCAACGTGCATCCTCAAGCCGTGAGAAGCTTTCGAGATTGCATCAGTAAATGTCCAGGAAGCAGGTACGGCAAAGCGTGCGAAAAAATAATACCGACCTGGTGTCCAAATCAATGCAGTGGAAATGGCGAGTGCGATGATGGTTTCTGTAAATGTAAGAAGGAGTTTTGGGGCGCAGACTGTTCGCTTACGGTGCCAAACAGCGTGAGTTCATCTTCATCGCGAATGATCGATTCCGTGAGATCCGTATACTCGAAACTTGAAAGTAAACGTCCCTTCATATACGTGTACGAAATGCCATCAAAGTTCACCTCACATTGGACGAAATACGTCAACAGAGGCGAATTTGTGTGTGGCGATCGATTTTACGAGAAACCAAACGACATCGACAACGACAACGACGACGACGCTTCTCCGCCGCCATTCCCAGAAAGACCGTCGAAGTGGTTTTATTCCTTGGAAAATACACTTCACGAATTCTTACTCAGGTCGGCACATCGTACAATCAATCCCGAGAACGCGGACGTATTTTTTATCCCGCAATACGGAACGTGCTATCGTTTAGCATACCAAACGCCTTCGCCGCAAGTTTCGCTGTCGCTGATCAAGACAAAGCCCGGCGATCGCTCGCATGCGGCAAATCTCTTTCTAGAACGAGTAACAGAGTACGTTCGAAATATTCCATTCAATGTCATCAACAACGAGAAAGGTGAGATACAGTCGTATTTCGATAGGAATGAAGGTCGAGATCACGCGGTAATCGCCGCGTACGATGAAGGCGCTGTGCACTTTCCTGACAGTATTGCCAATGCAATTTTCATCACGCATTGGGGAAATACAGGATATCCACGCAACAGTTCGCACACGGCTTACTCACCGGATAAATGGGATGAACTCGTCAAGCAAGGGGTTGTTACTGGTGCATGGCGCGCGTACAATCGGAATAAAGATATCGTCGCCCCTCCTTGGTCGCAGCCAAAGACTAACGAAGTCCGCGAACCCGCAGACGTGAATAGTTGGACACCAGCGACTCAAAGAACGACGTTTTGTTTCTTCAGCGGAAATCTTGGTTTGGAAAAACCATGGGGTGAAGACTACTCGCGCGGTTTACGTCAAAAAGTTGCGAGAAGATGGCAAAACGTCAACGGTTTCGATATTCTCTCACACACGGACGACTACTTGGGAAGAATACGCTCGTCCAAATTTTGCCTCGCACTTCCAGGAGATGGGTGGAGTGGAGGTCTTTCCGTTTATATTCGAAATGGCTGCATACCAGTCATCGTACAAGATGGCGTCGACATGCCTTGGGAAGGCACGTTCCTCGACTACTCGAAGTTTTCCATCCGCGTTCGCGAAGGAGACGTCGAAAACCGTCTCCAAAGCGTCCTCGAAACGGTTACACCGGAAGAGCTTCAAAACCTTCAAAACGGTCTCAAAAACGTCTGGCACTTCTTCTCGTACGACGTGCCTAAACAACCGGCATTTGGACCTCCGGATGAGAACTTTAAAGGTTCCTGGTCTCCTCCACCCGTCGATGAAGAAGAAGGAGACGAAAAAGGACCGACGCCTCGCGACGCCTTGGAGTCGCTCGTCCACGCGCTCCATTTCCGCGCGCATACGAATAGTAAGAAAGAAAGGTCATCGTCGTCTGCGTACGAGTACACGTACGCGTAGAGTAGATACTAATAGCGTGCATAATAGATGGTATTTAAATAGCACATCGCGTTGTATAAAAAGTAGCAATTTTATTCCTTGTGACTCCTCAGGCACTCAAAAAAAGCTGTTGCCTCTGGCTCGTTTTCACTGCATTTCTTTTTCTCGTCTTTCGCAACGAGAGACACGAATTGCACGCTTAAACAGCATGCAGACGACGACAAAAGATGTGGACGAGGACGACGACGACGAAAAGTTTAACGTGAAAAAGCTCGACACCGCGCTCGACGCCTCCCTTCATGGTCTTTCTCGCGTGAACAATCTTCGCTCACGGGAAACTCGTTTGGAACGGCAAACTGTTACGATTTATTGCGCGACATTCAACGTCGGCAATCAACCGATAAACGAAACGTTTTACACGGAATTTCTGAAGAAAAGCGAAGATTGCGATGTAGTTGTCGTCGCCGCGCAAGAAGCGTCGTACGGGTACTCGAGGAAAATCACGCAACCGGCAGACTTTGCGCGCTTGGCGGAGAAAAAAGTCGAAAACGATTCGATTGTGAACAAAAAAGAGAAAAAAACGTTCTGGGGGTCCTCGAAAGCGACGAAGATGGTGGCGACGTTATCGGGAGGGATAACCGGTGGGGTCGCGACTGGACCGTTAGCACCGGTTGGGTTCGTGGTTGGAATGGTTGGAGGGTATTACGGAGGGAAGAAGATCGCGGAGGAGAGTAAATGTAAGCAGCACTGGTTCGCGAGCGTAGAGGCGTGTTTGAAATCGAAGAATACTAGGAGTAGTAACAAGTCGAGCGAATATAAGAAGAACGAGGACGGAGAGAATGACGACGAGAGCGAATACGTGCTCGTGCAAAGCGAAGTGTTGATGCAAATGCGATTGTCGGTGCACTGTAAAAAGTATCTAGAGAAAAACGTGAAAAGCGTCCGAGTGGGCGTGAAAGCGACCGGCATGGGGAACGTAGTCGGGAATAAAGGAGGAATTATGGTGGAGATTCAATTTTACGGGGGCGAATCAATCGCATTTATAGGTTGTCACTTAGCCGCTCACGAGGAAAAGAAGTTCTACACGAGACGAATAGAGACGATTCGGTCGATTTTAGGATGCGCGTGGAGAGATAGAATCGAGAAGGCGTTTGGATGCGAAGGCAACGGCCAGAGTTGGGAACATTCGATTAAAGCAGTCGCTGAGGCTTCTGGTTTAATGAGTGGAGATAAGAATAGCAACAATAAGAGTAGTAATATTAGCAGCAACATGGACAATGCGCGACGCGAAGTAGACGAAGAAGAACAGAAGAAGCGAAGGAGATTGCCTCCAGATTTAGAGTTATTAGAATCGGCGACGCATACGTTTTTTATGGGAGACTTGAACTTTAGAATCGATCCTGGTCCAACTCAAGCGCACGAGACGGTACAAATCAACAGCGCGAGTGAAATGGTTGGAGCCGATGACGATGACGAAAATAGCGTTTGGAATTCGTGCTGGTCAAAGGCAGATATCGTCAAGGAGACGTCCGTAAACAGACGCGCAAAGCTTCCGGGAGAAATTGAAAGCGGGGACGAGGATTCTGAATCAGACAGTCAAGTGAACACGAGGAAGCAGCGGGAGAATGTTTTAACGGGAGGAACTTCGCAGTCGTCTCCATTCCACGTCGGATGGAAATTTATAGCGGAAGCAATCAAACAGAAGAGTTGGGGAAGATTATGGATCGGCGACCAACTTTTGCACGCGCAACGGCAAGGCAAGTGCCTTTTTGGATTTCAAGAGTTACCTCTGCAGTTCCCACCTTCGTTCAAACGAGAAAAAGGTCGAAATGATTCGAATCCAATCGATGCTACTGAAGAGTATTATAGCAAAAAGCGTATCCCAAGTTATACCGATCGCGTGCTCATCAAATCTCTTCCTGGATTCGAGGCGACCAGGAAAGCGCATAAATACGAAGCATGCCACGGCGTGACGTCGAGCGATCATGCGCCCGTGTGTGCGACATTTTCTGTGAATCTTCTGCTCGGCACGTCCGAGCACGAAGATGCCAACGACGAGGTGCTCTCGGCACGACAAAAGGACGACGACGAATACTTTGCCATTCTGACTGTTGAAAAACTTCAACTAGAAACCCACGACGATAGATTGATTTTTGCCACCGAAGAGGAACAAAGCGCGTCGCTCTTGAAAGTACATCTCGGAAAACTTCGCACGAACGCTCTCGAAGTGGATGACTTTGAAACCGCGGAAGGAAGTCGTTGGTCTAACGCCAAAAGTATTTCAAACGTGGTGTTACTACCATCGAGATCGTTCGCAAAAGACGAAGGTGAAGACGAAGAGGAAAATATTAGAGTTCGATCGCGCTCCTCGTGCGTATGGAATTCACGGACGCTGAGACGAATTGGAAACGACGCGCTCAATCCAGACGTTTTACCAGTGGTGAAGTTACCAAAAAAAAGAGCAGAGCTTCAAAACGCGCCGTATTACGTGATATTTACCGTCGTGAACGAAAATACAAACGCGAGAGTAGGAACTGCAATTATAAGCGTTCCCACGGACGGTAAGAGATTACCTTTCGAAGCCGATTGTACGTCTCGCGGACGAGTGGTTGGTAAGTTACGAGGAGAGTGGGCTATTGATTTGAAAGTGACGTAATGACAAATTAAAAGTGTGCGTATGCATGTATGGATGGATAGAAATACTTTATGTTTGTTATTATAGATATCTACGGCGTAAGACGCTTCGGATCTCTCGGAAACATGCTCGATTTACGAATGTTGTTCAAGCCCAAGTACAACATGACGACTCTCTCTAAACCGACGCCGCACCCTCCGTGCGGCAACGCGCCGTACCTAAACGATCGAATGTAGCTCTCCAATTCTTCAACTGGAATGCCGAAGTGTTTCGCTCTCTCCGTCAACAACTCCGGGTCGTGAATTCTTTGCGCGCCGGAAATAATCTCTTCGCCTCGGATGAAAACGTCAAACGAGTTCGTGTACTCCGGATTAGCTCCGGGTTCCGGCATCGTGTAAAACGGTCTCGCTTCGATCGGGTATCGGGTCAAAATGTAAAAGTCCGTGTCGTACTTCTCCTTGACCAATTTCCCTAAAATTCGTTCGTGTTCCGTGCTCAAATCTCCATGCGGATCCGCCTCCGTGATTCCAGCTTCGTGCAACATTTTAATCCCGTCCGGGAACTCCAATCGCAAGGATTTTCTCAAATACTTCAAAGGCGCGAACGGGTACTGCGCATTAATTACCTCCAATTGCTTCGCGCACCGTTCGCTCAAGCCGTCGAACATGTTTACGAACAACTCGTCGATGACGTCCAAAACTTCGCTGTAGTGTTCTTTAATCGTCATCTCGAAATCCAACCCGGTAAACTCGCACAAGTGACGGTGCGTGTTGCTATTTTCCGCGCGAAATACAGGTCCAATCTCAAAGACCCCACCAAAATCTGCCATAATAGCCATCTGTTTATACAACTGCGGCGACTGTGCCAAACACGCCGGCTGCCCCATGTAATCCAACTTGAACACGCTCGCGCCGCCTTCCGAGGCGCCCGAAATCAACTTTGGCGAGTGAATCTCTATCATATCCCTCTTTCTCAACGTCTCGCGAAACAACGCGGAGACTTCACTTTGCACTCGAAAAATCGAGTTATTCGCCGGCGTTCTCAAATCTAAAATCCGGTTATCCAACCTCGTATCTTGGTTCACTCTCGAGTACTGCTTGTCCTCCGGCGCGTTGTCGATGTCCGCCTCCGACCGGGACAAATCCGAAATTTCCAAGGGAATCTGTATCGATCGCGACACGCAAAAGATTTTCGGGCACGTCATTTCCACGATCGTGTTCGAGCAACTCTCGATGGGTTGTTCCGGTTTCACCAACTCCCCGGTTATGTCCACGACGGATTCTTTGTTCAGGTTGCCAATGTACTTGACCATTGGTTTGCTCACTCTCACGTCGTCCACGAAGAACGCCACTTGCAAGGTTTCCGACCCTTGGCGTAAAATGAGAAACGCCCCTTTCCCTTTCGCTCTCACGGAGTGCACGCGACCTCGCAACGTCGCCGTCTTCCCGATACAACGCTCGTCCAACTCTTCGATGTTTGTCCACATCGTCTCGGTAATCTTTTGCGATTGAACCATCTCCATGTCTCCGTAGTTTTCCGTGCAGTTATCCGGCTCGTTCAGCTGTTGTTGCTCTAACTCCGCGGCTAATTCTGCCGCTCGAGCTGCTTTCTTCGCTTCTTTTTCCGCTTTCGCGGCGAGCTTCTTCAACGCTGACTTGGATAAAGGTTGGCCGTTTTCATCCACTTTTGGGATGTTGTCCGCCATCTTGATGAGAAGATGTCGTAGTAGTATTATGAGTAGTAGTGCAACGTCTAAAACAGACGTATTACGTAAGAAGGAGGAATACTATGCTTCGTTCTGCCCTTAGTATTGGTGTGAACAACAACTGTTTAACGCGATGCTGTTAATAGTAGTATTAATACGAATAACAACGCTTTCGTTTCGTAATAATAATGTGGAAAAAGACCCATCGGAACCTAAAAAACGGAAGCGAAAAGTTTCCTCTTAAAGTGCTTAAAGGGATATTGTATGACTTCCAGCGCAATGCGAGTAAGTATTATTATATATTACAGAACAACTCTCTCTATCGGTATTATTATTCTTATTATTCTTATTATTAGTATTGTTATCATCTTCTTCTTAAAGTATTATTATGTTACGTCAAGCTATGCTTCCGCCAGCCGCTGCGGCGGCGACGACGTGGAAAGAAGAAGAAGAATACGTTTGAGGAGAAGACGAAGAAGGCGCGAAGGAGAAGACGTTCGCTAAACCTCTCTCGACGCTGCCTTTTACCGTGAACGTTTCTTCGCGAGAGCAGACGTCTGGAACGACTTCGCCGTCAATCATAACGCGGCCACCTTCGTATAAGTCGGGAGGTGCAGATGGCGCATCCGGATCTTCTCCTCCGTCGACGCATCCGAGCGGGTTGGCGGCGTTTGATCGGGAGGCGTTGGTAGAACCGCTCACACCTTCGGTTAAATCGGATCGACCGAGTAACGTGAGCTCGAATTCGCTCGTTTTTAAGTACGTGACGGCGTCGTTCTTTGCGTGCGATCCTTTCGTGTCAAAGTCGAGGAGTAATTTGAGCAAGTTTAGTTTGCTCGTCGGGTGGACGATGATGATGTCGAAGAATCCATCGGAAGGCGAAGCGAGCGGCGCGGATTTCGTGTCGCCGCTGCCCCAAGGGAGGTTCATAGCCCATATGCCTAGGATATTTTCGTCTTTAATCGTTCTGAATTCGCCTTCTTTACGACCGAGGAGTGATTTTCCCAGTCGTTCGCAGACAGACTTGGTCTCTTGTGAAACTCTGTACGTTAAATCCATCTTGTACGTTCTCAGGTTGATGAGTCTGGCAATCGCTTGGACGATGAAGCGCGTTCCTCCCAAACAACGAAAGCGTTCGGATTCCAAATCAACATCCGCGAAAAACCCCCACGATACGCTCAGTAAAGCCGTGTTTTGATACACCGCTACTCTGTTGTTACTAATAGTGTTGTTGTTCGTGTTGCTGCCGTTCTTCTTACTGCCGTTTCTCCTGTCCAAACTTAACCTCCTCTTGCTGCTGGTGCTTTTTGTCGTATCGTTCGTCGTATCGTTACTGCCGTTCTCATCGTTGCGATAAATTGCCAGTCTCGCTCCATCCAATCGAATCGTTTGGCCTTTAGCGATGAGCAACGCCATCGTTGTCGCATCGTTCACTTCTTCGCTCTGTTCCGCTAGAGAAACGCAAATGGCGTTCCCGGAACCGGCGGGAATGGCACCGATTGGAATACTTTCGTGCGTCCCGAGCTCTTTTTGCGCTCTCTCCACGCCCGCGTACGCTTCGGCAATGGTACCATCACCTCCGATGGCGATAATACCGAGAACTCGGGCATCTTCGTTGTGAGTAGTAGTATTACTCTCGTATCCTCGACCTCTCGTTAACAACAAGGACTCTTTACTTCTCTCGTACGTTCTCTCTTCCGTCTCTCCACTCCTCGTCGTCACGATTGCCTCCACCACGCAGTTTCTCGCGCACTTTAACACCGGCTCCACGTGTTTTTTGAACACTTCTTCCGCCTTCCCTCTTCCCGCGGCTGGATTTATAAACACCAAAAATCGCCCTCTCTTGTTCATTCGCTGATGTTCCAACCCGCACTCCTCCTCTATTCGTTTCACGTCCTCTAACGCTTCGTCCAAAGACTTGTATTTGACCACGTGAACGTTCTTCTTGTGTCCAAACCGTTTCCCACTGTTCCCTTTCGCCGCGGCGGCGCTAAAATCATCTCCCCCGTTTCTCGAAGTAAAAGCGCTCGCGGAGGAGGACAAAAATCGAGGCAACACCGTGTAGTCAATCAACCTCTTCTTTCTCGGAAACGAGGTGATTACGATTCGATGTTGACGTGTTGTTTTCGTCTCCGTCTTATTCTTCTTCTTTATTTTGCTGCCAACGACTAACTCGCACGACACGATGTCCCGTTTTCGAACCACGCAGAATTCTTCGTCTTCGTCTTCGTCTTCCTCCTCCTCCTCGTCAGCAGAGGATTCGATTCCACCTTCCTCCAAAGTCGTTTGCAGTCGCATCACTTCCCCCGCGACGAAGACTTTTCTTCGTACGTATTCGTCCCCGCCTTTATTCTTTTCCACGTCGTCGAAGGATATTCGGCTCGTTCTTGCTTCTAAAACTCCTCCTCCTTGACCAGTTTTTGTCGTCGCTCCATCCATCGAAGGAAAAGTCGTCCCCGTCCTCGATGCGGAGATCGAATCCAAAGTCATCGTCGTCCGTTCTGTCTCCTCCTTTTGTTTCCTCCCTCTCTTTTCGCCTCCTCCTCCTTTTTTAGTGGTAGTGTGAGTATCATCGCGCGCACCACCGAGTGCCCCCCCCGCGAAAGGGGATAAAGACGAGGACAAAGAGGACCCCGACGGCATCCTTGTCAGCACACAGATGGATGGAAAACTTTTGAGGAAAGCGGCGGCTTTTTCCCCATTATTTTATTCATCGCATCACTCACAAAAGGGAGCGAGAAGAGAGAGTATTTTTGACTTTGAATGACGACGACGACGATGATTCAGACGACGACGACGAGAGTTTGGTCTTCTTCTTTGTCTTCTTCTTCTTCTTCGCGGAAGAGCAGCAGCCATCGCGGAGGAAGAAGAGTCGTCGTCTCGTTGAGGAGAATTCCTTCTCAAACGTTTTCTAATTCTTCCAACGCTTCTTCTCTTTGCCGAGGCGTTGATGGCGGGAACAGCGGCGGGTTCTCGACGCGAGAACCGGAAGACGAGGACAGAGACGCAAAGTTTGCGCTTTTGTTCGCGGAAACGTTTGAAAACGCGTCGTCTGAATCGTCTGAATCGTCTGACTTGTCCTCGTCCCCTGCTCCGAAGAATTCGCTGTTGGAACTTTTAGAAGAAGAGGAAGAAATTAAAGAACCGCCGGTTTCTTCGCTTTCATCGATTTTGATGTCGTCCTCCAATCGGCTCGAAATCATCGAAAACGGCGATGGCGAAACGACGCGTAAAGCTTCTCTTTCTTCGACTTCCTCGACTGTGATCGCCCGGTGGATTCTCGTGGCGAAATACGGCCACAAAGCCGAGTGCGTTAAGATGTTGCACGAGTGGGCGGACACGGTAGGGCGAGCGGCTGGATTGGACCCGACGCGCGATATTTTACTCGTATCGGGGAATATTGGCGCGAACGAGTCGACGATTGAGTTGGAAATCAGGAACGGGTTGAGCTCTGTCGGGGCTTTCGATCAGTTGATGCGGAATATAGACGTGACGATGCACAGAGAATGGGGGATGCGATTCGCCGAGCACGTCGTGGACGGGACGACGAGGTGGGAGATTTTCACCACGCATCCGTTTGTGAGTGGTAGTAGCAGTACGAGTAGCAACAGTAGTAATAGGAGCAATAGTAAATACTCCAGGCCTGGGGTGTCAAGAACGCAACCGAGACGCGTGCTTTCGCCGCAAAAGAAGACTTCGACGGAAAGTAGAAGTAGCGCGAACGGCGTGCGCCCGAAATACGAAGACATACCGGAGGAGGAGTTGATGAAGTACATAGGGAAAACGTTACCAGACGGACGCCGGGTGGTTGAAAACGCGTTCGGTGTTCCAATGGTTATCAACCCCGGAGATATCTTTTTTGATTGAAATGATATTTCTATATAGTACGTGTGTGTAATATATAATTAAAGAAACACGCATCTGCTGCGCGATTATTAATACCTGTGTATGTATGCTTGCATTCTAAAATACTATTCCTATTTCAATGGTAGTCTGATTTTTGCGATTGGGAGAGATCCATGTCCAAATCGTCCATATCGAAATCGTCCTCGTCCTCGTCCAAATTCTCTGCTTTGGCTAATTGTTCCGTGAGATTCGACCTTTGTCGTCGATGTCGATTGTACGCTTCGTCTCCGCCTCCGTTCAAAGGAACACCTCGAGGTGGGAGCGGAGGTTTTTTATCCGTGCTCGCATCGCCACTCGCTACTCCAGAGCTCGTTCTTCGTAAGCTTCCGCCCACAGACGTCCCTCCACCCACTTTTTCTCCGCTTCCGCTCGCGCTCGCCGGCGACGTACCTCCCACGCCCGGCGGACACGCCAACGGCGTTCTCGGTTGTTGACTTGGCGTCGATAAACTCATCGAATTCGTCGGACTCGAGCTAAACACCCCGGCGGCCATCTGCCTCCTCAACGCCGCTGCTCTGACCGCCTCCCTCGCCGCTCGATTTCGTTGGACCGCGTACGCCCTCCTCGCGGCGTCCGGATCCTCCTGTTCCATCTTCGCCTTCATCTGCCTCACGTGATCCGGTGTTAAACCTCCCGGTAAACTCTCCCTACACATCGGACACTGCGAAAAATCGTTCGCGCGACACTCCCCCAGACAGCTCCTGTGAAATCTGTGCGTGCACGGTAAAGTATAAATCTCTTTCTTCTTTCTTTGCTGATGTTGTTTCGTTTCGTTCTCTTTCCCGTCCTCGCCGTCGTCGGTCGTCGTCGTAGCGGTACTCACAACGAGACTCGCCAAATCTGCCCGACTGACTCTCGGAGACTCCACATCGTCCAGTCTGCACATGCATATCGCGCACACTTCGCGTTCTGGAGACGACGACAGGTTTGAAAAAAATGGCGACCCTCCTTTGCTCCCGTTTGATGACGATCTCGGCGATACGCTCGTATTTCCAATACCTCCAGGCATTTGCAGTAAAGGAGGGGACATTCGAGCTCTCGTCCTTAACTGCGATAAATTCTGCGGCGTTTGAAACGATAACGAAGGAGAGGTGGAAAATGAAGCAGCAGTTCTGGCATCGTTCTCCTCTGTAGTAGTGGTCCCAGGAGTCGTGTCCGCATTGTTCGTATTCATCATCAACTTTTGCGCGGATTCAAATTCCCCTTTTTTCCCACGACGGGAGGGTGTGAAAGATGAGGACGCTAATAAATCCAGCAATTCGTCGTGCGAATTCGGACGCGAATGAAGCGCATCATCGACTGCAAACAACGACGACGATTCAGACGCCTTCGTGGTCATTGCAACGGTGGTTGTGTCTTCCTCTGCCGTCATTTTTATGAAGCGAAATTTTGAATTTTTAAGTCTTTTCCAAAGCGGTTTGAAATCCTCGAAGCGGACACAAAACGTGGTGTGTTCGCGATATAGTAGTACATTACGCTTTTATTAAACTCTTTTCTCTCTCTCCCTAAACCCTACGCGTGGTAATAGAAGCTATTCTATCCTCTCCCTCTCGAGTAGTAATCGTACGCGTTCGGGTTATAATTCATACCGCCGTTGAAGTTGTTGTTGTTGTTAAAGTCGTCGTCGTTCGACGGATATCTAGAAGGCCCGTTGTTGTCGATATCCTTTCTTTGCTCTCTCACGCGACTCTCGTATTTATCTTCCATGGTGAGATAAACGTCGGAGAGAAAGATGATCAACAGAGCAAGGATGAGCCCGAGGAAAATATACGCTCGGAAGCGCATTAAAGAGACGCACGTGGAGTGGAAGCAGTTGGTGTAGGCGAGCGCCACGCACGGTAAACACGGGACTAAGAAGCAAAAGAATTCGCACAACTCAGCCGGTCGTCGTCGCGGGCGCGAAAAAGTGTGCAAAAAACCGTCCGAATCGTGAAGCGCAAACGGAGAAGACCTTCTCGAAGTCGTCGTCGCGTTTAAAACCGGTTGAATTTTAGTCGCGAATTCAGACATTGGGCTTTGGCACACCTCGCACAAGGTCAGCGTTTGGTTCGGTCGTTGCAGATTTTTCAGATATTTTATCCCGCACTCTCGGTTTAAGTGGATGCCAACTTGGGAACATTTACATCCCAACAAACACGCGCTGTTGTTTTCAATCATCACGTCGGATTTTCGTATCGGTTCTAAGCACACTCTGCACGACGCCACGATTCTGTTTTCCTCCTCTGTCTCCTCCTCACCATCCTCTTCCTCCTCGTCCTCTTTCCTTTTCGCCTCCTCGTTTTTTTCTTCTTCTCTTTCAGCGCTTTGAGAACGAGGCGAAGAAGCAGAAGACATTTCCACTATTACTTCTTCTCCTTCTCGTCGTCCGCTCGTCGTCGTCGAGTTCTCCCTTTCCTCTTCCTCTGCTGTTTCTCGCGCGCTCGATGATGATTGCGCGTTGCCCATCTTTGTCGCGCAAACAACCGCTCGTTGTTGTTCTTATTCGTGCGCGTATTTTTGAAGATACGAAAGACTTTTCCCCTAAAATTCTCTCTCGGAAAGCGCGAGAAATATGCACGCGTGATGCGCGCTTGGTTGTCTTCTTTGTCTTCTCCTTCTGCTTCTGGGGCTTTTTTGTCCTCGTCGACGAGGAACCACTGCTGTTATTCTGTTTCCTTGTCTCGATTGAATTCGAAGCGCAGAGCGGTAAAGACGAACAACAACAACAACAACAACAACAACAACAACGTGGAAGCGTTCTCGTCGTCTCACGTGAATTCCCCTAAGAGAAGTACTCCTCCGAACGAAAGTAAACATCGCAAAGCAGCGGAACGGAGGCAAAGAGAAGACGAGAGGAAAGAAGAAGAAGAAGAAGATGCTGTGAAAAATGCGCTCTCAAAAGTGAGCGGCTTTTATGAAATTGGAAACGTGGATATATACCGATCCATAGATGCGTGTCAGAAGAAGGTGTTCAAGATGTCCGATTTTAAGACGAGTTTGGCGGAGATTGGAGTGTACCACGGAAAGTCATTTTTAGCGTTAGTTTCCTTGCGAAAACAAAACGAGAGATGCGTAGCGATCGATTGTTTCGAGAACCAAGCCGAGATTAACAGAGACGAGAGTGGAGTGGGTGATTACGAGAAGTTTCGGAAGCACGCGATGAAGTTTTGCGAGGCGATGAAGGAAGACTCGAAATTCGTATGGGACGGAGTCGTCGACTCGGACACAAAGATGCCGAATTTCATCAAAGTCATCTCGAAAGACTCCACGAAATTGACCAAGGAAGCAGATTTTAACGAAGACGACGACGGTCCGGTGCGAATCTTCTCCATCGACGGATCGCACACGGTAGAGACGACGTTGCGCGATTTATCGTTCGCCGCCGACGAGTGTTTGCACGAACAAGGCGTCGTCATACTGGACGATTGTTTCAACCCAGATTGGCCCGGGTGCATCTCAGGACTCGCAAAATATCTCGACTCATCCAGTAGAATCGTCCCATTTGCCATCGCCTACAACAAAGTCTACCTTTGCGCGCCTTCTTTAGTCGAAACGTATCAAGCGCACGTAGCGAGAGACCGGAACGTTTGCGTGCGTAAAAAAGCGAGTCTCTTTGGACACGAGTGCTTGGTGTGCAAACACGGCTGGTTGCACACCTTTCACGGGAACGACGACACGTACTCGTAATAATAGTGAAATAGTAATAGTGTAATAATCATCAACGCGCGGCAACTGTTTTAGCAGATTTCTTGTTTCTTTCCTCAGAAAAAAACACTCAAATGCCGGACGACGACAACGACGATGAGTTGTTAACTCTGAACATCGCCGGCGCCTCTTCTTCTTCCGACGTTGGCGAGGACGATAGAAGTCGTGGTGGTGGTCCTAAAGGTAATCCGCGCAAGCGAACCGTCGCTCGAGGGAAGAAAAAATGGCAAGGCGGGAAAGAGAAGCGGCGGGGAAACGGTGATGCAGTCGGAGGAGGAAACGGGGAGCGAAGAAGAAGAAACGACGACGACATGAACGAAAAGAGAGGAGGAAAAGGAGGCGTCAAAGAGACGACGACGACGATAAACAGAACAGGGCGGAAACGACTCGTTCTCGACACCCGAGCAGAGGAGGAAAAGGAGGAAAAGGGGAAAGGTGGCGGCGGCGTTTCCACTTGGGTGAAGAAACCAAAGACGATTCAGACGACGACGAAAAGTAAGAACGGAGAGGACGAAAGAGAAGAAGAAGAAATGACGGCCAAGGAGAGGTTCTTGAAAAACTCTCGAGAACACAAGGAGAAGTTGTTGCTGAACAACGCGGGAAAATCATCGAAAGAGAAGATGATCGAATTGGTGGAAGTTGAGAAAATGGAAAACGAGAGCGGCGACGAGGAAGAAGAGGCGTTTAATCCCGCAGATTGGGCGAATTTGATGAAGAAAGCGACGAGGAAAGACGAAGATGACGATAACGGTGAGTCAAAAGAGGAAAAGAGGAACGGAGAGAATAAGAACGAGAAGAGAGACGCGGCGCCGCATCGGGATCGGGTGTTTGATAGCAACGCGACGACTGCGAAGTCGTTCGCCGAGCTCGGCGTTCCGGAGACGCTGATTAAAGTCATGTCTGAGTCTGTGGATTTACAATTTACGACGCCAACTTTGGTACAACAGTTGGCAGTGCCGTCGATTTTAGCCGGGAAGGACTGCTACGTTCGAGCGGAAACCGGGAGCGGTAAGACGTTGGCGTACGTTTTACCGATAGTTATTAGTTTAGGAGTAGCGAAGCCTAGAATCGAGAGGAAAGATGGAACGAGAGCGTTGATTATCGTGCCAACGAGAGAGTTGTCCACGCAAGTTTCTTCATTTATCGAGAAATTATCGAAACCGTACCATTGGATTGCCACCGGATCGGTTCACGGCGGCGAAAACAGAGCGAAGGAGAAGGCAAAGTTGAGAAAAGGGTGCGTCGTGTTATCCGCCACCCCGGGGAGACTGTTAGATCACTTGCAAAATACTGCCGCTTTTGTATTCGTGAATGTCAGTTTTGTCGTTTTTGACGAAGCCGATCGCGTTTTAGATTTAGGATTCGAGAAGGATATCGACGCTATTTTAGATATCATCGAGCGAACGAAAAAGGAAGCGCGGGCGGCGTCGGCGTCGCCTCCATTTTCACAAATGACGTTGCTATCGGCTACTTTGACGCCAGGCACAGACCGTTTGCGAATGAAAATGCAAAATGCGGTGACAGTGGACGTTAACCCAGAAGCTGATCGCGAGATTGAGTTTGTTCAAGGAGAGGACGACAACGAGAACGACGAGGACGAAGAAGGGTTGATGAAAGCAATGGCGAGAGCTTCCGGGAGAGCAGTTGATGGCGACGATGGGAAGAATAGAAAGATTCGCGTGCCTTCACAGCTCACGCATACTATATTTGAAACGCCACCGAAATGTCGAATGGCAGCTATCGCCGGTTTACTCGCCGGATGGGCGATGTCTGATTTGAACAAAGTCATCGTGTTCCTCGCGAGCAGAGAGTCCGTTGAGTATCACTACGAAATCTTGTCCTGGTTAGCTGGGCAGAAGAACGACGGAGAAAACGATGAAGAAAACGACAGCAGCAGCAGCAGCAGCAGCAGTAGTAGTAGCAGTGGCAGCGCGAGCGGTGAAAGCGATTCAGACGACGATTCGGACGATTCGGACGATTCGGACGACGACACCGACGCAAAGAAGAAGAAGGAGAAGAAGAAGAAGAAAAAGAGCAATAAAAAGAGAGGAAGCGGCCTCTACGAAGTCTTTCGTTTACACGGCGCACAAAAACAATCCGAGCGTCAAAAGACAGTCTCTAGATTCCAGTCCCAAAAAAGAGGCGTCCTTTTGTGCACCGATGTCGGCGCTCGCGGTTTAGATTTCGACAACGTCGGCGCGACTGTGCAAGTTGACCCTCCGGCGGACTCAAAAACGTACGCGCACAGAGTCGGTCGAGCCGCGCGTCTAGGCAACGACGGCGAAGCCGTTCTTTTCCTCGGTCCAAAAGAATTGGAATTCGAAGACACGTTAAAAGAAGATATCGAAGATCTCACGTTTTCAAAGGCAAAGTTAGGGGCTGTTTTGGACGTTCTCGCGCAAACAACCATGCGCAAATATTGCGGCAACAACAAGAATCCTTCCTCGCGAAACAACCCAACGGAGCACATCGCGGTCAAAGCGTTGCTTTCCGCCGCGGAACGAAAGATGCAATCCGACCCAAGTCTCAAATCTCGCGCCGAAGACGCCTTCCGCTCCCACGTCCGAGCCGTCGCCGCCTACCCGTCTGCGCTCAAACACATCTTCCACGTCAAACGCTTACACCTCGGCCACGTCGCCGGCGCGTTCGCTCTCCGCGAAGCGCCAATCTTGGTCGGTAAAAAAGGTTCCGCCGCGTTTTCCAACGCCAAAAAGCTCGATAAAGTCACCACCGAGCGTAAAAAGAGAGAAAAAGAGAGTCAAACGAGGAAGAAACGCCTGCTCCGAAAGTTGGCGACGAATCCCAGTAAACGAGGTCACGCCCCTGTCGGCGGTCAGATGTAATAGTATTTTGTTCCTTTACGAGATTCGAACTGATTAGAAACGGATATATGTTGGAACGTTAATACGTTCTGCAGACTTTCCTACTTTTGAACATCTCAGACAACATCTGTTTCTCATACGGCATATAAAATTGAAGAAATACAGAGACTCACTGTCTTCGCTTTCGACGCGCTCGTCCTATTTGATTTCACACTTTCCTCGGTGTAAACCAAATCTTCATTTTTTTAAATCATCTTCCCCTTTGCTGAGTCACAAAAACCACACGAAAAGCTCTCACTCACTCTCTCTTTCTCTCTTTCTCTCTTTTAACGGACGAACGTACGAATGACACCTTTACTCTCCTTTTCTCCGTTCGTCGTGTCGTCGTCATCGATGCGTCGGAGACAGACGTCGTCGTTTACGTCTGAATCGTCTGTATCGAGAACAAAAAGATTGATTTTAAAATCATCGAGCAAAGTTGTGGGGGGTGGAGGCAATCGCATCTCTCACGTGATGATGATGGTCAATTCTTCGTCTACGTTTTTTATGAACAACCAGAAGCGGCGACGAGGACGAGGAGGGCGAAGAATGACGGATGAAAGACTCGTGATTAGTAATAGCAGTGGTAGCGCGACGGCGGGCGGAAATGATGACGAGAACAATGATAAAAGTAGTAGTTGTTCCTTGAAATTCATCCAAGAAATCAAAGAGAAAGTGGACGACCCGTTAGCCGAGTCCAACGCGACTGCTTTGGCGTTAGTCTTTTTAACCGTGTTAGCGGTGGTTGGATACATCTCCAGTGGGTTAGGGTCGTTAAACGCCACGAATAACATTCAAGTCGCGCTTCAGTTGGTCGTACAAGCGGTCGCGAAAACTGGGTTTACCGCCGCGTTTGCGTTGATTTTTATATCGGAATTGGGAGATAAGACGTTTTTCATCGCCGCGTTACTGGCGATGAGAATGGGACGAATGCCGGTGGTTATTGGAGCGACTTCGGCGTTAGGGTTGATGTCAGTGATTTCAGTGGTCATTGGAAGAGTGTTTTCGGCGGTACCGGCGAGCTTTTCGAATACAATTCCCATCGGCGAGTACATCGCGGTGGCGAGTTTGTTGTTCTTTGGGTTGAAGTCGTTGAAGGACGCGAGCGACATGCCAAAGAAGACGAACGCGGGCGGAGATAACAACAACGGAAATATTAAAGTGGATAAAGATGGAGTGATCATTGAAGGCGCGTTGGCGGAAGCGGCCGAGGACGTGTGCAAAGCAGAATCGAAGATCAAAGAGTCGGACGGGAAAGGGACGACGAACATTCAAAACATCATCGAAACGTTTTGCTTAATTTTTGTCGCCGAGTGGGGGGATAGATCCATGTTGGCGACGATTGCTTTAGGCGCGGCGCAAAATCCAGTCGGCGTGGCCGTAGGGGCAACGGCTGGACACTTATTTGCGACGTTCATTGCGGTCATCGGCGGAAGTTTGATTTCGAAGAAAATTTCCGAACGCTTCGTCGCGTTTTGCGGCGGGTGGTTGTTTCTGCTTTTCGCTTTGTTCACCGCTATCGGCGTCTTTTAATTCATATATTATTATAAATCTGTGAGAGTCATTTTCTATTATTTATTATCATCTCGGTTGTTGTTCTTAAGATTACTACTAACCACACCGTACCAGGTATATAATTATTCCGGTAAAATCTTCGACAACAGCGCAATCAAGACAACCCCTGCTAACGCCCCGGCTAAATGCGCGACGTGATTCACTCCGCCCGCTCCTACGCCTCCAACTTTTCCTATCATTGCCGCTTCGTTCAAAAATCGTTCCATCACAAACTGACCGAGCACGACGACTTCCAAAATCCTTTTCCATTCAAACTTAAGCTTGACTAAAACGCTCACGGCGAACAGACCAAACACCGCTCCCGAGGCGCCCAACGAGACCGTCGCCGCCGCGCCCATTCCTAATACCCCACCCACTGACTTTGGCAACATCAACCACGACGCCAACGACGCGCCCGTTCCGGTCGCTACGTACGAACACCACACACCAAACGCGCCTTCCTCTTCTTCGATCAACTTGCCGAATATGTACAAGAAGAAAATATTCGACGAGAGATGATCCCAACTGGCGTGGCAGAAGGTGCACGTGACGAATTGCCACCACGTCGGATCCACGTGGTTCAAATAAAACATTTTCATCATTGGAAGTTGCAACCAATGGTCCAACGCGAAGAATAAAAAGTTGAAGAAGAGTAAAGCGAAGACGCCGTTGTATTCGTTTTGTTTGTTATTTTGGTTGTTGTTTCCCAGGACGTTGACGGCAGTGCCGACGACTTTTGTCACGTCTTTCGGGACTTCTTTGGAGTATTTCTTCATGATGTTCGAGACGTCTTTGAAACCGTCTCTGTTGTCGTCTTTGCCAAACGCCGCCGTTGGTCTCCTCGGATTCATTCTCCGTCTTCTTCTTCGTCCTTCTTCTTTGTCTTCTTTGGAGCATAAAAAAAGCGACCACGGCGACGATGATGAAAATGCATTCCCCCGAACAGTATTCCCCTCGTCGCTCTTGTTGTTCCGCAAAGCCACCGTTTCTCTTCCCCGCACTCGGCCGCTGCTTTTGCCGCTGCTGCTTCCGACAAAAAGTCTCGTCGTCGTCGTCTGAATCGTCGTCATCGTCAGATGTTTTTTGTTGTTCTTTTATACTTTTACCGTGTGTTTTGTGTTTTGTGTCTTTCTTCTGATGCTGTTTTTGAGCGGTTCTTTAATAATACACTCGTCTGCCCCTTTTTTGACGCTTTTTCACAAGGAATTGAATCGCAAAAATTGCAAAAAAGCAAAAAAGCTGGATTTTACATGCAGCTGTTTTCGTCAAATTTTGAGAGATAAAACACACGTAAAAAGTGATGATGAGGGCATCGACGCCGTCATCATCATCATCATCATCATCATCATCAACCTCTTGTTCGACGTCGTCGTCGCAATCGTTTCCTTTTGAGAGAAGACAAAGAAGAAATACTACGACGCATCGTCGAGGTCTTCTTCTTTCGCTTCGTCGTCGGGAAAAGCAGCAGAAAAGGCGACAACAAAAGACGGGGGTTCTGGACACGAATGACGTCGTTTACAACGTCGCGCGATGCGAAAGTGGTGACGACGGTGATGGACGACGAGGACGACGACGAAAAAAGACGCGCTCACATTCGCGCGACGTGCGAACGTTCTCCTCCTCCTCTTCCTCCTCCTCTAATAAAAAAGTAGTCTCCGCGGCGACCGCGTTTGAAAACGCCACCACCTCAGTCTCCATCGATTGGAACTCGCAAATACGAAAAGCGAAAGACGAACGAGTCGGCGTCTTGTTATTAAACTTAGGGGGACCGGAAACGCTCGACGACGTCGAACCGTTCTTGTTCAACCTCTTCGCCGATCCGGATATCATTCGCTTGCCGAGTACGTCTTTTATTTAGAAAGAGAATTTGGTTTTTGTTGTTGTTGTTGTTCTTCTTCTTCGTGTTGAAGATGATGTGTTCTTTTGATTTGATCTTCGTTGTTGCGTACTTCTCTCGTTTCGTTTACGCGCGAATTATTTGTGCGTGTGTATGTGTTTGTGCGCGCGTAATCATCGGAACTTGATGACTCGTGATTATTTAACTGACAAACGACGCGTTTTTCTCCTCTTACAACAACTCGAAAAACAGATGGTTTACAATTCTTGCAAACGTTCGTCGCGACGCTGGTGAGCAAATCGAGAGCGCCGAAGAGCAAAGAGGCGTACGAGTCCATCGGAGGTGGGTCGCCGTTAAGACGAATTACAGACGAACAGTCAGAAGCGTTGAAAAAATCGTTGATATCGAAAGGTTTGACGAACGTGAAAACGTACGTCGGCATGCGATATTGGAAACCGTTTACGGAGGAGGCGATTGAGAATATTAAGAGAGACCGCATCACGCGTTTGGTGGTTTTGCCGTTGTATCCGCAGTTTTCTATTAGTACCAGTGGGAGTTCGTTGAGGCTGTTGGAGGAAATCTTCAGGGAAGATCCAATTTTAAGCACCGGGGTTTTACAACACACGGTCATTCCGTCGTGGTACAGTCGCCCGGGATACGTTTCGAGCATGGCAAAGTTGATAAAAAACACGTTGGAATCTGAGGCGTTTAAAGACGCGCCGGACAAACCGGTCGTTTTCTTCTCCGCGCACGGTGTGCCAACCTCCTACGTTTCCGAAGGCGGCGATCCGTACAAAGATGAAATGGAAGAGTGCGTGAAACTTATCACGAACGAGTTGAAAAAAATAGGCTGCGAAGGGTACAAGCACGTTTTGGCGTACCAATCGAGGGTCGGCCCGGTGGAGTGGTTGAAACCGTACACGGACGACACGATCAGAGCGTTGGGGAATAAAGGCACCAAAGCGTTGTGCGCGGTCCCGGTATCTTTTGTTTCCGAACACATCGAAACGCTAGAAGAAATCGACCAGGAATACGGAGAATTAGCGGAAGAGAGCGGTATTGAATACTGGGGTCGCGTCCCGGCGCTCGATTGTGACGAGGTATTCATCGACGATTTGGCCAACGCCGTCGTAGAAGCTTTACCAGCCAGCACAGCCGCGGCGCTTAGTAACATCACAACCACCACGAATACGAACTACGTAAAAAACTTGGACGATTCCGAGATCGTTCCCTCTAAAAGCTCCGTCGAAGAGCTTTTATCCGTCTACGACAACTTAGACCTGCGCATACCGACGAGGGAGTTCACGTACGAAGCCGACGACGTCTTGCCGTTCGTCGCGGTCGCCGCGTTTTGTTTATTCTTAGGCATTCAAATCAGATTAGGGATGGAAGGGATTTTCGTTCCAGGTGGGGGGATCATACCCAGCGATACGCCGCCGATTTTGTTTCAATAATAATAATATATCATCGAATACTAAACTAAACTCGTATCAAAGCACTGCTTTGTGTTGTTAAAATCCTCACTGTATTGATGCATTTCTTACGTCGTCTTCGTCATCATCATCTTCATCATCATCGATCGATAACACACACTACTAATACTAACACTTTGAGCAGTAGCAGTAAAATGCTCCTCTCTTCTCCTCCTCATCCTCCCGTCGTTGGCAATCTTCGCGCGCGGATTGTGAATCCTTTTAACGGCATTCATGCGGCGCTCTTTCCCCGTCGTCGTCTTTGTCGTTCAACGACGCAAACTTTCGAGTTTAAGAAGAAGAGGAATGCTTTTACCATCGCATCATCGTCATCGTTATCATCGTCATCGTCGTCGTCTCTGGGGGAGAACTCTCTGTGTGGCTGTTCTTATCGTCGCCGCTCTGATGGTACGATGAGAACTAAATTCGCGTCCTCGTCGGTGGCTTCGAAACACCCCATGAAGGGGAGGTTTCGGCATTTTTTTATCGGCGCGAAGAACCGCCATTACCAAAGCGAAACGAAAAATGTCGCGCCGCCGCGCGCGTTGACGAGAGATGGAGTGTACGAGGAGGAAGAGGAGGAGGACGACGAAAGCTTTTACGTTGGGGACGTCGAGTGCATCGCGGACGTGTCGTTCGTGTCGGATGCGGACGGTAACCCGGGCGACGTAAAATTGATGGCGGAGAAGGCGCGAATGGACGAGGGGAAGTTGGAAAAGATGAGGGAGAGATTCGAGAAAGATGCGAGGGCTATTTTGAAACTCTTTGTCGATGCGAGCGGTGGTGAAAGTGATAGTAGTGGTAACTTTAACGTGTACGACCGATTGAGAGAAAATTTAGGGGACGATTTTCCGGAACAACTTTCACACGCGGAACTCTCGGTTGCGTTGTGCGACGACGCATACATTCAAGCGCTGAATAAAGAGTGGAGATCGAAAGATGCGCCTACAGATGTTTTGAGCTTCCCGAGTGGTGGAGAAGAGGAAGGAATTGCCGCGTTCGGTCCAATTTGTGTACTCGGGGATATCATTATTTCCGTGGAAACTGCGCGAGCGCAAGCCGAAGAGGTTGGACATTCCTTGGAGGACGAGTTGAGAGTGTTGCTTGCGCACGGGTTCGCGCATTTGCTTGGGTTTGATCACGAGCTAGGGGAGGAAGAAGAGAAGGACATGCAAGAGCTCGAACGAGAAATCATGGTGGCCTTAGGGTGGGATTATATCAAAGATGGCGGTTTAATCGACCGAGTTTCATCCTCTTCTTCCGCCTCTTCTTCTTCGTCAGAGGCGAGCAAAAAAGTTCTCGTGGTGGATTTGGACGGCACGTTATTGAACGAAAGTTCGCGCGTTTCAGATCGAGTTGCAAAGGCTCTTCTCGAAGCATCCAAAGACGACTCGACGTTGATTGTTATAGCCACTGGTAAAGCGCGTCCAGCGGCGAAAGCGGCGCTGGCGACAAACCCGCTTTTGAAAGATTCGCGCATAGTTTCCGAGTCGTCGCCCGGGATTTTTCTCAACGGTGGTGCATCCTACGGTGAAAACGGCGTTCCGCTCATAGACGACGCGTTACCCGTAGAGTGCGTGCGAAAAGCTTTCGAGCAAAAATACGACGAAGAGTTTGCGTTGACCGCGTTCACGAGCGACGATCGGTGCTTAGCGTTGCGATCGTCTCCGTTTCTGGACGAACTTCACGAACGATACCACGAACCTAAATGCGAAATATTGGCGACTGTGGACGACATCATCGCCCAAAGTCGAGGCCAAGTGAAGAAAATGCTCCTCATTGGTCCGAATAAAGATGCCGTCGACGATTATTCATCCAAATTTTCTAAATTATTTATCGACGCCGGCGACGGCGCTTTGGTCACTCGAGCGGTAGCCACGATGCTCGAAGTTGTCCCAAAAAATGTCGACAAATCTCGAGCACTCTCCGCTTTGCTCGATAGTCTAGTCTTAGCAAACGAGAGTAGCGATAGAAACTATCGTCTCGTCGTCGTCGGCGACGGCGATAACGACGCCGGAATGATTGAATTCGCCGCTTCGATGAATACGGACGGAATCGAAGGCTTTGGCGTTGCCATGGGTAACGCGAGCTTCTCGTCTAGGAACGCGGCATCTGTCGTTCTGGACGAAACGAACGCGGACGACGGCGTCGCCGTCGCCATCGAGCGGTTCATTTTGTAATATGTGTATTATTTATCATCCATCGCAAAAAGGTCTTAATAAAAGCCAAAACCAACCCCTCGGACAAAACAAAAAAATATTCTCTCGGAAGACGAGACGACGACGTCACACTTTTCAAAGCATCATGCGCGAAGAAGTGCGAGGAAGTCCTTTGCGTCGACGTCGTCGTCATCTCGCATTCTATGTTTTCGTGTTCAATGTGGTCCTTTTCTTGGCTTTTCGCGGGGTCGCGTGTAGTAGTCTTCATCAGGAAGACAAAGATACAGAAAAAGGGCGGACGAACTCGTCGTTGCTACAAAAAATACGCGGAGGAGGCAATTTTGATGAGAAAAAGAAGTACATCGTCACGCTAAAGTCACGCTACGAGAGCTTTAAACTGTGCAAAGAAAGAAAAGAATTCAATTGCAAGAAGGCTTTCCGTTCTGGGTTTACCGTTTTCGCGACGGAACAGGAGTTGGAGAGGATGAAGTTGGATCTGGACGAGATCGAGGATATCGAAGAGGACGCGATCGTTTCGAAGATGTCGCCGCCGTGGCATTTAGATCGAATCGATCAAAATTACTTGCCCTTGGATAATCGTTTGTCGTTTAGCGATCTGGATGGTACGCAAAGAGGTGAAGGCGTTTATGTGTACGTGCTCGATACTGGAGTGCAATCTAAACACGCAGAATTGCGCGGGAAAATCGATTCGCACGTGACTGCGCTCGATCCAGATGAAGACAATCTTCTGGATCTCGATCCGGATGGTCACGGTACTTTTTGTGCCTCATTGATTGCAGGTCGCACTACTGGCGTTGCACCTGGAGCAAAAATAGTGTCAGTGCGCGTGTTAAACTCGGATGGAGCGGGAAGCGTTTCAGATGTAGTCGCTGGACTCGAGTGGACCAGCGATCAAATCCTTTCGAAACAAGCGGAAAATAGCGATATGTTTAAAGGTGCGGTAGTTTTACTCGCCCTTGGAGCTCCCATTGGCGTCCGTTCCAGGGCGCTTGAAAACGCTGTGGACAGGTTCGCTCGAGAAACGAACAGTTTGTTGGTGACTGCGAGTGGCAACCAAAACGCGGATGCGTGTGCTTCGGTGCCAGCGAGAAGCTCGAGATGCATGACCGTAGCAGCTACGGATAGCAGAGATATGAATTACGCGTGGAACAATTTAGGAAGATGCGTGGACGTGTTTGCCCCCGGGGTGAGATTGGTAGGTGCGTGCGCTGGTCAAAACAGGTGTACAAAGAAGAATGAAGTAGACGCGATTACAGCAAAATCATCTCACAACGATGACGATGATGATATCGAATCGTTATACGGCTATCAATCTGGCACATCTATGGCAGCTGCCGTCGCGGCTGGAGCAGCAGCCCGTATTCTTTCAGAAAATCCTAATTTCGGGGCCGAAGAAGTAAAAGGGATCATCATAAGAAACGCGACGCGGGGTATCGTTGTACTCGGAAGTTCATCTGTGCTCTATACGGTGACCTACAATCGTTTACTCCGCTTACATTGAATAAATAAGAGAGAACAAAAACGAACGACGCCATGCAATACTACTAAAATATAAAATAAATTGCTATAATCATCTTGCTGCCGAAAGCTTTTGAGAAATTAATACGTAGGAATCAACGCCAACCGCGAAGAATATACCGTTATTCGTTCCCGCACTCACTCCCGACTTTCCCGTATACGTTGGCGCCAATATACCAATCACGGCGCCACTAGAATCGACCAACACACCGCCGCCACCTTCGTTTGGAAAAGAAGCCGTCGTTTGAATACAATTCCGCAACGGGCGACCAGTCGCGGAAGGCACTGTTCTATTCAACCCGGATACAATTCCAGAACGAATTACTGAATTCCCGATATCTCCACCACCTCTTCTGGAAGACTCCTTAAATGCCGCCAAAGCATCCTGCCCGACTTTCAAATTTCCCGAACGGCCAATCTTAGCCGCTTTCGGCGGCGGAGCGCCGGCGTTGTTTCCCTCGACTTTATTCACTCTCAGGAAAGCGATATTCGTATCGATGTCGCTAAACGCCACCGTCGCGGCATACTCGCGTCCATCCGCAAACTCAACTTGTAAACTCTTGCTATTCTTTGACAAATCCGTCGCCGTCGTGGCTACGTACCAATTATTGTCGTTTGCGGCGATTGACCACACGAAACCGGACGAGACGAGAAGTCCCGTTTCGCCGTTGAAAACGCTCACTAAAGATTCCAAAATCGTTGAAGCAGCACTGATCGATTTGGATTCGTCCACCAGCATCGCGTGCGCGGCATTTTCTGATGATGATGTTGCGAGTACTAAAGCAGTAAATGTTGGAAGTAGTACCACGTCTCGTCGATGACGTCGTTTATGTTCACCTCCTCCGCTTTGGTTCTGCGATTGGTGGTCGTTAGGGGATTTGCAAGCGGAAGAATACGAAGAAGAACTTTTAGAAGGGAGTCTTTGTCGATGATTGGTTGACGACACCGATGCGAGGAGAGAGGAACGAAATCTATCGTTCGTGACGCTGCGAGCAGCAATATCAGCGCGAGACGATTGATGATGCGGCGAAGCGAGAGATGGATGTGCGATGAGAGACATTATTTATCCTTGGAGAGAAGTGTGGTACAAGTGCTGTCAAAGTGGTGTCAAAAATACGATGTACGGAGTAAGTTTCAACCGACTAAATTTTGCACCCACTTCGTCGTAGGTTTCTCCACGTACTCGTGAACAATCGCAGATAAACCGACGAGCATTATTACGAACGCGATGACGATTACATCGGGGTATCTGGGGTCATCTCCGCCCTCGTAATTTCGAAAACAGTCCGACCACGTGCGAATATGTTCGGCTTGTCGATCGCACGGAGGGAAAAGGTTCATGGAGTGTATTTCCATCGCGGTCCAGTACGAATAGAACGGAAACTGGAGCAAGTATATCGCGAAGGACCACTGACCGATGCGTTGCGGGATTTTCAAATTTAATAATCGGTAGGAGTAGGATTCGGTGCAGGCGGTGAGACCAAACAGCCACGCGGCGACCGGGAGGGTGAGAATGAACTCGTTGAATATGCGGATATTTTTTGAGTCGGTGTGAATACCGCTGAAAACCATACTGGTGATGATCCAGATGGTGAGAAAGAGGCTGAGAACGTCCGTGCGGAAGGCCCATTTTCCCCGATACGATGAGGTTGACGAGTCAGCTTGGTTCGCTTCTCCCGCCTCTTCTTCCTGTTGTTCCACTTTGAGGGCGTCATCGACACGCATTCTTGCAGCACCCAAGAGCATTCCCATGAAAAATAGAGGCAGGCGAACAGGAAACCAAGCTCGTGCGCAAAAGTATGCCCGAACTCCGTCCAGATCTGTATCCAATGCGGTGACCAGAGTAGAGGCGCGACCATTGAAATCTTTATCCTTCCAAATGTTACGAAAGTACGTGGAATTCATGATACCCATCAGGGTGAGCGGTAAGAAAGACGAAAGGTGGTAGAATCGAAGGATATACTTTTTATAACCAGCCAATTCAGCCGAGAGGAGCAAAGTTTTGTCAATGCTGTTGTGGATGTTTTCAACAGTCTCCTCGCCACCTCCGCCACCGCCACGGAAAAATAGTCTCTGTTTGATTCGGTCAACGAGAGAGCGCTTGTTGATCGATGAAGCAGCCTGTTCTTCGATCTTCTCCTCCAAACTCGCAAGTTTTCTGCACATCCACGGAAAGCAAAAGTAAAAGCCGAGCTGACAAGATAAACTCCAGCACACGGAGTTCCAGTAACAGAGCGAAAAAATCCACGAGTGCATCAAGAAAGGCGTTAAAGCAATACCCATAATAAGATTGACTTCTCCGCTTTTATTTTGCCAAAAGTTATAATCGTCTCTTATTTGCGCGTAATTTAAGAACACAAATGGTGCATACAAAACTAAACATATCCAGTGCAGAGGCAAGGCACGAGCGTATCGTCGCTTGATAAACGTCCAATAAGAGAACGTCTCGGTATCGCAGACTTTATGCCGATATCCCACGTATAAAACGAATCCAGTAATCATGAAGAAGGTACTCACTGCGAGACCTCCTTGAAAATCGATTGGCACTTGATTTTTGGAGCCATAAAATAGTAACAGTGTCCAGACGCGATTTGAATCGCCGTAATTGCTCGAATACCGGTGATGGCGGAAGTATCAATTTTCGGTGGCTTTGACCAAACTTTTTTCTCCTTTTTCTTTGCGTCGCTCATAATTTCTGCTTCACCTTCTTCCGTCGCACTTGGTGCCATGTCAATCACGCGAGAGTGTACAAGGTTGCTGGTATGAATTGGATCATCTCTGATCGTCTCGTCGCGGTTGCGTCTAAAAAACATCGTCGTCGAAGCGTCGTCGAAAGTGAAGGAAAAAATTTCTCACACGCTTCTTTTTCTGTTTTTTCGTTGTTGTTGACCGCCAGAAATAAGCCCGTTATCTTTTTCGAATCGCTTGCTTCTCTGTCGATGATAGATAAACAACGCGCGAAGAAGTACAACAACGATAAAAAAAGCACCGGCAGAAATACCTATAGTCTTGGCGCTTGCAATTTTCTTCAGTGGCGGTGATGGTGGTGGTGATATTGCAGTTCTGATAGGCGGTATCATTTTGCAAGTGCCCATCTCAAACTGATACTTCTCACTGACCTGGGAAGAAAGTAGGACTCTTCGCCGCAGTGGCGCTGGTGGTGCAGATGGAGAGCTTGGCGAGCTCGGACTGGATGGAGCGGACGGTGAAGCTGGCGAAAGTGGTGATAGTGGTGTTGATGGTGTAGCCGGTGGGAGCGGCACCGGTGGCGTAGAAGGTGTCGATGGTGAGTTTGGTGGTAGTGGTGATGACGGTGTTGATGGTGAAGCCGGTGGGAGCGGCACCGGTGGCGTAGAAGGTGTCGATGGTGAGTTTGGTGGTAGTGGTGATGACGGCGTTAATGGTGAGCTTGGTGTTGACGGTGAGCTTGGCGTTGACGGTGAGTTTGGCGTTGACGGTGAGCTTGGCGTTGACGGCGAGTTTGGCGTTGATGGCGAGCTTGGCACAGGTGGAGAACTTGGCGTTGATGGCGAGCTTGGTGCAAATGGTGAGCTTGGCGTTGACGGTGAGCTCGGCGAGAGAGGTGACAATGGTGCCGATGGTGAGCTTGGTGAGGCCGGCGCCGATGGTATCGATGGCGAAGGAGGTGCTGGAGGAGATGGACTCGGTGGAGGTGAGAGAAGAGGATGACTTGGTGGTGGTGATAGCAATGGTGGTGGTGGCAAAGGAGGAGAATTTGGTGGCGGTATTAGCGGTGGCGGTGGTGGAGAAGGATATACAAATGTTGGAGAAAATGGAGGAGGCTGTAACGGAGGAGATTCTGAAATTTCCGGCATCGGTGGCGAAGGAGGTAAGAACGGCGGCGGTACAAATGACGGCATCGGCGGCGGTGACAGTATTGGTGAAGGCGGTGGCGTGAACTCACCATCCTCTTCACTACCAGTGCCAGTAGCACTATTATCGCTCTCTCCAACACCATACACTTGAATAAATCCATCTCCAGAAGACGCCGACGCGTACATAACATTATCCAACCCGCCTTTGCGTAAAGCGTCGACAACGTCCTCCGCCGGTATCGTCGTCAATCTGTTTCCTTTTTCCGCCGCTTCAACTAACGTCTTTGTCAAAACTCCAAACTTTATAAATACAACTTTCATCGCGCTCTTCGCGCTCCTCGTCTGACTTTCGCCCGCTCCTCTCACCTCGAGCGCTTCCACCGTCCGCGCGTCCACATCCATCACCTTCGCCACGGCGCTCGCAAATCTCGCCACATTCATCGCTAAATCATCCATAAAACTCGCATCATCGTACCCGTGCAAACCGTATTCCGCTTCGACTCGGTATTTATACTCCGCAGATCGATACATGTACACACTTTCATCGTCCTCCTCCGATTCATCCTTCTCGCAAAACGCCTCGTTTTTCACGCACTGGTAGTTTGCATAACACGGACTGCCCACCGGGAAGGCCCCGATTTTGACCCCACCATTCCCGAGCGCATTTGCGCTCAACTTCTCGACAAATGCGCAAAATAATAATACTAACCACATCGTCGTACTCATCGCGAGCAATGATGCCAAAACAGGAGGGGGCAAAAGCACACGTACCATTGTCTTTGTCTTCTTAAACTTCGCGTATTTTAAAGTGAAGCTATTTTTGGCACTTTTTAGATACAAAAAATGCAACCGAGAGTGAACAAAACATTCTTCATTTACTCTTGACACAGAGAGAGAGAGAGAGCGAACGAGCGGAGTTTTGACGCGAAAGGGGTGTTGTCATTGTTGGAATTGTGCGCGCGAAAGAGGTGATAGAGCGTGAGAACAACACACCATTTTACTTTAAGATCTTTGTGGTTTTAGGGGTGTTGTTTGTTGTTTCGGGAAAGAAGTAACAACCGCATTCATTTCATGAAACTCATCCACGAAAAGTTCGAACGAGACGGCAAAGGTTCGGTGAAATGTACCCCGGAAACCGAGGACGACATGTGGGATGTGTACAATTTGCTCAAGGTGGACGATATCGTCCACGCGACGGCGACGAGGAAAGTGAAAGCGTCCGAGATGGAATCTTCCGGGGCGAACGTGAGAGATACCTCGTCGAAAGTTATTAAACTGAATTTAGGCGTGAAAGTGACGAGCATCGATTGGGATCCAGATTTGAGTCTCGTGAGGGTTTCGGGACGGAACCAAACGGTGAGCGAATACGTGAAGCAAGGCGCGATGCATACGTTGGAGTTGACGACGCATAAAGCGGTGACGATCGAGAAGAGCGAGTGGGACGGGGAAGACGTGAGACGGTTTCGAAAAGCTTTAGAACCGAACGTGCAAGCGACGATTGTAGCGATGTTGATATCGGATGTAGGTGAGTGTCGCATAGTGTTGTGCGGCGGCGCTCGGACGACGGTAGTCGCGAAGATTGAAAGATCGATACCGAAGAAGAAAGGGGTAGGGGCGGTAGTTGGGCACGAGAAACAGTTGGGTAAGTTTTACGAGGATATTTGCGACGCAGTATTAGGCAGCGGAAGTGGTCACGCGTCGTCGTCGTTGTCAGCGGCAGCAGCGACAACCGACGAGAAGAAGAAGAAGAAACATTTCCTGGAAAATTGCCCAAACTGTTTCATCATCGCAGGCCCTGGCTTTGGGAAGGAGAATATTTTGCAAAAGCTCAACGAACGCTCGCAAAAATTGTATTCTGGCAAAACCTTCGAGAGTTGGCTGAAGTCATCGTTCGATTGCGTATTAGTGAAGAACGTTCGAGCGTCGAGCGCGCACGTGGGCGCGCTTTTGGAAGCGCTAAAAGACCCGTCCACGCGCAAAGCGGTTGGCGCCGCCGCGGAAACGCTCGACGCGGACGTGCTCGAACAATTATACGCGGAAATTGAGAAGTATAAAGCTTTGTATGGGCCGTCGCACGTGCTGAAAGCGTTCAAAGAAGGCGCGATTAAGATGTTGCTCTTATCAGACGATGTATTTCGCACGAAAAATCCAATCGAAAGAAAGTTATGGACGAAAGTTCTCGAGGACGTGGAAAATTCCGGTTTCGGCAGCGCGAGGGTGTTTTCAACCGGTCACGAAAGTGGGGAGAGGTTGAAACAATTGACTGGAGTGGCGGCTATATTAAGGTTTCCAATGGAGGAGTTGGTCGAGTCCGAATTACCGAATCCACCGGATTATAAGAAATGGTTAGAAGATTTGAGCGACGATTAGAATAGAATAAAATTATAGTATTTACTAGCATACAGCGCCGTGATATTCGCACGTTTACGTTTTTTACGATGTCTGTTTTTATCTCTAAACGTGTTTTACAAAGTTATACGTGCGCTATTATTATATATCTACTTAAAAACAAATCTCCCCCTTTTCGTCGTCTCTCGAACTAAAACAACAAATCCTCGTCCTTTTCGTTGGCGAAATCGATCAAATTCCCAACCGGACCGGCGCCGCTCCCGCCTTCGCCTTTGACCACCCCTTCTCCTTTACTCAGCGATTCCTCCTTCTCCTCTCTCTCCTTCGCGTCTTTCTTCTTCTTCGCTTGCACTTTCTTCAACCGAAAAAATTCCTCTCTCTCCAACTCGTCCAACTCCCCTTTAATGTAACTCACCGTATTCTCCAACCTCGGCGTGACTACGTTCTCCAACGCGTTTACGCGTCTGTTGGTCGTTTTAATCGCCTGATCGAGCGTTAAAAACGCCGTCTGTAAACTCGCGAGTTCCACGAGCGTTTGCAACGCCTCTTTGTACGCTTTTTTACACTTTTGAATCTGTTTCCCGCCTCTTCCTAACCCGGTCAATTCGCTCTTACTCTCCGTCGTCGCCGTCGTCGTTCCTGTTTCGCCCGATCCTCCTCCGCTCGCTCCTATCAAGCTCCCACTCCCGCAGGCGTTAAACTTCGGAATCTTCACCCCAGCGACGTTATCCGCGTACGCTCGCACTCGAATCTCCGCTTTCCCGTCCACGGAATCTAAAACCGTGTGTTTAATCCCGTCTCCACCGACGTATTTCGCTTCCGTCCACGCGAACGACGCGGATTTCATGTTCTCGCCCATGGAGAGTTTCGTTTGGACGATCTTCTTTAGGATTTGTCGATAGCGGAGAGACAAAGCGTCGGCTTTTTTCTTGAGCAGTTTATACCCGCGTTGGGCGCCGATGAGGCGGTTTTTGACCACGGCGAGGACCGTGACCGTTGGGACCACGTTTAAGCGGTTCGTCGTTGACATTATTCGTCTTCTTCGTTTAATTTATGTGTTCTCTTTAACGCGCTTTTATCTTCGCTAAAAATGGCGATTTTCGCTTCCAATTTCACCACAGAAAAGAGCGCTTTAAAGAGAGAGAGAGAGAGGCTCAATCATCAA
>JACLAA010003751.1_pt1 | contig 38493 bp, 26 predicted proteins | sample 8027891 | NCBI WGS metagenome assembly JACLAA01 (sample SAMN15724900, study PRJNA655200) | protist metagenome | isolation source: fluorescence activated cell sorting (FACS) single amplified genomes of... | place: Spain: Blaines Bay Microbial Observatory, Mediterranean Sea | collected 2016-01-19 | reverse complement strand
CGGATGTATGGAAGGTCGATCCTTTCAGTTTGACAGTTGATGGAGACAAGCTGTATGGCCGAGGTACAACAGACTGTCTCGGCCACGTCGCGTTGATGACGACGTTATTCTCGCAGCTGGCTGAGCTGAAGCCAGAACTAAAGACTACCTTGACCTGCGTTTTCATTGCAAGTGAGGAAGCTTCTGGACCCGGTATCGGCGTGGATGGTTTGGTGGCTGAGGGGAGGTTGGACCACTGCAAGCCAGGTCCAGTCATTTGGGTTGATTGCGCAGATAGCCAGCCTTGTATCGGCACCGCAGGTGCGATTACGTGGCATCTCACGGCAAATGGGCATCGTTTTCATTCCGGTTTACCGCACAAAGGCATAAATGCCATAGAGATGGGCATGGAGGCGGTAAGCCGCATCCAACAAAAATTCTACGAATCCTTCCCAGCTTGCGAGAAGGAGCGGGAATACAAGTTCATTACGCCCTCAACTATGAAGCCGACTCAGGTAAAGTGCGCCCCTGGAGGATTAAATCAGATTCCTCCTGAGGCGACGATTAGCGGAGACATACGCTTAACTCCCTTCTATGATGTCGCAGCACTAAAGGCGTGCATCGAGGCGGAGGTTGCAGCCATCAACGCTGATATCGAATCTCTTCCCGTACGTGGACCGTGCTCCAAGTACGTCATCAGGCCTGAGGACGGTGAGCCCATCGTGGGGCATCTAAAATTGGAATGGGGTGATCATTTATTGACTGGGATCGCATGCGATCTGACGTCTCCCGCTTTCAAGTTGATGTGTGACTCGATAAAAGACGTTAAGGGGGTGGCTGAGCCGTACTCTCTTACCGGCTCACTTCCCCTGGTGCATGATATGCAGTCTGAGGGTTTCGATATTCAACTCATCGGTTTCGGACTCATGTCCACCTACCACGCAGACAATGAGTACTGCTCGTTGAATGATATGAAAGATGCAGCGAGGATCTTGGCGACGCTCATAGCGAAGTTTGACCTGCGTTGACATGAGGGAAGTTGACAACTTTTATCTGAGCCAAACAGCAAGTAGATAGAACTTTCTACAAGACTTAACGTTATCTGCTCGCGTTACTTCACCACCTGCAGACCGCTTGACACCGAGGCGAGTGTGACCGTCCATGCGTTGCATGTCGACCATCCCGTGCGTACAGCCCTTGACCTGGACAAAGGGTCACAGCGGGAACAGCACAAGAGTGACGAAGAGCTGCCGGCCAGCTCGCAAGATGGATTTTCCCTTGGGAGCGACCTCTTCGACGGTCAACCTCCCGGAGACGGTTCTTAGCTGGTAATTCATGTTGCAATATTTCATCACCGCAAATATAGCTGCATGTATCCGCGCTAAGCTCGCTGCACTTCTCCCAGGGACGAGCTCAAAGGGATCGCCGCGAGCACGGAGACGGGAAAGAAGATTGCCGAAGAGGAGAAACTGCGTTCTCAAGGTGAAGGTTCTCCACACGTGACAGCCAAGCTGCGACTTTTTGGTGCGTCTGAAGATGATGTTAGGGTTACGTTATACAGAGACCACGCAGGTTGGTGTCCTTATTGTCAGAAAGTATGGATGATGCTCGAGGAGAAGAAGGTTCCGTATCGAATAGAGCGGATCAACATGAGGTCTTATGGTGAGAAGCCTGCTTGGTTCCTCAAGAAGGTGCCTTCCGGGTTGCTTCCTGTCCTAGAGCTGGACGGAAAGATCATCACAGAGTCTCTTGTCATAATGCAGATTATTGAACAGACGTTTCCTGACATTCCGATGATTCCGGAGGAACACTTTGACCGTGCCAACACACTGCTTCGTCTGGAGAGGCAGCTGTTCTCTGACTGGTCTGGACTCGTGTTTCGCCCTTCAGGACCGGGACCGTTTGGCGGTGGAGCTAGGAAGCAATTCGAAGAAACGTTTGACAAGGTAAATGCAGCGTTGGGAGAATTACCGGGACCCTGGTTCCTGGGCGGTGACACTCCATCTATTGTTGATTTGCAGTACGTATCACACGTTGAACGGATGAATGCATCTTGCCTGTACTGGAAAGGACTCCAACTCCGTTCCACCGAACGTTGGGCAAACATAGAAAGATGGTTTGCAGCTTTCGAAGAGAGGCCTTCTTACGTGGCTGCAAAATCAGATTACTACACTCACGTGATGGACATACCTCCCCAGTACGGGCCGGGATATTCAGACTCTAGTGATGAGGTCAAGGAAGCACAGTTGAAGATTGATGGGCATGCTACCTGGAGACTTCCTCTGAGTCTGTCCTCCAGTGATGCGGAACCTCTACCCGATTCAATGAACCCCGGGGATGAGGCTGCTCGCCATGAGGCGGCTTACAAACTCATTTCAAACTACGATGCAGTCGTCAAGTTTTGTTGCCGAGGCATGGGTGAGCGAGGAGCTAAGCAGTTTGGAGCTCCCCTGGCAGACCCTACTGCGGTGCCAAACCTGAACTATAAGGAAAAAGTGGACAAGTTGCTGCGTACCACCGTTCTTTTGTTGCTCGATGGATCTGCCGGTGTCTCCACGGGTGAGACAAGCGAGGAAGGGAAGGATGTGGCGTCATGTCTCGCCTACCTTCGCGACCGTATCGGCGTCCCACGTGACATGTCTTATCCTGCAGCCATGACATTACGCGCCCACCTGAACTATGTTATTGACGCGATTTAGGTCATGTTCGTGTGGCCAAAAGCAGTGACGCTATATTTAGGCTTGATTCAATATGCAACCGAACCAGCGCATTTAAGTTTCGTACAACTTCTTGCTGTTCACTCAAGTCCCGAGCCGAGCCTCTCTATCAAGAACCTCAGGAGAAAACTTCATGAAGAAGTTTGTCCTTGGATGAATCTGTCCCTCAACAGGCGCATAGTATGCGCTGACCTCAGCGGGAAAACCAGCTATATCAAGCACTCCTTTAATAATGCCAGCCACAAAAGCCGCGCAGTTCAAGTCGCCCAGGTCTTTTGGCACACTAATGAATCTGTTCACCAGCGGACTTCGATCGCTGATGACGTATTCGTCATCGTTGTACACCTCAAGGGAGTCTGCAACCTTCCCAAACAAACACCTCCAAATGTTCGTGTTGATGAACTGCAGAATACCTTGTAATCTGATTTCTCGTCGGTTGCCTTTCTCTCTGTATGATAAAATCTCCAACATCCTCACCCCCACTCCTGTTCCAGCATCTTCGAGCCTGATTTAGTCACGTGGAGGGATGAAGTGAGGTGAACTCAGGGCCGAAATCTTGGCGAGACAAAAGCGAGTGATATTCGAGTTCCAGTCTCACGGTGGGCGTACCTCCGTTCAAGTTCGGCGATGCTACTTGCGCGTGTCCTGTGATACTGTACAATCTCCGAAAACAAGAACGCGAACGCGCTGAGGCTCACTTCGCTTTTCCCCTGGTTTGGGTGGTAACATGAGGAGGGCGCTGAGTCTTCGAAGAGAGTGAGAGACGCTGTGTCATCGCACCTTGGGCAAAGGTCGATCGACGCTGCTGATTTGGGGACCCTTGCGTTGCATGAAGTCGACCTTGTAGGGTGCGAGGCTCACGGGTCCCGCCGAATGAGGGGGCTCGGACAGTGCAAGTAGAGTTCTGGACACTCATAAATATTAGCTCAACAGACACTAGCTCAGCAGCTCAGTTGAATATCATAGTCAAGGCTTGTGGTTTGGTGCTAACTCATCTTACCAGTGTGGCGTACTAACTCAGCTAAGAATAATGTTTGCTATGCTACTAGTGAATTCTAAAGGAGCTCATCATTCTCATCATGTCCTTCTACGACTCACGTGATCCCAGATGCATACTTGCAGGTACTCGTCAGTCGTGATGTCGGTTCGAGTTGTGTTGTCACCTGGACGCTTGTGCGGGTCAACGTTAATCACCTTTCGGTCACGTTTGTTTTTGAACATCAAGCCAGCCTCGTTATCACCGATAACCTGAAAATTCGGCGTTGCATTGCACGTTGCTTTCTGCGTCTCCCAGTTGAAAAAAGAGAGATCCGTCGCCTTTGGTAACAGACGCTGTGTTCGGTCAAAAACAGGTTCCCAATTCTCTGTCTTGAGCCTGTGCGCATAGTCGATATAGCCGGATACCTCTTGCTTCTTCGCATTCAGATCTCTGATGAATATGATCGTCGTCAACTTGCCATTTCTCACTGCTTCCTCGCGCTGAGCCAGAGCCTGCGAATTGATGAGCAGATGTGAATCACAAGCGGAAAGGTGCACGAAACTGACGACTGGTGCGACGCCTCACCTTCAAGAGAGGAAATGTCTCCAAGTCTTTCCCCGCGGATGCCAATTTCTTCGGCTTTTTGTTGGCCCTCTGTTGCTTCGCTATCTCGCTTGCCTCCTTCCGCGCGATGAACTCCGCGCGTTTCACGATTTCGCCGTTCCCACGATGCCCGAGCTCGACAAGTTGCCGGGCAAGCTCAACATCGTCCAGGTAGTACAAGTCCACCTCGCTGATCTGGCTGTCTAAATAATCCTCGTAACTTTGATGAGTGATTGGGAGCGAAACTGTCAGCAGAGGTCCAGCTCGGAAAGGAAGCCCGGTCGTGGTGGAAAATCGGGTCTTCAGAATGCTCTGGCCAGCTAGATGCCAAAAATGGCTTTGCGTGTTGCCCTCACCTCTCGAACTCCTCCACGAGAGGATCGTAGCCCCCGATGAGTTCTTCCGCGTCGTCCATAATGAAAAGATTACGGTGAACCAGTCGTCGCCCAGGAAACCCGCGAAGTGCGCTCGGAATTTTGAGGCAGCGACCTTCCCGACTCATATCTCTCGTCGGCACCACAGCGATCCAGTCATCACTCTGTCTGGGGGCCGTGCACCACGTCTTATTTTTGAAAATCGAGAGTCCCACCACGTCACTTTGACTACCCGCCGTCACGCGTGGACGCCGTATCTATCGGTTTCATCGCCAGAGGAGGGAGAATACGCTCCAATATATTGATTCGCGTCATCCATCCATTCAGTCCACAAGCGACAACGACGAACGAGCAAGATCTTTGTCCCATAGAAGCACACACCAGCGACTCCTGAAAACATAGCGATGGGCATCAAAGGCCTGACGAAGCTCCTATCTGACTACGCCCCCGGCTGCATGCGCGAGCAAAAGTTCGAGGGCTATTTGGACCGCAAGGTTGCTATCGACGCTTCGATGCACATCTACCAGTTCATGATGGTCGTCGGACGAAGCGGTGAGCAACAGTTGACGAATGAAGCTGGTGAAGTGACGAGTCATCTGCAGGGCATGTTCACGCGAACCCTCCGCATGTTGAAGGCTGGAATCAAGCCCGTGTATGTGTTCGATGGAAAGCCTCCGACCATGAAAGGTGGCGAACTTGCCAAACGAAAAGATAAGCGAGAGGCGGCCGAGTCGGCACTCGAAAAAGCAAAGGAAGCCGGTGACCAGGAGGAGATCGAGAAGTTGAGCAAACGAACCGTTCGCGTATCCAAAGTGCACTCCGAGGAGGTTATGAAGCTGGCACGGCTTTTAGGTCTGCCTGTTTTCGAGGCGCCGTGCGAGGCTGAGGCGACTTGCGCTGCACTATGTAAAGCTGGTTTGGTCTACGCGGCTGCGTCTGAAGACATGGACACTCTGTGCTTTTCGACGCCAAAGCTGGCTCGCAACCTGATGGCGCCTTCCTCTCAGGAGAAGCCGATCCTCGAATTCGACTTTGATAAATTGCTGGCCGGCCTGGAACTAACTTGGGATCAGTTTATCGACGTTTGCATTCTCTGCGGATGCGACTATTGCGACAGCATCAAGGGTATCGGGCCCATCAATGCGCTGAAGTACATCAAACAGTACGGCAACATCGAGGGTCTGCTCGAGCACCTCGACAAGGAGAAATATCCGGTCCCTGATGACTGGCCTTACAAGGAAGCTCGAGTTCTATTCCAAAACCCTGAAGTCGTGCAAACTGATGGACTGACTTTGAAATGGACTGCGCCAGACGAGGAGGCTGTTGTAGCATTCCTGTGTGGTGAAAAGTCCTTTAACGAGGACAGGATCAGAAAGCAGCTTGCAGATCTCAAGAAGGCAAGAAGCCAGGGCGGCCAGAACCGTTTGGAGACGTTTTTCGGCGCCGCTACCGTGAAGTCGTCTACGGTTGGCAAGCGAAAGGAACCGGAAAAAGGCAAAGGCAAATTTGGGGCAGCTGGTGGAAAGAAAAGCAAGGGGGTTACGAAGAGAAAATTTTGAACAGGCACATGAAATACGGGAAAGAAGCGTTATGAATGAATATACGTACGTTACTCAATAGACTATCGGTCCTTGCAGACTCCCCGTGGCAAATTGACGCACAATCGGTTCCTCGCAGGTGTCGAACTCTTCTGATGTGCCCTCCCAAACTACTTTGCCGGCGTGCAAGAAGATGAGCCTGTCCACAGCGCGTCTGATTGTGCTGTGCTGATGCGTGACAACAATATAGCTCGCAACGCCTCCTTTTTTCTCCTCGTAGCTGGCTGCGGTCGTTTCTTTTTTCTCCTCGTAGCTGGCTGCGGTCTTGTTTCCCGTGTGAAGATTACGCATGAGATCTTCCACCACGGTCGATGCCACCGGATCCAAACCGGCCGTGGGCTCGTCATACATCACGACCTCCTCGAGGGCATCATCGTTGTCAGAGATGTCCTCCTTGATGATGGCCCGCGCGAGAGCGGCACGCTTCTTCATGCCACCACTCAACTGAGCCGGATATCTATCCTCTACGCCACTCAGCCCGACTTGAGCGAGAGACTCCTTTATAAGACCTTTGATGACATCTTCCGGCAGATCGCTGTGCTCATATAGCTTGAATCCAACGTTCTCGCCAACCGTCAAGGAGTCAAACAGTGCCGCGCTCTGAAACACCATTCCAACCTTTAAGTTAGGGTCCTTCTCGTCACTCAGAAGCCCTACACGCGGTCTGCCACGAATGATGACTTTGCCCTCGTCCGGCTGAAGCAAGCCGGCCATTATCCTGAGGACTGTGCTCTTCCCAGTGCCAGAGGAACCGATTATGCCAACAGCCTCCCCTCTCCTGATCTTGAAGCTTGCCCCGTCCAACACAACCTTCTTCCCGAAGCTTTTCTTCACACTCTTCAGCTCTATCAGCACCTCCGCCTGATCATCGATCCCTTCGCTCTTCACCGCTTCCGTGAGATCCCCGATTGCCCCGCGCGCGATGCGCGACGCCTTCCTCTCTCCTCGACGGACTGTCGACCAACGGCCTCGGTCAGCGCAGTGCGCGACGCAGCGCCCAGCCCTCCGAAGCATCCTTCCCATCGAGGGATTGAGAGATATTCGCGCGCATGAGCCAAATGTCGGTCGAACGGAGAGGCAGTCCATGCTTGGATGGGCGACCGGCGACTCAATTGTGTCCGATGTGGCGAAGGATCACGCCCTGCTCACAATTTTTTTTCTTCCCTGCCCCTTCGCCCACTTTGTGCCGTGCCGGCTCTGGACCGTTCTTCATCTTAAGATTTGTCTAAAATTTTAATGTTTTTTATTTATTTCTGACTGGTTGCCGGTGGCTGTCAAAGTCGTGTGGAGAATCTGTTTTCCCTGGCTGGTCGTTTGTGATTCGCACGGCTTTCACAAAGGGTCAAAAATTCAACACAAATCCTAAATTGCTAAATCTTGTCTGAATTATCTGGAATCACACAACTAAGAAAGGGTCATGGAAAAATGAGAGGACCACAGCGGCCCAGCCTCGCGCGAAGAGACGGGTTTTTTTCCAAGATCCACGATCCGTTGTTCGCTTAAGGACCCCGTGTCCTTTGCCGACGTGCACTGTAAGTTCCTCCAATCGAGCAAGCTCGTGAAGGGGACTAGCTCACTGATTTGCTTCGTGCGTCCGAACGCTCGAGCACCGTTCCACTGAACGCGCGTCTATCCCCTCGGACCGATCTTTTCTGCCGGTTCGCGATGACCGCGGTGTTGGGCGACTTGTCAGTCCGCCTGGAAAACCCGACCGTGAAGTGGGTGGCGGCGGGCGCCGCCGCCACCGGCGGTCTGTATCTCGCCGTGAAATACTCATGGTTCCGTAAGAACCCTTTCTATGTTTTCTCCGGGAAGACCGGCGCGATGGCTAAGGATCTCGTCGACTCCGGCATAAACTCCTACAATAAGTTCTTCGAACAGGAGGACGGCAAGGGTGTCGGCGATAAGATCCTCAGCACCCCAGATTTCGTCAACAAGTTTTACTCTCTCATCACCGACTTTTATGAGTACGGCTGGGGAGAGAGCTTTCACTTCGCGGCTCGTGAAGTCGGCGAGAGCTTCGAGGCTAGCATCATCCGCCAGGAGACCGGTGAGACGCAGCTTGGTTTTCCCACACCTTGTCCCCTGCCCAGTCAAGCACACAGCCTTTCGCCCGTGAAGATTCTGTCGCACTAACGACTCCGTTTTCATCTCTTCTTTGTTTGACCTATTCCAGCCATCGCGGAGACCATCGGCTTGAAACCCGGCATGAAGGTGCTTGACATCGGCTGCGGCGTTGGAGGTCCCATGCGCAACATCGTCAAGGCCACTGGTGGGCACGTTACCGGGATCACCATCAACGAGTACCAGGTCGGACGATGCAAGAAACTCAACAAGGAGGCGGGAGTGGCGGATCTTACGGAGATTGTACAGGGGAACTTCATGGACGTCAGCAAGGTTTTCAAGGCGAACACCTTCGACGGCGCGTACGCCATCGAGGCAGCCTGCCACGCATCCAACACTGCTGCTCTGTACAAGGAGATTTTCCAGGTTCTCAAACCTGGCGCTCTCTTCTCGTCGTACGAATGGCTGCGCACTTCGAAGTACGACAAGAACAACAAAATTCATGTGGATGTTGTAGATGGTATCGCCGAGGGAAATGCACTCCCTGAGGTTCGCACCATTGAAGAGTGCATCGCTGCCGCTAAGGAGGCTGGCTTCGAGGTTCAGTACACCTTCGATCGCGCCACCACTGGTGGTGTACCTTGGCAGGCGGCCATGAAGTCCGCTCGTAGGGCTGCTTACCTCACACATATCCTGACTGGTGTGCTTGAGTTCATTCGCTTCGCACCCAAGGGTACTCAGGCGGTTCACACCATGCTTCTCAAGGCTGCCGTCAACCTGGAGAAGGGCGGAGATCTCGGTATTTTCAGCCCTATGTATCTCATCGTGATGCGGAAGCCCACCGCCTGATGTCGCCTCTCGAGGACATCCCTGATAGTTCAGGTATTACGAAATGAACTTTTATTTACAATCTACCAGCGTCCCGGCGAATGGTGGCCCCTCCTACTGAGGACATCGAAGAGAAGAGTTTGCTCGGATTGCTAGCCAGGGTGACTGACCTTCCGTTGTTCTGAGGTTTTCCACGCATTTGCCTGTAGTCAGCTATCACCTGCTCTCTTAGCGCTTGCATTTCTGCAACCCGGCGCAGTCCAACACCGGGTGTGGATCCGTTTTTCGCTCTCTTTCCTGGATTTTTGCCCTGCGCAGTTCTCATGAGGTCCTGGAATATTTGTGCTTGCCGATTCCCACCCTTCCCACCTGCTATTTTATGGCCAGACTCTGCCACCGGCACAGAGGACGAACCCTTGCCACCGCCCTTTCGCTTCAGCGTTATCGTCGGAGGCGCGTCGGCGATTTCACCGAAACCCGGTTCGCCACCTCGGGAGCCCTCCGCTTTTCTAGCTGTGCCTCCCTGCATGAAAGCCTCGTCCTCTTGTTTAGCCAACTTGGCTGCCTTCCTTGCTTCGCGTTTGCGCTCCCTCAAAGACATGTATTTCCTCTTCGCTTTTCTCCCTTCCTCATCGTCATCCCCTTCAACCACTGGGTTGCCTTTACGCTTGCATTTCTTTCCGCTGTCGAGCTCGTCATCGTCATCGCGAATCTCTCCGTCGCCTCTGTCCGGGCCATTGTTCAAGTCCTCATCTTCGTCGTCGTCACTGGACAGAGCAGTCACGCCAGCCTCGACCCTGGCTTTCTCAGATTCAATGTCTGTCTTCAAACTTTCTAAACCTGAAAAAACCAGATCTTGCTCGTCGTCAGAAACTTCGAGTCCTTGTGAAATGAGCCGCTGCCTTTCGCGCTTAGCTTGCTGCTTCTTTGTGCGGTTGGTCGCCTCCATGAATCTTCTGAAAGACGACGGGGCCTTGAGCATGTCCACGTTTGAAACCTGGCCCTCCACTAGTTTTATCTTTGGCTCCCTGACAATCGATCCAGCGAGGAGTTTGCTCAGTGTTTAACGTGAGTAATGCACATGCGCCGGATGAAGTAGATTTCCGACTCACCTGAACGTGCCGGTCTTCTTGTCGAACGCCTTGGCATTTTCTTGTAGTTTCTGGCGGCGGCGCGCTCCCTTGCCCTTCCCGGCAATGCCTCCCATGTGGCGTTCAGACGGCTAGTTCTACGGTTTTGATCGTCGCACTCGTTTGTATTGCCCTTTCTACTGTTATTATCAACGAAATTGCTGCGCACAGAAGCTGTGCCTTCCTCAGCTCCTGCACCGCCTCCGGCAGTTCGTTGGGAAAACAAACTCCTTGCAAACCAAAATTATTTCCACATTCCACCTTTCCACCAACGGAAGGAGTAGCATGGTGGCTGAAAGAGCGGCGACCATGTTTTTCCTCGGCGCTCGAATGCGCATACCATCCCACGTACGGCGGACCTTTGGGGTCGATAGGAAAGTGTCAACGGCATCGCGCAAACCCAAGGTCTCCGTTCGTGCACAAGGTACTTCGAACGCCTCAGTAGCCGTGCTCGGCGCTGGAGCTGCGGGACTGACGGCTGCTTACTTTGCAGCCGTGTCCGGAGCTAAACGGGTAATCGTATACGAACGGACGAGCGAGGCTGGAAAGAAGATTCTTATGAGTGGTGGAGCGCGCTGCAACGTCCTCCCTGTCTCCGCGAGAGTCGAGGATTTCGTCACGGAGTCGACACCTCGAAAGCTGAAAAACATCATGGCAAGCTGGAATGTCGAGAGATGCAGGGAGTGGCTCGAAAATGACATCGGATTAGAGCTGGGCATCGAACACGTCACTAATAAATATTTCCCCCTGAGTAACAATTCTCGAGAGGTGCGCGACAAGCTTGTCGAGGCTTGCCTGCGGGAGGGGGTTGACATAAGATATGGTGCCTCTGTGGAGGGTCTTCGCCGCGTGAGCGATGATGGGGCAGACGGCGAAGCATGGTCGCTTCTCATTAGAGATTGTCCAGATGAACGAGTCTCAGCCGTGATCCTAGCCATGGGAGGGATGAGTTTTCCCGCAGTGGGAACGGACGGAACAGGTTACGTGATTGCACGCCGCGACTTGGAGCACAACCTGGCCGAGCCCTACCCAGCGCTTGTGCCACTCACGGGGAAACATCCTGGAGGCGAGCAGCTTCCTGGGGTGAGCGTGAACGTGTCCCTAGAATGCGAGCCAATCCCAGGAGGGATAAAGGCGGGAAAAAAGAAGAAAGCAAAAGCCAATCGTGAGGGATTTTTGTTCACTCATCGCGGATTTTCAGGACCTGCCGTCCTCGACTTGTCACACAACGTTGTGCGTTCTCTGGTGAGAACGAAAGGGTGCAACAAGGAAGAAGATGTTGAGCAGAGCGATGCAGATATGGTAGAAGTAGTCGTGCCTTCACTCGTTGTGAGCTGGTCGGGAGAGTCCAGGGATGAATGGCAAGAGCGTCTCGCCGCACCTCCTGGAAAAGCACTGGTTGCAACCCGCCTTCGAGAAGGACTCCCTCAGAGGTTAGCAGATGCTCTTTTGGCTGAGGCAGGTGTCGACAACGATTGCAAAGTGGCGGACTTACGGAGAGTCGACAGACTCAAATTGCTTGACGTGCTGACAAAATATCGCATACCCGTTGATGGGCATCAGGGCTATCGAAAAGCTGAAGTCACTGGTGGGGGAGTTCCATTGGACGAAATAAATTTCCAGTCGATGGAGAGTTTAAAGTCTCCTGGGGTTTATTTCTGTGGCGAAGTTTGCGATGTGTTTGGCAGAATTGGGGGGTTCAATTTTCTATGGGCATGGACCAGTGGTAGGTTGGCCGGGATGAGCGCCGCGAAGCTCGTCTCGGAGAAGAATCAGTAGGCCTTAAATTGCAAATTTATTCACTCGGGGCTGCCGCGACCTTCACCATCGCAGGCCTGATGAGAGTGTTCTCACCCATCTTGTAGCCCTTTCTAAACTCTTCTAGAATCGTATCCTCCGGTGCGTCTGCGCTCTCTTCGCGCATGATCGCCTCGTGGAAATTGGGGTCGAATGGCGCCCCCACACCAGCAACGGTGGACAGTCCCTGGTTTGTAAGGATAGTCATCAGTCCGTCGACAAGGCCCTGGTACTGCGAAACTATCTTTTGCGCCTCTTCGTTTTCAGGCTTGAGATTGGCCTGTGCGAGATCAAAGTTATCGAGCGCAGGCAGCAACGCCTCGAAGAACTTGCTCTTTGCGGTCTGTGAGAGCTGCTCCTTTTCCTTGAGCGTTCGCTTCTTGAAGTTGTCAAAATCCGCATTTAGACGCAAATATTGGTCCTTGAGAGTGTCGGCCTGGTCCTTGAGGCCGACATTTGCCGCCTGGATGTCGCCAAAAGCAGACTCGATGCCGGACACTTCAGATGTGAGCTCGGGTAGAACATCTGCCAAGACGTCCGCCGCGTTTCCGGCTTCCACTGCCTCTTGAAGCTTGCCAAGCAGCTCGTTGCACTTGCTGGCCTCAACTGCTGCGGGCTCCTCCACCTCCTCGTCCCCCTCGATAACCTCAACCTCGGGCTCCGCGGCACGCCTGGCGTTTTCTTCATCATCCAAATCATCACCCTAATCAGAAACGGTGGAAAAGTTGGGTTAGAAGTAGTCAATCCATCGTGGTCGAGCTTGGGCTTCGAGGGCTTCGAGAGCTATCCGCTGAGGTGACCTAAACCCTGTGTTTGCGAAGAAGTACTGCAGATGGATGGGGTCACACTGGCTTCGGAGCGCCCGAAACTCACCTCACCCCCGGCAGCGTAAACGAGGACGTTCATAGAAGAACGACGAGGGCACCCAAACTTGACCAAGCCGGTGTCGCCACGGCGAGCCCGCGCGATAGTCGTCTTACAACCGACGACCGCGGACGGGCGGCGGATCGGTTTCGTGGTTTGGCTAACGGAAGCGGTCGTTGCCGCGGACGATACGCTTGGTGCGAATGCGGAGAAGGCCATGGTCCTTGCGGCTTGAAAGTATGGCTAAGAATCCGAGTGAGCTCTTTCGGCTTCACGAGACGCGTCGCGCCTGTGACTCGCTGGTGCTTACGGGCGAATGGATAGAGAAGAAAGTTTCGGAAAGTAAAAATTGTTGAAAACATTTTTTTCGTCAACCAGTTCTCTTCGTAGAAGGTACCTTCTACCTTCTACCTTCGTACCTTCGTACCTTCGGTAACTCGTAATCTTAACGAAGGTACGAAGGTACGAAGGTAGTCTACTGTAGACCACTGAACGAAGGGACGTACCTTCATATGGCAGCTTAATTAACTCAACGTGCTAGGGTTAAAAAGTACCCTTAGTGATACGAAGGTACCTCTTGTAACCGGTGGCCCGGTTAAAAATCGAGACCCTATCTATCTATATGGGATTTAGGTTAGATTAGCGGATGAGAGCCCTGCTCATCCGAAATTTTGGAACTAAATTTTGGTGGAGCAAACAGCTTTGGAGCAAACGCGGATAAAGAGCTTGCAGGAGGACGTCTCAGCCTCCCGACTCCACCCACTGTCGCCCTCGGGACTTGAAAGATGACGACTGGCACACTGTTCCAGTCGGTTATTCATCAGGTCAGCTATTCGGCGGTGCGCCGAGGCGCTCGTGCGCAGCGTGCGGATCGATATGACCTCAGTGGGCAGGCAGGGGGCCGTGAAAGAAACCGCGTTGGAGTAATTCCTCTTTCCCTCGCGGCGAACTCCTCATCTTCTGCCATCAGCCGTGACGCTCAGGCCATAGTAGGACATGGCGCGGAGATCCCGCGCAGGCGTAATTCTTTCAGGCATGTGCGTGATCATGTCGTGCCCAGGTCCACGGGGGATGCCGCTGCGAGCGTCTCACAGGGCGCCGAACCCGATTTACCGTCGCCGTCGAGCGGTGCACCCGCTGGCTTCGTCGCAAACTTCGTGAGAGGCTTGCGGATGAGGATGGCCGCGGATCCCAACTTCCCTTTCAAGCTCGGGGCTGAAGTGTGTTTGGACGAGGTGATGACGGTGCTGGTCAATATCGGCGTGCGAGGGAACCCCCTGCAGTGGGCACTGGGGGCTCAGCTTCAAGTTCTGTGCCAGATGCTTACCGCTGCGGTAAACGATATCATCCTCGTTTACTGTCTTGCCCCCGTGAAGCAGGACGGTCTTGAAGCCAAAGAGAAGCCGAAAGAGCCGGAAATCGCGCACATCTTTCAGGAAGGTGATTTCACTTTTGCGCAGAGGATCGGGTGCTACCTTGCCAAGGGCAGGTTCTACGCGCTTGTGGGAGCAATGAGCTGTACTTTCTCGATGGCACTTGCGCTGCTACTTAGTGGCCAGATGGAGCTCTTCACGCCCGTGTACCTATTCCGGGCCCTCATGACGGGTGCTCTCCATATGGGTGTCAGTGCCAACACGCGGTATCAGATCGTCAACGGGATCGAGCGCGTCTTGTATAGCCTGTTGCCACAAAATGCAGCGCGGCTTGCAAGTGTCGGAACAAGGTTATCGAATAACCTTTTGGGAGCCGGACTGTGGATAGTGATGACGACGCTGACTGGACTAGCGTGAGCTGTATTTTGACTAAGACTCACCTTCCGAGGATAATAATGAATAATGCTATCAACCACAATGAATGGTATTAATAACCTTCGTAAAAGTTCTTATTAATCAAACAGGGAGAATGCGGCGTCCGATGTAGTGCACACGATATTTCCCTTGCTGATAACCTTTCGTTTCTTACTGGCATTTCCAGCTTCAAACCTACCGTTGAGCTTCTCTTCCAGATAATTCTCGCAGTCTAATATAATCCCAAGCTCAGAGTCCACGAGAGTTAGACAATATGATGCCCACTCGGAATCATCGCTGGGAGTGCTTGCATAAAGCGCCCTGCGTCTTTCAAGCATCTTCATCAACACCTGAAGAGGTTTTACGTTTTCGAACCCACCACAGTGTTGTACCTCAGAAATGTATTGTGCGACTTTATCCGTGCCAAACATCCGTTTCCCCTTCAACGAATCAGAGAATTCGCCGAATTCATCCGGTAAAGCCGCGAGAATCCAGAGAACTAACAGCAAGGTATCTGATGGTGGCGACTGAGCTTTCAGATGAAACGTTGAATCTTCCTCACACAGTCCATTAGCCTCACACCATCGTAGACGAGATGCAATTTGTAATCCATCGACACCACAAAGACCCGCAGCCGCGCGTAAGGCTGGTACTCCAAATGTCACCTGGTCACCTGGGTTGTCCCGCTGACAGAACCCGTAAGATGAGAGGAGTGTTGCGTTTCCAAGCTCTCCATAGGAGTTAAACAGTTCCTGATCCTTCCCGGCGCTCCTCACCAACCTGACATACATGTAGCTCGCCCCTTCTTTCGTTGATTGTTGGGGTCGTGCACTTTCTGGCAATATACTTTCGTCTTCTATATCCGTCAGTAGCACGTGATGGCCGCCTGTGCGATGATTGAACAAATCAGCGAGTGGCACCAGCCCAACACCGACTTCGGGACAGATGGTGAATGCCCTTGAAGAAACCACAGACCGAGCAGACAAATAATCTTCGAATGTAAATCCTGATTCCGCATACTCTGACCTCGATAAAATTGGCTCTATGTGTATTTCCCACTCTGATTTTGCTTGTGCCCTCTCATCTCGGAGGGCGAGCTCTACGTCTGTCCCTGCGAGATATCTTTTCCTGTTTTCTGGCCACAACGCCGTCACTCCTTGCTCGGCCGCTGGCAAGTACCTAAGATAGGCGTTCCAACTTGAAGATTTTCCTGCGTCGATCCCACGTTCCAGAAGCAAAGCGAAACCGAGCAAGGCGAGCCATTCTCCTTTCCCAAGAGATATTTCCAAGTCGCCAACTAACTTTTGGTGAGCGCAGCCTCCACAAGTGAGACACTGTGACGTTGGAATCCGTGCCACAATTTCGCCTGCGTATTGGGAAGAGGGACGAAAAACGAGTCACTAAGGCTCGAAGAAGATGATGTGGGTACGAACGTGTCGAACAACTTACCGACGTCGATGTTGCGACGAGCGAGGACGCCAACTCGAGACGTTTTATTTCTCCCCGAATCACCGACAACACAACCGAGCTCGATGGCGTCCTCGTTCCACCAGAATCCATTCGAGCGCAACCAAGCCTGCGCAGCCAAAGTTATTGCTGGATCATCATCGTTGGAAAAACGAAAGCCGCAGCTAACGTTCAGATGTGTCATTGAAAAGAAGAGAAAAGACGCAGGGAAGCGACTACATCTCGTGGGTGGGATTTTGGGACAGCGACTAACCTTTAGGTCGTTCATTTTTGGCAGAGGGGAAGGCTTGCTGAAGTCGAACCGCCGAACCGATTTGGAGAGGGACTGCGAGGGACTGCGAGAGCTTCGGGACTTCCGCCCTCAGAGAACGCATTTATCCGGGGGCTCGCTTCTAGATTGTCTATCTCGATATAATGGCTACGCCCTTTGGATGCACGCGCTTTTGGTCCCTCTTTCCCGCCGTTTATTGATTTCTTTTCGCACTCGAGACTGATAGGAACTGATGACCAGCTGACTGACAAAGCTGCCACAGCGGGCTTGTCAAAAGTTTGGCAGTCACAACTCCTCGCAGAGCCAACCCTCCTGGGCGCCGTATCGTTCGTTTCCCGCGTGACAGCAAGTGGTGTTCTTCTGAATCTTGCGACTCGAGATGGCGGGTATCTTAGCTGGTGCGTGCAAACCATTTCGCCTGCGCAGCCGTCAACCTGGACGACGTTGAGAGGCGACCAGCGAGGAGCGTCGAGAAATCCCAGCATCTTCGCTTTGCCCACGAGCACGGCACTGCGTCCTAACTCCCGTCCTAACTCCGCTCTCGCAGCTGACCGTGGCGCGCTTATGATGAAAATATATCACGCGTCGGGCTTCGCTCTCGCGGGTGAGTGCAACTGTTCGCGAGATTCGATTTAGGGATCCGTCAACATTTTTGGCAAGTCTCAGTGCTGAACAACACAGCTCACTCCCGCAGGTTTGGTGCCAGCAGCAATGGTCATTCCCGGAGGGGTTCTGCCCATCGACTTGGCGCTAGGCGTTGCGCTCCCAGTACACTCCCACATCGGTCTCAACTTCGTGAGTATACAATGTGCAGCCTTCCGTTGTCTGTCCGTTGCTGACGGTGTTTTCCCTTACCTTCGAAGGTGATCTCTGACTACGTTCCCAAAGCTGTGGCACCCGCGACGCGGGCTGGTTTGCTCGGAGTCACGTGCTTGACGCTTGCCGGACTGTTGAAGTTGAACGTGCAGGGCGAGGGTGTGACGAAGACCGCCAAGCGACTTTGGACCAAGTGAGGAGAAGGAGGAGGAGGAGGAGGAGGAGGAGGAGGAGGAGGCGGTTAGAGGAGAGTAGCAAAATGTATTTCATTCCGCACGCACACGCGTGTTGTTCACCCACCAGCCTATCTAATTAGTGTTAAAATCCATGTTATGTTATACGAAGGTACCTTCGTAACTCTTAATGGTAAGCCATACTTCGTAGACTAACTAGTCTAACTAATACGAAGGTTAAGAGTTAGACTACTAACTAATAAACTCTTAACACTTATTAGTCTAACTCTTACCTTCAAAGGTTTCATAGCGCCGTCTCGGAAAAAGACGGGTAGACGAGAAGTTTCGGTGACGTGGTTGGGCGGAACAGAGGGGCTGCCGAGCAGAGGGGTGATGGTGAGAGGCTCGTCCATGATCTGCAGTCTCGTGCGCGCATCATCATTCGGTCGCGGTGCTGCGGTTTCGGCATCGATTGCGTCTTCATGTCGACTCGCGCACGCGCTCGCGTCTCCGAGTTCTTCGGAGGATACGAGAGGCAGATCGGTTGCTGTCGGTTGGGCCTTGGGTCCACAGGGAGAGTTCGAACGCCGTGTGCAGGCAGGGCAAATCGTCGGCGGTGATTGCCAGCAGGCAAGTGCACTGTCAGCGTTGCAAAGGTTGCGTGATCGCCTCCTCGGAGAGAATCCATCAGGGTTAACCGCGGAGTCCGTGAGTGAGGCTGAACAGCATCGGGACAGACGCGGCGTGTACTTACACGGCGGCGTTGGGCGAGGCAAGACCATGCTGATGGACATGTTTTACACGACTCTACCTCCTAAGGTCGCGCGACTTGCGCGTCGGGTCCACTTTCACGATTTCATGGCCGAAATGCACCATCGCTTACACGCAAAGAGAGGTGAAGAGGACCCACTGTCTGCGGTTGCTCGAGACATGTGCTCTGTGCATCCTGTGCTGTGCTTCGATGAAGTCGAGCTTGCTGACGTGGCGGATGCCCTAGTGTTCAAGAGAGTGTTCGAAAGAGTTTTCGATTTCGGGGGCGTACTCGTCGCGACCTCTAACTCATCACCAGAGGAGCTGTATCTGGGTGGCATAAACAGGTCAGCGTTCCTCCCTTTCATCAACATCCTGCGCAATCAGTGTGAAGTTATCAGTTTGAACGCCTCTGACGGGGAGTCAAACGATGTCGACTACCGCCGCTCGGATGTTTTGCTAAGAGGATCTCACTGCGTTTCAACGAAGAGATCTGCGACCGAGATTCTGCCTTCTGCGATGGCAGGCGTCACATCGACTCTCATCTCCAGTGGTGATGGAACAGCCGAGTTGGATCGATTGTGGCATGAGGTCGTAGCCATGGACCGGTCACTACGCGGTGTAAATTCAGAAGAGAAAGTGACCGGTAGTTCTCGCATCCCTGTGGCGTCCGGACGATGGGTGACGGTACCAAAACTGTCTGGTCGATGCGCAAGATTCAGTTTTGACGAAATTTGCGGCTTGCCGTTGGCGGCATCCGATTACAACACGCTCGCACATCACATAAGCATCTTTACAATCGATCACATCCCCATGTTTTCTGAGCAGAACGAAAACGAGGCTAGGCGGTTCATCAATTTGGTGGATATTCTGTACGAGCGTCGTGCGCTCCTGGTTGCATCTTTTGCTGCAAAGCCTGAGGATATCTTTCGCGGAGAAGCTGAGTCCGTCGGGGCCGAGGATACAGTGAGGAATCGGGTAAAGCGCGAAGGTCAAAGAGCCGGGCATCAGATAAATGTCAAAGACGAGGGTGGTAGCTCTGGTCGATCAACCACCACGGTGGGATCCATGGAATGGTCGGCAACGGGGCGTGCTGGTGCTTCACTCGCGCAACTGCAGTCCACAAACTTTACTTTTCGAGCATCGAGAAGGTGTGCGTCCAGACTTGTTGAGATGGGCTCAGTTACCTACGAGCGGACCTTTTGGGCCTCTCTGCCCCTAGTTGGGGTCGGAGGTTTCCCTAGCTAGCACGGTAGGCGCGAAATATGTCCGTGGTCCAACGTAGTCTAGCTAGTCTGACAAAGCTCGGAGCTGTTGTAAAAGTCATCAACTTCGCAAAATCGTCACTAAAAGGTACCTTCGTACGAGTTTTAAGAGTAACTCTTATCATAGCATGGTAAGATCTTACGTCACGTCCGAAAAAGATTACAACTAACTTATATACGCGATTTACATCGCTGACTCGTGTTATGCAGACATATGAGATCCAGTCAGAAAATCCCTAGATTCGTGCTCGACGAAATTTTTCCGATTCTCAACGTTTGCGCGAACCGAAAGATCGGGGAGCGCGTTGTTCATTCTTGCTGAGCACGGGCCACAGACACAGACAACCCCTCTCACGTGTCGTTGAGCAAGTCGCAATTCGTGCGCACGCGGTAGGTTGTTGAAACTTACAGAGCACACAGCTCCACACCTCCGCTATTGGAATTTTGGAACCTGAATTCGGAATCAAGTTTTGCTAACTAAACTCCCAATGACGTCGACGAGTCTGGTCCCGGCCGGCGTCCGGCTTAGCTCAAGGCGTCACGTGACCAAGTCTATCGTGTATAAGGCTCGCGTCATATCATCTCGTCGCGCAGCTGTGATGCCAGTTGTTCGCGCAGACATGAGCGGCGTCTCGGAGGCGCGCATCAAGGTGATCGGCTGCGGCGGGGGCGGAGGGAACGCGGTTAACCGGATGATCAACAGCGGGTTGCAAGGTGTTGAATTCTGGAGCTTGAACACTGACGCTCAGGCACTTGTTCAGAGCCAGGCAGATAACAGGATACAGATCGGCAAGCAGGTGACTCGTGGCCTCGGCACTGGTGGCAACCCGGAGCTGGGCAAGAAGGCAGCTGAGGAATCTGCCACTGAGATCCAGCAAGCCGTTCGGGGCGCAGATCTCGTTTTCGTCACAGCTGGGATGGGTGGTGGTACCGGTAGCGGATCGGCACCCGTGGTGGCACGCCTATCACGTGAGGCCGGAAATCTGACCGTGGGAGTGGTGACTCAACCCTTCACATTTGAGGGTCGTCGTCGCTTCATCCAGGCTCAGGAGTCTATCGAGCAGCTAAGGGCAAACGTGGACACCCTGATTGTCATCCCCAACGACAGACTGTTGGACGTGGTGATGGATGATGCGCCCCTACAAGAAGCGTTCCTTCTTGCGGACGATGTGCTGCGCCAGGGTGTGCAGGGTATTTCTGATATCATCACTATCTCCGGCCTTGTCAACGTCGACTTCGCAGATGTGAAGGCGGTGATGAAGGGCTCGGGCACCGCCATGCTCGGGGTTGGAGTCGCGCAGGGCAAGAATCGCGCTGAAGAGGCTGCCACGGCGGCCATTTCAGCACCTCTCATCGAGCACTCCATCGATCGCGCCACCGGAATCGTGTACAACATCACCGGAGGCTCTGATCTCACCCTCCAGGAAATCAACACAGTATCCGAGGTGATCACCAGCCTCGCAGATCCGGCTGCAAACATCATTTTTGGCGCCGTCGTTGACGACAATTACAAGGGCGAGCTTCAGGTCACGGTAATCGCCACGGGATTCGCAACACCGAGCAGCATTAATTCGGGAAAAGGAGGGGACTCGGGTGGACCCCCTCCTCCGACCCCTCCAGCTGGTGGTGGCGGTGGGCTTCCGTGGCAGAGGGAAAGCGGCGCCCGTCGAGGCTCCTTCTTGGACACTTACGGTCGTAGTTGAGACAACGATGCATGAGATCTTATCTTCTTCTAAGGTATTGTCTCTCCCTTGTTGCCACTCGTGTTTGCGCGCACCAACGGAACGCCCGCTCCTTTTCCGGCGCTGTGTGCGGGCAGCGAGAGAAAAGCCGCTCTGAATTTGCACCTCCCATAGTGACCACGAGGATCTTGAAGCCAGCGGCGATCACGTGAATTTCGATTCGATCCCGTCTCGACAACCGATGCCATCGGGCGATCCGCGGGCGAGATTCGAGAGCAGGAGGAGAGTGGTTGCCCTTTGCGAGTCTAGGACTTATGCCAGGTTCGAAAGGAAACTAACATTAATAAGTATAATACCTGCAAGACTTGATACACATATCTTATCACGATCCATGGAAATTTATGGTTAGGATCGGCGCATTCCACGGCTCCTCGCGACTCGCCACGTCAACTCCTTTTCTGGTCCTCAACCGCTGCCAGATTGATCCCCACACGCGCTGCCACCAGGAAGCCACACGGAAAAATGAACGTCATCAGCGTGGCTTCGTTGCGGCACAACGCGGAACCTTCACGTGCCGTGAGGCGCGCAGGTGTGGTGAAAGCGACCAGGACCTCGGCCTGCGCCCTTGTCAGGACCGCGGCGGGCGTGAAGGCTGAATCACTTCGCGTCAACCGCAGGCGCGGGTTCCGCGGCCGGGCGGTCAACATGCCGTTGCACGCCGCGGGGGAAGAAGATGGCACGGATAAGAAGGATACTCTTTCGAGTCTCAGTTCCATCCTGGGTGAGGATCTCGAGGCGGATGCAGCGAAGCAGAGAGAGGAAGAAGAGAGAATCGAGAGGGAGGTGATGGCTGCGAAGAAAGAGCAGGCTGCCGCCCGAGAAGAGCGAGAGAAAGCCAGCGGGGCGAAGGATGTGTTCAAGCGTGCTGCCACGCCGTCCGCTTCTGAAGATGATGATATCAGGGGATCTGAAAGGGCGATCGCCGCCATCTGCTATCTTTTGCCCCTCCTCGACGGGCTAAAGTATAGCAAGTTCCTGCTCCTTCAGTTCCCCCTCTTTGGGCTTCTTCTTCTCCCCATCAAGCCGGCCATTGACCTCTGGTATTCGCTCGGGTTCCTTCAGATTTTTGTCTTCTTCGGAATGTATCTCGGAGTCGTCAACAACCAGGAGTTCCGCTACTTCACTCGCTTCAACGCCCAGCAAGCCATCCTGCTTGACATTCTCCTGATCGTTCCGGACGTGCTCATCAGGCTTATCTCAGGCCTTGGCGGTGATGACGCACTGCTCACCGGAGGCCCGGGCCTCGAGGCGCAGGTGCTGCTATACAACACCGTCTTCCTCTACGTGTATCTTACGTCCGTGGTTGGTGCGGGAGCGAGCACCCTGGGGAAGACTGTCAAGCTCCCGATTGTGGGCGACGCGTCGGAGCAGCAGACAATGCGGTGACGGGACTGACCGCTGTTCTCAACACGCGAGAGCTTTGCGCCGCATCGGCATTTGTGAGATTAATCAACCTATGATACAGTAACAACTAAACTTCGACTCGTCGTTTCGCCTTCCGCTCGGCGATCCGCGTTCGGGCAGCGCCCTTGCTTCTATCGCGACCAGTCTTACCCTCCTCCTTCATGAAAGAAACTGTACCGCGTGGCACCTTGTTCTTGTTCTGTGCTTTCATGGCGTCGCGATGGAACACACCCCCTCCACCGCCCTTGCGCACGCGTATCTTAGATCCACCCGCGGGCACGTTAAGCTGGGCATCCTTGGCGCTCTTCTCTCCTCGGACGTCAGCAAGGACGGCATCCCAGGATAAACCTTCCTCGCCATATCCGTCGGATTCATCCCCAGAATCCTCCTCTTCAGGTTCCTCTTCATCCTCGTCATCGCTCGCAAATTTTGCGAGCGCGGCCTCGTCCAAACCACCGTTTTCGTCGTCAGATAACGGTACCTCCTCAGATCCTGACTCGTCGCCATGATTGTCGTCGTCTCCATCCTCACCTTCCTCATCGGAGACCTCTTCACCAGATTGTTCATCATCTGAAGTATCCGCGCCTTCATCATCAGCAGCCGCCTCCTCATCATCATCCTCTCCATCACTGCCTGAAGCGTCGCCTTCCTCGACTATATGGGCTTCGTCGTCATCGCCGCGCATGTCTTCTTCGTCGAACAAGCCATGCGCCGCGGGCATTCGTCGACCCACCTGTCTCATGGTTGCTTCCTTTGCCTTCTGCGACATAGCTTCCGCAGCATCCAACTCAGCATCCGCTGCATCCTCGGGAAGTTGATTTTTGGCTTGTATTCCCCGACGCATGTGTTCCGGAAGCTGCGGGGGTGGAGCGAAATAAGGAATGCGACCGCGCTGCCAGTCATGTAATACCATCTTTGCCGCAGTATTGAGATCAGGTTCACCCCCCTTCAGAAGTCGACCAGTAAGCCTTGCCACTTGTTGAAGGAAGTCTTCTGGAGACTCCCATGATTGCACCTTATACGCACGGCGTAAATAGTCCGGCTTAACTCTCGCTACGACATCAGGTATGTGTTCCCATGCATCCTCGAGCGCGCTGATGCGCACCACTCCCTTGAGCACAGCGTCCGTGTCACTGTCCTCGGTGTCATGGTATACGACACCTGGACAGTCTATGAGGAAGATGCGCTTGGTGAGATTTACGTACTGCCAGACCTTCGTCTCGCCCGGGATAGGAGCCGTTACGCACACCTTCTTAGTTCTCAGTGCGTTGATCACGGAAGACTTCCCAACGTTGGGATATCCAACAAATCCGACAGAAATGTTCTGCTTGTCCATGCGCAAGCGGGAGAACTGGCGGAGCAACGACAAAACTGCGCCCTTACCAAAAGGGTTGGTCACTGAGGCGTGGAACGCTAGTGTTGGATACTCTCTGGACAGTACGTGAAGCCATCTCTTGGTTACCCAGGCGGGAACAAGGTCCACCTTGTTAAGAAGGAGTATGACGTGCTTATGCCGCTTCATCGCATCCTTCTTCAAGTGGTACTCAAGGTGGTGGCATCTCGTGCCCATCGGATCTCGCGCGTCAAGCACCTGAATAATAACGTCGGAGGAGTCTACCACCTTGTAAAGCTCTCCCCAGATGCGTTTTGACTGCCCTTTCTCAAATAGAGATCCCTTTGCGGCATCCACAACGCCATCGTTCTGTCTTACCAAATCGCGATCCGTGATTGCCCCAGCTTCCACACCTTCAGCGTATGCCTCGTTGTGCGCGGCGGCGCGTGCTGCCATTGTGGCCAGATCGTCAGAAGCGAGTTTCGGTTTCTTCTGCCGTCGTCCCGCGCTGAACGTCTCTGAAAACGGGGACGTGCCCAGGAGGTTGACACGCCTCGTGCGGCCTTTCTCCGGGTCCGCCAGTAGAGACAGCGGCAGCTTCTTTTGCTTGATGAGCACCGTGTACCCATCCTTCGACTTTTGCGCCATGTCCTCACGGAACTCCTCGAGCTGCTTTTGCCCGATGACGCGAGTGTTTCCGAACCAGCGGCGGTCGGGAACAATGCGCGTGCTTGGCAACTCCTTACTTTGCAGGTCTTGCTTGATGAGCTTCCCTTTCTTGTCGCGGACGGGCTTCTGCTTGTACATTAGCAGGCGGCGCACCGTGGCCGCCGAGCGCATGCTCTGCGAACCTTTGCCGCGACCTTCCTGGCTCATCGAGTGGGTGGGCTTCTTTGCCCCGCCCGAGGCACCCCCATGGGACTTGCCCGCCGTGGATGTGCGGGATTTCTTGGCCATCTCTCCAGACGATGTGTTGTCGGCGCGCGGCGGCGGCGCTAAAAGTTACGAAACCGTACGAAGGTGGCGAGATCGGTGAAAAGTGGTCCGCCCTGGAACAAGATGATGGATGGTAAATACAGTGGAAATACTAATGAAATACTCACAGGGGGAAAGAATTTTGGCTCAAATGCCAAAAAACGTATGCTGGTTTCAACTGGTGGGCATAGACTCTACATTTCAAATCATCTTTTAATGTTGGTGCGAAAAATTTTTAGCAACAAAAAAGGGGGAACGACCCAAATCTCATAACGTCTTGCTCGGACGCATCTGAAGTTGGGCAGAACACATGGCCGACGATATGGATATCGGGCCCGTCGAGCACACTATCCGGGGTGGCGCAAATCATAATATTCAAGTTCTCGTGCGCGTTCGGCCTCCGAACTCGCGAGAGCTAGACCAGGTGAGTGCCGTCCTCGAGAAGTAACAAAAAAGTGCCGAACCTTTCCACGTGCTCACCCTCTGCAACCCGTTCTGACCGGCGCAGGGATATGTCAAGGGCGTTCACACAAGCGGACAGTCCATCGAGATTGCGTCCAAGAGCAACGCCACCTACAGTTACGATCATGTGTATGACCATGACGCCAGCCAAGCGGACATCTTCGAGAGCGTTGGCGTTCCCGTCACGGACGCGTTCCTGGAGGGCTACCATGGCTGCCTGATAGCATACGGGCAGACCGGAGCGGGTAAGACTTTCACCATGCAGGGACCAGACGAGCACACTAAGACTGATAATATCTCTGGCGACACGGGCGTTATGTACGCTGCCGAGGATCCCGAACAACTTGGTCTCATCCCCCGCGTCCTCAAGCGCATCTTTGCACATATCGAGAGCGAGTTAGCTGCGGCAGAGAACAAGGAGAATGCCGGGGACGTCAACATCGAAAAGCCGGAATTGGAGTTCACAGTGAAGTGCTCGTATCTTGAAATATACAATGAGACGATGGCAGACCTGCTCAGTGACCCGGGTTCGGCTGTGCAACCAAACATTCGCGAGCATGACAAGAAGGGTGTCTTTGTTGAGGGCCTGACAGAGGCGTCTGTTCACTCCGCAGAAGAGACCTACGAGTTATTCCAGCGTGGGTCCCACAATCGTCGGGTGGGTATAACGGAGATGAACAGAGAATCATCTCGCTCACATGCAGTTTTCACTGTGAACCTTGAGTCTCGCCGTCGTGCTTTTGCTGGAGCTGCACTGCAGAAGCGATCTGCACTACTTCATCTCGTAGACCTCGCTGGTTCGGAACGTCAAAAGTCAACCGAATCCGCAGGGGTTCGATTGAAAGAAGCTTCCGCCATCAACAAGTCACTATCGGCGCTGGGTAATGTGATCAAGGCTCTTGTGGACGTTTCAGACGGGAAGGACCGGCATGTTCCTTATCGCGACTCCAAGCTCACTTTCCTTCTGAAGGAGGCCCTTGGAGGAAAGGCACGTTGCACATTACTTGCATGTGTCAGTCCGGCGGCTGGTCAGATTGAAGAGACGCTCTCCACTCTGAAGTTTGCGCAGAGAGCAAAGCTGGTGAAGGTAACAGCGTGTAAGAACGAGGAGGCAGTTGGGTCCGTTGCCGAACTTGCTGCAGAGGTTACGAGACTCAGAAATATCTTATCTGAAGGAACAGCTGAGGGAGCAAATCACGCTCGTTTGCGTGCCAATGATCTTGAGCTTCACATTGCCCGCGCAAACCGTGTGGCCGCAGCCACCGCAAAGGCTGCTGAGCTGGAGACAGAAAAACTTTTGGGAAAACTTGCAGAAGTTCAAGAACTTGCAAGCAGGCTTGAAAAAAACCTTCAATCAACCAAAATGGTTCTTCGCCTCAAAGAAGCCAGATTATCCAAGGGTGTTAAATCATCGGAGAACATTGATTCAGAGGAGATGGAATCACTTCGCAAGATGGCTGAGTGTCCACCAGAGGTTATCAGGATGCGAATTGAGATGCAACAGCTTCGTGACCAAATAGAGCAGCTAGAAGCAGAAAATGGGATTCACCCTGCGAAAGGGAAAATGAGCCAACTCGAGAGGGATATTAAAGAACTCCGTACACTGCGCACGGATGAGTGTGAGCTTGTTGCACAGAACATCGAAGATCGTGCAGCTGCCGACGCTGTGCGTGAAGAAACGGAGCGTGTGAACAAAATGCTGGAGGCACAGCGCGATGCTTCAGAGCATGCAGCCGCTCTATCTGAAGACGCTGCCGCCACCGCTGAGGCCGCGCGCGCAGAAGCAGTCATCGCTCAAGTCACTGCTGAGGCGAAGCAAAAAGACGCTGAGGCGAACATGCTTCGCGTGCAGGCTACGTTTGACGAACAGAAAAACGTGATGGAGGAGATGTTTGTTCGAATTGAGAAGCTTGACGCGCTGCGCACTGAGTTAGAGCAGCAGCTCGCAGAAGCCAATCTTGCCGGCAAAGCTGTGCGAACAGAAGTTGAGGAAGCAAAGGCGGCTCTGGCTGTAATGACCGGAGCAAAAAACGATGTTGAGGCTGAAGCTGCTGCTGCTGCACAGAGGCACAACCATGAACTTGCAAGAAGGGATGAAGAATTTATCACGGCAATGGCAGCACACAGAAATGAAATTTCCGAGATCCAGAAATCTCATGCTGCAATTTTTGTTGCCACAACCGAAACTCACAAGCGTGAAATGGAGAATTTGGTCGCTTCTCACGACAAAACAATCACTGAAATGAAAGATGCTCACACGAAAGAGCTTGCCGCTTCAGCTGAAACTCATGCTATTGATCTCGCAAAGCAAAGAAGAGGGCTTGAAAAATCGGCGCACGAGGCTTTGCTGAAGGAGAAACACGGTCATGACGAAATTGTGGCCAAACTGGAAGCTGCACATGCACAGAATGTTCAGGTGAAAATCAAAGATCACAATGACTTTATCGCCAGGCTGAGCGCCATCCATGAGGCTGCCCTCGTGTCAAAAGAAGAGGAATATAAAGCAGCAATCGAAGATGTGGTGGCGAGCGCAGATGCAAAAGTATCAGATGCTACTGCAGAGTTGGAGGCTATAGAGTCCGCTCACAAGGCTGCGATCGTGGAGGCAGCAATTGCGCATCGCACAGAGCTGAATGAACTGAAAGGAGCGCATAATGACTCAATTGATAATCTCACAAAAGCTCATAAAGAACAACTGGAGGAGATAAAATCAAAGCATGCACAACAGCTGGCCAATCAGAGAATGATTATGGAAGCAGCAGCAGCCAAAAGTGCTGAAGAAATTGAGAAATATGAGCCGCTGCGAAAGACTGTTGAAACTCTCGAAGCAGAACTTGTGCATGTCAAGGAGGCACACGAGGTAAAAGTTGCTGAGCTTGAGAACAAGCACAAGGAGGAATTAAAGAAACTGGAAGCAAGATACAAAGGAGAAATTGTCAAGGTTCAGTCTGCTGCAACAGAAACTGCTGCTGCACGCGAAGCCAAGCTCGCCAAACAGGTTGCCACTGCTGAAAGGGCATATCAGGAAGCGGCAGAGACTATCGCTGCAATGGAAACTGTAAAGATGACTGCGATGGAGGAGCTGAAGGTTACGCATGCAGCTGCACTTGAGGCAGCAAAGCAATCTTATGCATCTGCAATTCAGGCTGCAGAGGCCGAGAAGATATCAGCTGTGAAAGCAGCAATGGATAGTGCGTCGAGGATCGCCGAGGATATTGATCAAAAACATGCTGCTGCTCTAGTTGAGGTTGAAGAAAGAGTCACAAGGATGGCGGCGAAAAGTGCTGATTTAAAATTGGTCGCTGCATCAGAAGCTGCCGAGATGGACAAGGTGGCTGCTCTCCAGGCTTTGGAGATTTCTCATGAGAAGGCTATGCGTGCACTTCAGGCGGACCTGGTTGATCGCCTTCACAAAGAAAAAGCCATTGCACTAGCCAATGCTGAGAATGAAAAGATCGCTGCTGTTGCCGCAGCCTCGGAATCTAACACAAGAGACGCTGTTTTGAAGCTCAAGGAAGCACACGCTGAAGAAATTCGAGAGTTGGAGATAACGCACGCCAAAATGTTGGCAGAGGCAGCAGAGGAGCAAACAAGGGCTGCCAGCATCAGACTAAAAGAGGCTATCACAGAGGCTGAGTCGCGTGCTAATACTATACTTACGAAGCAGAGAGAGACACTTGAATCTGCAGCAAAGGCTGGTATGAGAGCACAGGAGAAAATGCTAGCCTCTGCAGAGGAAAAGCTCACCAGCCTGAAAGCAGAACTGACTGCTGCTAAAGAAGCTGGAAATGATGCCGAGGCACGTGCAGCTAAATTTGAGGCTGCAGCAAAAGCAGCAGTAATTGCCGCTAAAGCAGAATTAGATTTATTGCGTGAAGAGAGCTCCAAAGCTCACGCTGCGGAGCTTGACGCGCTGCGCGCTTCTCTCGAGCAGGAGGCAAAACTGGGACATCGCTCTGCCGCAAGTTCTGATGGTAAGGTGCTGGAGCTTCAGTCCATCATCGCTCGCCTGTCAGGTGAACTTGCTGCGGCAAAGAACTCTGCCGATGTTGCAGAGCCACCAAAAACAGCATCAAAACGTGGACGAAGCAAGCGTGCCGCGACTCCTGAGCCTGAGCCCAACGATGTGAAGTATGAGAAATCAGTCACAAGGAGTGTGTCCAAGAGTCGGAAGCCCCTCAGTTCAGTTTCCGCTAATGTTGATGTGGGTGAGGACAACGCGTCTGACGAGTTGGTAGCAACAAAGCGTGCAAGAGGCACAACCAAGGCGACGATGCGAGCAAGCTGACGTAAGGGTTAGTAAACAACCTATAGAGTGCTACTCGTCAGTTTCTCGTGGTTTCCTCAGTTTCTGAACGTCGAACAGCTGCCCTTGCAAGCTGAGCACCTCTTCTAATTTGTCCCTCAACTTTTGGTTGAGCTGCCCCGTGAGCGACTCCTCTATGGCCGCAATTTGCTCCTGTGCGTAGGAAACACTCACATTTTTTCATGTTTGGATGAGGGGTGCGGGCTGGACGAGAGAAGATGTTTAGGAAGTCGACCTTACCTGCATCAACCTCTGGTCCGTCAAAAGCCGCCCCCTTTCTGTTTGCATCCTCTCCACCACCTTCTCCAGCATCGCTAAGGTTTGCTCCTCTTGCTGCCTTAGTTGTTCCGCACTATCAGCCTTGAAAGTCTCCATCTGGCTCTGTAGCTTGAGTCGCTGAGCTCTGATAACGTCAAGCTCCTGCACGCGAACATCAGGGGTTTCCAGGCGTTTGAGCCACGAGCGGGTCGTCCAGCAGTAGAAATAATGGAGACACACGCAGTTCAGACACCGCCCACGAGTGAGAGGGCACACACACCTGTTTTTGCCTGCGAAACGTTGCGAACATGTCTCTTATCATCTTAAACATCTTCGCCGGCGCTGGGTAAGAGCCCTGACGACGACCGTCGAAGCACGAGAAGGCGTCGGGTGAAGTGTAGACTCAATACTACGAAGGTAGACTACCTGTATCGGCGGTATTTTTTTAATAGTCTAAGTAAGATTAAAAGTTAGTCTACCACTCTTCTTTAAGTATATATGTACGTACGAAGGTACGAAGGTAAATGAGAGTATTTTACGAAGGTACAAATAAATTTGGAAACGCAACGAGCAAATGCTCCGAGCAGAGGCAGTCAAGTCAGTCTTGCACACCAAAACACACTTGAAGCATCACCAGCCCTCCCTCATCCTATGAACCGTGCGAATGCTATCCTGTCCGTGCCGCCGGAGTTCAGTCTATTTGGTATTTCAATTTTTTTGCAGCCTTCTCCTTTTTGGCCACGCGGTGGCGCCGCATAGATGAGGTGGTTGTCGTGCGTTCACCCTCACTTGCGGCTTTACCTTTATTCTTTTTGCCACCCGCTCCAAGCCCACTGGCGGTGCTGGGTGCGATGCTTTGTTCAGTTTCAGATTCAAGATCCGATTCCCTTTCAGAAGCGAGTGACTCTTCAATACTCTCAGGCTCCTCCATGCTGCGACCCATTGGAGTGTTATCCTTGCCAACAAGGATCTCCAGCGCAGCACTTCCGAGACCACCGCCTGGTGCGTGAAGCAGGGCTTCCCGTAGAGCGCGCTTGGCTTGCAAGGTCGCCCACATGCGCTCACGCACAACCGCATGATCGACGGGCTCGTCCCCGGCGAGCTCGCCAACGCCGTAAGCGGTTGACTTTTTCCTGAGGTCACTCATGGTCTGGTGCGTCATCATCAGTTCCTCTTCCATCTTCTCTGTTGCAGCGGTGACGCGTTGCTGCCAGGCAAGCGTCTGTTGTTGCCAGGTGATTTCGCGTTGAATGTACCTTTGCATCTTTCCAATAGCATTATCCTTGATGTCCCGAGTCATCTCGATGAGCTGGTTCAGCTCAGCCTCTTCCTCCTCTTCATCGCTGTCAGCGGCGCCAAACTGCTGCACCTTGTTGTCAGCAATCGAGCGAATAATGGATTTGACCGTTTTCCGTGACGGTGGCTGGTAACCAAAGTACCTTTGGACAAGAAGTGGTCGAAAAATGTGAGTTTGGTGCTCGAGAAAGAAAGCGGAAAAAAAACACCTAGGCAGCTTGCGGCTGTCCAAGTCCGGGGTTGGGGGGGAAATGGGCGGCTGCGAGAGGGAATTGGAATAGGGGAAGAGGTCATCGCTACTCGCAACTCACCCGTTTTTCTGCGCGCTGTCGTCTGCGTCGAGCAGCCACTGGGTCACCTCAGCTTCTGTGAATAATCCCAAGCCCCTGAGACGGAACATGCGCGCGGAAGTTTTCCTAGCTTGTTTATCCTTGACATTGCTCATGAACTCGTTCCAGGAGTCGTCCATGAGCGATTGCCAGTCGTTATCGTTAGGGTTCACCTGTGGAGGGTTCGAATACGCCTTCACGGCGTCCCAAGCGGTGGCCCTCGCTTCGCCGCGAACTGCCCTTTGATGATGCCGCCGAGCCTTTGTATCTTCGTCAACGGATGAGTCAGAGTCAGAGTCTACATCCTCGGCTTTGGACATGACATCAACAAGCAGTCCGATTCCTTGTTTTTCAGCAAGAGCTAGCTGGTCCATGGGATCTTTCCGGCGCAAATCATTCAAATCAACGCCGAGGGCGCGAAGAAGTATGTTAGCACGCAGTCCCTTTGCCTTGAAGAGAGCCCACCGGCTCCTTGCTCGAGCTGATTGCTCAGGCGTATTGACGCCATTGATGACACGCTCGATGTGTGCCATCTCGTCAAAGTCTTGATCTTTGTCAGCCTTCGGGTTATATTTCTTTCCATGTCCGCTGCCAGATGTGACAGCATTTCCGGGAACCTTCTGTTCTGTTACAGGTCCCGTAAATTTGTTCTTTGCAGCACCTGCCCCAATTTTTTTGCCATCTCCAGTTGGGGCAAACGAGTCGACAGTTCCGAGACCCTTCGCGAGCACCTCCTGGGCCTTGCTCATCTTTGAACTACGAACAGATTTAAGCAATCTCACAAGTTCGGTATAGCTGGGGTACTTACCCCGGAACCGACCATACCTGTACGCTGCCGTGCTGATGAAATCGTCAAGCAATGTTGGTTCATTGAGCTCCCCAAGATTCTCCTTCTCCTCACCGAAGGAATCACCAACGATGCCGAGGATTAAGTTTACCAGGATGAAAAGCAGGAAGATGGGCACGCCAAAAGAGTAAATCACCAGGGCAGCATATTCAATTTCCGAGCGCACGATGCTCCTGTCGGTGAAGAGCTTGGCGAGGATGTCAAGAGATGAGCCGAGGATGAACTCAAAGTGGAGGTTAAATGCAAGGTCCAATCTGGACAGAGATTCTTCCGTTGGGCCCACCATCAGGTGCCCCATCATCATTGAAAGTAACAACGTGATGAAGAATATGATGATGAAGTGCAGGAGATCGAGACTAGAACGCGACAACGTGCGCACGGTCAAGTCGAGGTGCCTTTGGAAGTCAACCAACTTAAGTGAGCGCGCAATCATCACGAGGAGTGACATGCCAGTGACGCAGAAATAAAACGTCAGCAGGCTAGAGAGCTCCTGAACTGTTGACATACTTTCACCGAGTAACTTGATGCCGGCATCATCGTTGGGAAGCTGCCACCTTAAACCACCGGTGGTGTCCGCGGCGTCACTGATACCTGTCCTGTTTAGATTTTCATCAGCAGCTGTCGCTGTGAGGTCTCCTGATTTCTTTGGCATAAAAAAATTTGCCATTGGTTGCGCTGGATTGTCGTAAACGTTGTAGCGTAGCAACGGTTCCAGATTTTGTCTCCGCTGCAACTGGTAGGTGATCCATACGAAGATGGAGATTACTTGCAGAGTGATGTTCACTGCATCTAAGAAGTTCCAGAAACTAGCAAAGTGCACCTGCATACCTGCTAAAACTGAGTGCTCATCCATACAGACGCTCACAAATTCTCTCAGCTCGAGTGAAGCAGCGTAAGTGATCATCCCAGCGAGTATGATCTCAAGCGTTAGCTGCACCAATCCATCGTTCAGGCCATCGTTGTTTTGGTCATTCCATTCTGTGTACCACTTCACGTTCATGTTGGTAATCTTGTGTGACACAGAGAGGTCTCCTGCCTCTGTGAAATTGAACATCACCATAACGTTCGCAAGCTGCCTTAGATTTGGGTTGTACGTGACAGCCTGTGCGGTGACAGATCGTGTCGATGCGTCAAAGAATAGACCTTCCTTGAGGTACTGAATAAGGTTGGCAACGTGCCCGCGAGTGGCGGCTATGTCGATGTACACAGGGAACCCAGGTTGGTATCCCGGTACTTCTCTGTGGATGAAGCCGTAAGGCACACCCCCTTCTTCCGACGTGCTAGCGGCGCGAAGTGAACCTGATGCTTGAGAAGTGTTGTAGTAATCGCCTACAAAATCTTCAAGCTTCACATTATACAGTGATTCCAAGGTTCCCTGGCCGGCCTCAGGGCGTCGGAACACGGGATCGACGCCAAAAGGTTTTACAGAGGGCTCGTCGGATCGGCACGATGAGGCAATGTGCTTGAATTTGGTCCCTTCACATTCGCTGAAATCACTTCGCACCTGATGAATCAGCAGACCACCCACCATGCGGTTTGTGTTGCTCACAAATCGGCGACCGATGTAGGATTTGGGAGCCTTGTACTGTTCACTTGGACCGCCCTGCAAAACGTCATACCCTTTCCAGTCAGTTACTGAAGATTTTGCCGCAGTCCAGCCAGCTGAGGGAGAGGAACCAGACGACGGCGTGGCCAGCAGATGTCTTCTGCCACTCTCATGATGTTGGTCTCCAAATTGATCGATTTCCATGTCATCGGATACTTCGAGGAGTCCAGCGACAAGGTGATGCAGCCTCTCCTCATCCTCAGTCACCTCCAGAAGGCGACGACCAGAAGATGGGGGTGGTGATGGTGCAGGCGGCGATGGTGGAGGTGGAGGCGGCATAGGCGGAGAAGGCGGGGGGGCTGGGGCAGGCGGCGGCATTCCCAAAGGAGAATATTTCGTGATGTTGAAGAAGATTTCAGCACCACCAATATTAGAGCGAAATTGGCATGCTTTGCCAAGCTCACTGTTTGTGTCCTCGCCAAGTGCATCCAGAGCGGCCTGGAGCTCGTCAGCCTGTTTCTTAAGAAGAACCTCGAGCTCTAAGACTGAGTTGAGCGCTTCCTGCTGCACGCTGATAGTGGCATCGAGTACACGTAATGTTTCCTCCGCCTGCGACTGCAGTCCTTTCGTGGTCTCATCAGCGGCGACGAGCAGACTCTTCCAATAATCTGCTATGCGCTGCTTATAAGCTGAAGGGTTACCACCTGAGGCAGCAATTGCAGTGATCATGTCGTCAAGATCTGCCATGGAAGCAGAAATTCGATTGCTGATCACAGAAATTTCGCCGGCGATAGACGCGAGCACAGCTGCGTCCATGTCAACAGTTGGTGAATCAGATCCCTCTGTTGCACTTGCGGTAACGTTAATTGTCTGGTTTGTGCCCGATGAGGCAGTTGCGGCACTAGACAAAGAGCTGCTCACGCCAGAAGTTGCACCATCAGCAATCGTGTTGGCGAGTAGCCGGCGTCGGCGACTGCTGCTGGACGAAGTTCCGTTGGCATTCACACCAGCCGGGAGCTCGAAGTACGTCACCTTAATTGTAAACTTCTTGTCGGTTCCAGAATCAGTGATGTTGAGCAGCTCAAGGTCTTCATATCCATTGAAGATGACATTCTCAGGAATGCCGTAGTCAATGATATCCTTAGCGAATGACTCCTTGAAATTCTTCTGGAAGTTGTTTTCTTCAAACAGTGTCCTGTTTATCGCAATATCTGGAAAGAGCACAAACTTGCGAAGCACCACGTTGATAATCAACGTCTCAGTGGCATCATTTCCAGCAAGATCTGAAACTGTATACTGGTACATGTACTGACCCGGAGGGATCACTCCCGTGCCGTGTTGATCAATTGCAAAGAAGCTCTCGGACCCTGTGATCACTTGTGTGACCTGGATGTATTGTGAGACTTCGCCATCTCGGTTGTCAGTAGCCCGCATTGCACACGGATACTCTGTGGCGTTCGCAGTGCCACGTGCCAGCATATCGTTAGCGGTCAAACGATCGTCAGCATCATAACAGGGCTTGAAAGGCGTTCTCGTGCCCACATAATCAATTCCATATTCGAGCATTATTGCGGATTTGGGTATAAACCGAGTAAACTTTGGAGCTTCCGTATCAGCGACTTCTTCAGTGGCGGCGGCGGCGGCAGCGAGTGCGGCGGCATTTTGACATACCTCCTCCAGTTGGCAAGCTTGATCTTCCTGTACACCTGGGCAGTACTCATACCCAATGGGGCAGGGTCCTATGACATTGATTGTGCGGTAAACCTTCGAAATCTGCGATGCATCGTCGCGGATGGTGAATTCGATCTGGACTTCTCCTTCCACATTTGTGTCAATGCAGCCATCCAAGCCCTTGTTGGTGTAAAGGTGATCGTCGCATTTTTCAAGCGACCGGCACTCAATTGGAGGACAGGAAAGGACCTCGGTGGTCAGATTTTTCCTCACCTTTAAAATCTCACCTCCTTGGCCACGTTCCTGTTTAATATCATAAGCGGTGACGCCCGGGTCGCAGAGTCCATCGCCAAAGAACGTGTTTTCCGGCAATATCATTTCACCAGTGGCGGGGTTCACCTCGCACGGCTTGTACGGCTGATATTTCCTGACGTTCACAGTCTTGTCGACAACGCCTGGAACGACATTCAGCTGAACCACAGGAGGACTCTCAACCAACTCGACGACTGTCTCCACGAGATCGCCAACGCAATAATTGTTCACGGAGCAGACGTAGGCCTCCAAGCCATTTTCATCCAGCACCTTGTTTTCACACAGAAACTCTGGCTCACCATTACCCGCTCTGAGCTTTGTGCAGTCGGGTTTGACAATCACCTGCCGGAAGACTCTCGAGGAAAGCCCCTCGTCGTCGAAGAAAGAGTAGTCGACAGTGAAGGTTCCGGGATTGTAGGTGTTGAAGCCGCATACTCTGCTGAGAGATTGGCCTCCTTCGATCGACTCATGCGAGTCTGCGAAGATGGCACCCCCCTTACCATCCTCACCGGCGCAGACCTTTATCAGCTTGTTTGTGATTTTCCCCTGCTCAGGGTCAAATGAGAGCGCTTCATCGATACCCCTGTCGCATATGGCGTCGGCGGAGGACCCAGGGAGACATATCTGCCACGCTTGGCCTGCAAGTATTTCAACGACGTTCGCACCATACAATTTTACCACGGGCGGTTCGTTTGGCTTCTCCTCAACCTCATCGACCTGTGTCTCCTCAAGACCGATACACAAGCCATTGATAGAACATGCCGCAGTGGATTTATACCTCTTCACGCCAGTCTTCAGTTCGAGCTCCGCATCTTCGCATAGGCGCTCTTCTTTATCATTTCCGTCTGGGCCTTTATACATCGGCACTGCTTTTGATCCAATAATGTCACCGAACGAGCCCGTCTTTGTTGTGACGCAAGGGTTGAGGATGATCACGGGTCGGATTGCACTGAGAATGGTTCCATCAGTTTGTGTGATTTCGTATTTGTACTGAAAGAATACACCAGGCTGCAGTAATTCCGTGTCCTTGTTCCCGATTATCTTTGCTGTGATGTCACCGGAGATATCAGACGTGGTGACTGTCGCGACCTGAGTCTTTTGATCAGTGCTGGTAACGATCTCGACTGCAGTGGCACCAGGATCAATAAAAGTTTGCCCTTGCTCAACGTAATTCACGACCATCTCTTTCCCACTCTCATCTGTGGAACGGAAGCTGTATCGCTTGTCCGGACCGTCGTTTACTTTGAGCTGCCTTTCGGTCGTGATGATCGGGGGCCGAAGGTCAGCAACCTCTCGTACTTCCTGCTCCACAAGGCAAAAAGTGTTCCCGCTGGCGTCACAGGTCTCGCAGACGATTTCTGTCGCTGTCGATAATGCCTTGCACAACTTGGGTTTGCACTTCTCTGTGACCTCACAGGGGGGCAGCACGTAAACCTTGCGAGTCATCTGGATCGCCTGGTTCTTGTTTACAGACCCATCTGCTACGTCGTACGTGATTTTGTAAGGTGTGTCAATCTTCTCTAGGGACAAGTCGATTTGCCCAAGCTTGGATTCACCAAAAGCAGGCCAACCTTGGACAGTGACCCTTTCGATAGGATATGCGCCCTCCACGTTATCAGTCGCAGTGAAGCCTGGGTCCGACCAAATGTTTGAGATAACCGTCTGTGTCAGCGTGCAAACCACCGTGTACAGCTCTTTGTCATCCGGCACGCAAGAATCGCCAAGCTTGAGTGTGATCACTGGAGGAGTTAACTCAGGCGGTGGCGGCGGAAGCGGTGGCGGCGGCTTTGGAGCAAACAATTCAAATGGTGGAGGAAACGGCGGTGGGAAGGGCGGTGGAGCTGGAGGTGGCGATGGAAAATCTGGAAGCTTGTAGACTGGCAGCGGCGGAGGAAACGGCGGCGGAGGTGCAACAACCCTCTTGATGAGAGGCGGCGGTGGATTCGGCGGCGGTGGAGGAGGCGGGACAACGACCTCTTTCTTTGGCGCACCGTCGAGACGCCATGTCGCAGCAGCCTCTCTGAAATCCGAGCTGAAGCCATATTCCGACAATTTGTTTGCAATAGATGACTTCAAATCAGAATTTTCCATCGTGGGGCCACCGATCAATTCATCCAGCAATCCGGGGGTGATTTGTCCTGGCTGGCCAGCGCGTACTTCCTTGAACACCAATGAAAACTCCACCGAGATTGATGTATCGTCATCAGCGGGGTTGACAGCGCTGTGACGGACGTAATCCGAAGTAAGTTTAGATCGCTCCATCATGGCATCCTTCAACGCTTGCAGAAATATGAAAGCCTGATTTTGGTCGCTGAGTAAACGCCTGCCAGTGCGAACCTCATCGGAAATCAGATTCCCAAAATGCTGCTGGAGAGCGTTGAGAACCATATCGTGATTTCCAAACGAAGGAGCGAGGAGTTGCCGCCGCCGACCAGATAGACTTTTGAATGCAGCTTTCTCCTCGTAGATTCTGTTTCTCGAGATTCCAGGGAACTTCAGATTGAAAATCAACTCAGTGGAACCCTGCTCTACGTCTGGCCATGGTGGAGG
>JACLAA010006025.1_pt1 | contig 38501 bp, 36 predicted proteins | sample 8027891 | NCBI WGS metagenome assembly JACLAA01 (sample SAMN15724900, study PRJNA655200) | protist metagenome | isolation source: fluorescence activated cell sorting (FACS) single amplified genomes of... | place: Spain: Blaines Bay Microbial Observatory, Mediterranean Sea | collected 2016-01-19 | reverse complement strand
TCGATGCGGCGACGTGCTTTTTGGCCATCGGCGGCGCGGTCATTTTTCTCACTTGGTCGGAAAACACCGGCGACGTCGTCGAGAACGCAAACTTACAGCAGTCCTTTTCGACCGCGTACAAAGCGATTTTCTCCGATAAGAAGATTTTCTACTTGGGTGCTATGCAATCTTTGTTTGAAGCGTCGATGTACTCATTCGTCTTTTTGTGGACGCCGGCGTTGTCACCTAACGGCGAGGATATTCCTCACGGTATGATTTTTGCCACCATGATGGTTGCGTGCATGATCGGTTCGTCCATGTCTTCGAGATTAATGGCGAGATCGGATTTAAGAGTTGAAAAATACATGCAATCGGTGTTTTTACTCTCCGCGTGCTCGTTATCTATTCCAGTGTTTATTAAAACGTTCGAGTTAGGCTCGGGTGGGTATAAAGGAGGACCAATCACGTTTGAAGGCAAGTTGCAATTGTGTGGGTTCCTCGTCTTTGAGTTTATGGTTGGTATTTTTTGGCCATCGATGATGAAAATGAGAGCGCAATACGTACCCGAAGACGTTCGCTCGACCGTGATGAACTTTTTCCGCATTCCTTTGAACTTGTTCGTGTGCGTAATTTTGTACAACGTCGCTTTATTTCCGTTATCGGCGATGTTTGGGATGTGCACTTTGTTCTTGTGCGGATCGGCGTTTTTGCAACGCAAGTTGGAGTTGATCACCGCGAGCAAGTTGCCAGCGTAATGTGCGAGTTTGTGTGTGTATACGTACACGTTATTATTTTAATAGAAGTTAAAAATGTATTGTTGTTTTAAAAGCTCTTGTGATTGTTCCTTGTTCGTTGCGTTGAGCGTTTAGCCTACGAAAAACGTTAGAAAATCGTCCCCTCCTCTTCCTTTTTTGTGTTGTACTCATCATCTTCACACACAATGGCATCTCTGGTCAAGAAAACGGCTTTAGGGAGCATATTCGCTCTTTTTCTCTCCTCTTTCTTCCTCTTCATTTCCATCTTCTTTGCGTTCGCGTTGAGATATTTGGTCTTGCCATCCGGCACCGCGATAATGCGAGAGGATTTGTTCTTCAATTTCGCGGAGAAAACACCGACCGCGATGGCGTCGTTCGTGGAGCAACCGATCTATTGGGAAGGTAGTGGTAAAGGAATAGAAAATTCAACGAAAGAACAGACGATGACGACGACAAACATCGTGAAGAAAACGTTGGCTTTCCTCCCTTGGTTTTCCAGAAAAGTTCAAGAACGGATCGTCTCTCCGCATTCCACGTTTGACGTGCACGTGCAGTTGGACGTGCCGGATTCGGAATATAATCGAAAGGTTGGGATGTTTCAAGTGAAAGCAGAATTGGTAACTACGAGTGGGGAAACGATACTAGATTCTATGCGACCTACTCTCTTGAGATATCAATCGCCGTTAGTGAGGTGGATGAAAACGCTGGCATATTGGCCGTTTCACCTGGTGGGATTCGTAGAAGAGAAGCAAACGATTGACGTGAGAGTGTTTTCAAAGATACGGGAAAGGAGAGATTTCACGAGAGTTGCGGTAAAGTTACTCCCGAGAGGTCAGACGAAAAGTGGGATGTTGCCGGAGATTTATTCGGCGTCAGCGACAATCTCTTTGCGGATGAACATTCTGCAGAAAGCGCTCTATTTTTATCCGATTCTATCAACAATTTCAGTCGTCGGTTTCAACTGGTTTTGCTTGAACACGTTCGCGGTGATTATGACGTCGTTGATCGTGTTTATGAAATCTGTGTCCGGTAAGGAAGAAGGGACTACGATGATGGACGACGTCGTGAACACGATTAAATCGACGACGAGTGCGACGATTGGGGGGAGAGACAAGAGGCAAGATAAACTCATCGAGTCGATTTTAGCGAGCGAGGACGATACGATTTCCATCTCGACCCAGCCAGGGGAAATGTCCTCAGAACCAGCTTCAGAAACAGATATCAAGGAAAGAAGAGATAAAATGCCAGCTTCGTATCGAAAGGACGACGAATTAAGACGTCGAAAGTAACGTCATGTTATATATACGTAGAATAAAAATAGAGAAAAACTTAAAGTTGTAACATACACTGCACATAGTACGCGAAAAAGAAAAGCTCCTTCTGTATAATTATTTGTATTGTATCTTTTGTGTATCTTCGTTTTAATGACATTTTATTCGCGTGTGTGTATCCTAATTATAATGCTACGTACTGTATCAGCTATTTCTTGCACCTCCTCTATCACTCGCACCTTTTCCTTCCTTCTTCTTTTCTCATTTCATCCCTTCTTTTAACTTCTCGAGCTGCTCCTCGACAAACTCGTCGATTAAAACAGGCCACGCCGCGTCCTTCCCTTCTGCATCGTACCCGAACAAACTAGAGTTGTACGCCCTCGAAAAATCCAAAATTTGATTCCAGGTGTCCCCTGAAATCGCCTTCTTATGCTCTCGGTTCAAGAAATCGCACCATTTATCCAACAACGACCACTTATCTTTCAACAAAAGTTCCCACATCGCGCACGCCGTGTCCAAATTCAACGCCTTTTGATTTTCCTCCTTTGAGAATCTGAACGCGTATTCGTACACCGCTTTAAACGCGTACGAGTCTACCAATTCCTGCCTCATCGCCGGTATTTTCTTCTTCAACTTTACCATCGAATCGCACTGGAGTTGTCTCATCCCGCTCGTAAACTCCTCGTGCGTAAATTTCCCCATCTCTTGCGCGTTCATCTTATTCGCTAAAACTAAAGTGACCAAATCCGACTCCGGATTGATGCCTAAATCGTCGAAGAACCGCATGATTCCTTCCGCATCGATTTCTTTCTTATCCGTGGCCGTTTCTTTCTTCGTCTCTTCCGATTGGTACTTCTGGAAAAACGTTTCCAAAGTCGATTCCGAAAACGCACCACCACCACTCGACGACGACGCAGTCGATTTTGGTGGATGTTCCAAAAAGTCCGTCACCGCCGCTTGTAAGTTCCACGCGAACTTCTTCAGATATTTTATCGCGTTCGTGTTGGTCGTCCGAGTGACCGCAACGAATTCCTGAACCCCTTTCTTCTGGCCTGCGTTGAGTTTGTTCATATCTTTGTCTTCTTCTTCTTCTTCTTTTCTGTTTGTGTGATGTTTTTGACGCGCGACGACGCGTCTTTTTTTAAAAATGAAGAAGAAAAGACGAAAAAAAGAGAAAACGAACTCGTCAAAACTCATCGTCCAATCCCCTATTTTGTTTATTATAGTATTATTAAGCGCTCTCTTCTCATCAAACACACACACACACACACACACAAAGAAAGGACGGAAAGATGGCATCATCATCTTTCGCAGGCTTCTCCGGAGGGATTAAAGGGACCAAAAAGAAGAAGAAAATCAACGTCCAAGAAGAGGAGGAAGAAAAAGACGGTGAAAAAAGAGAGGCGGTTTTAGCGGTCGGGAAAGACCGGGTGCATTTGAAAGAAGAGAAGAAAAAAGGAGAAGAGAAGAAGAGTATTCCGGCGATGAGGAATACTTTTGAAGTTGGGACCGGGAGGCAAAGAAAGGTAAGCGCGTGCTGTGTATTTTCAGATGCATCTGTATCGTCTGTCTTCTCGATTCGTATGTTTCTATTCTCGAATAGGGGAATGTATTTTAATCAGTTCGTATGCTCACCTCCCCACTCTTCGTAATAATAATAATAATAATATCACAGGCACCAAGTTTTCTTCCAACGGAAAGCGAGAAAATAGACGACGACAAACGATTCGAGGTATCAGAAACGATCGGAGGCGAAACCGCGCAGGGCAACAAAACCACGTATGGGTTAACGAGGATGGCACCGAAAGACGACGAAGCGAAAGTGCGGTACGAGAACAAGAAGAAAGAGCAAGACAAGAATAAGAACGAGTCGTTCATCGGAAAGAGTTTAGCGGAAAAAGAATTGGATGCTTTTAAAGAGGACGTTGAGGATTTACCTGAGCAAGCGTCAATTGAGGCGTACGAGTCGATGCCGATTGAGGATTTTGGTGCGGCAATGTTGCGCGGGATGGGTTGGAAAGAAGGCGAAGGGGTTGGAAGGAACGCGAAGAGCGGAAGAGCAGATCCTGTAGAATTTGTGCCGAGGATGGGGAGGTTAGGATTAGGAGCGGATACTATGGATGTACCAGGTGCAACTCTGAGGAAGAATAACAACAACAACGATAAGAAGATACGGAAACCGGGCGAAACGAGAGAGGAAAAGACGGAGATATTAGTGAGAGATCCAAACGCGTCTCGAGCGCCTGGGATGAGGAACGTAAAATCTATCGACGAAAAGCTCGTAAAGAAGGAAGAGTTAGGGGTGAAAGAAGGGAAGCGCATGTACGTGGCAAAAGGGAAGCACGAAGGGTTAACTGGACGAGTGTTGAAAATTCAGAAAGCAGACGGGAGAGCGCAGTTTGAACTTGATTCCTCGGGCGAAGTCATTACGTTGCGATGCTCCGAATTAGACGAGATGGTAAACGCTCCCGATTCTCAAAGAGATAAGAAACGAAAGAGCAGCGACGATGCGGGTAGTAAGAAGAGTAAGAAGGCGCGGGAGGAAGAAGAATCGGAAGAAGAGGATGATGATGATGATGATGATGATGATGATCCGTGGCTCTATCCATCCGTTCGCGTTCGAATCGTCTCCAAATCTTTCTCTGGCGGGATATACTATCTGAAGAAAGGAACAATTGTAGATATTCCAACGCCCAAGGTGTGCACTGTGCAAATCGATGGAGATAACGGTAGAACTTCGCCGCTGGTATCGAACGTTCGTCAATCTTATTTAGAAACGTGCATCCCGAAGAAACCGGGTGGTCGTGTGGTCGTTCTCGCCGGGAAGTTGCGAGGCCGCCGGGGTAAGTTGGTGCAAAAGAATAAGAGTAACGATACTGCTCGAGTCCAATTGAGTGACGATTTTACCGTACATGACGATATCGATCTCGATGAAATCGCCGAGTACGTCGGCGAAATGGACGAAGACGAATAAATAGTTTGAATTTTAGGAGTATATTTAGAGTTGAAACGCAGCGCTAGAGATGTAGTAATATAGAATATTAGAACGAGGGAGACGGGATACGTATCATCAAACACTGAATTCATCAGTGTCCTCCTTTCTTCTTCTTCAAGTCTTTCAAACACTGGTCTGCGCTTCTTTGTGCTTCTTTCACAACTTTATTCAGCGCGTTCCGCTCACCTTCTAAGTTTGCCTTTTCTTTCGCCAGGTGCGTTCGCGCTCGCTGTAACGCGTCGATTTTCGCCAACGCGTCTTCTTTGCTAATCGATGGCGAGGCGAGTTGTCCTAATCCACTCTCACCGAAAGAACTGAGAAGTTCCGACGCGCTTTTCTTCTTGGAACAGTCACAACTATCGCTCTCGTTATCTTCTTCACCACCACCTCCCCCTCCTCCTCCATTGCTATTCCTATTCCCATTCCTATTCCTCTTATCACTATTCCCACTTCTACTCTCTACCCAATCGGTTGCCGCTCCCGGTATAATCGCCTGGCTTTCGCTGCTCGACGTCATAAAGCTCGCGCGTAACATTTGCCCTCCATATCTCGGACTATCTTTACTTATAAATGGTTTCGGTCGCCAGTTTTCGTTCGGGAGTAAAGCTCCTAAATAGAGTCCAGAACAGAAGACTAATATGAACGTTATGGACGGTGATGTCAGCGAGGATTGGCTCATCGGGCGACGAATCCCCATCTTTTGTGTGTGTTGCGCGATGTTTTCGTTCTTCTTGTTGTTCTCGTTGTTCTCTTGTAATCAGATATATGAGAGAGAGAGGTGTATCGAACAAACAAGAAGAGCGTGATGAAAGAATGGGGGAAAAGAAGGACCCTCTCTGTACCCTAAAAATTCGAAATCGCCAAAAAGTCCACAAAAGAGACCCCGGGAAGAAGAAAAAAAAGAGAGCACGACTGTGTGTACACTTAACAACTCGTACTCCTCGCGCCGCGCAGACCTAACGCGATGATGATGATGAGAGCGGTAGCATCCTCTCGCTTCTTCTTTCTCTTCTTCTTTCTCTCCTTCTTCTCTTATTTTATCTCCGGAGAGAAAGACTTGAACCCGTACGCTATTTTAGGGGTGGACAAAACCGCCGACGCTTCCGCCATCAAAAGAAGTTACAGAAAACTGTCCTTACGGTTTCACCCGGATAAACAACACACGATTAACGATGATGAAGAAAAAGAAAAGATAGAGCGAAAGTTTATGAGCATTCAAATGGCGTATAAGACGTTGATTGATCCGGAGAAGAGGAGGAATTACGACGTAACCGGGTACGCAAACTTGAAAGATTTGGAACGAGATGAGAAAAGGAAAGAGAAGGAGGAAGGAGAGAAAAAAGGCGGATACCAGCGCTTCACGAAAAAGAAAGGTTCGTCCTCCTCCTCGTCGTCTTCGCGAATGAAAAGAGGTGGGTGGGATTCTGAAGAACAGACGATTGATTCGATTGATTCAGAAACGTTCGATTTTACGAGTTTGAGCGCGTTCGAGTCCATCGTGTTTAACCGAAGGAGGAACAGCAAGGACAATAACGCCGGCGCCGTCGGCGGGAATAGTTGGCTTATCGAAGTCTATGACGATGCTTCGGAACCGTCGCAAAGAGCGTCATCGAGTTGGGAACAGGCTTCCAGAGCTCTCGATGGTTTTGCAAAGTTTGGAAGAGTAAACCAAAAGCTCTATCGACGGCTCGCCGTGAAAGTTGCCCCGAAGTACTTCATGTCCAACGAACCGATTGCGTTTACCAAGTTACCCGCAGTTGTTGGTTTCGCGCAAGGATGCAACAACTTTTGGTGCGCGCAAAGATATAGAGGCGAAATGAAAGCGGACGATTTAGGATCGTTCGTGATGGATAAGCTGTTGCGATTGAAAGAGGTTCCAAGTGTTGCGTCGGAAGAGCTGGAGCAGAACTTTGCTCCTGTGACAATTAGGGGAAATATTAAGGACGAGAACAAGAAAACGCCAAAGAACGACAAAGTTAAGTTTATCATTTTTTCACCTCGCGCCACGACGCCGAGCCCAACCTTGCGTAAACTCGCCACGGAGTATTCGGATGATGTTCATGTGGTCAGAATTCATCACACGGAAAGAGATCAAGGAAAGTGGAAACAGATATACGGGGTTGAATCAGCTCCAGCAGTGGTCGTTCTGAAATCCGAATCGAACGAAGTCATCGTGAAACACGGCGTTTCTGGCAAGGAGAGCTTGAAGCGCTTATTTACCGAGCATCATTTCCAACTCATTCCGGAGATTATGTCACGTAGTATGGACGATATACGTTGCAAATCTGGCGGATTGACTCGACTTTGTGTGCTCCTCCTAGGTGATGAAAGGGAAACGACTGAGTCTCTTAAGCACACTTTGAGTAGCATCAAGAAGGATTTACAAAAAGAAAGAGATGAGAGTAACGAAGAAGGACTTAATGCAATGAAAGTAAGTTTATCCGCTGCTTTAGAAAACGATGAGATTGTTTTCGCTCGGATAGATTGCGTCAAACAAAAGAAGGCGTGTCAAGCGTATTCCTTCAAAAGGGGATCCTCGAACGCGGAGTTGAGAGCGCTGCGATTCATTTCCGACAAACCCGGTAAGATGAGTAATGTTCTATTCAAGGGTAATGCTGTAGATATCGAAGAAGTTTACGAATGGATTGGGGAACTGTTCAACGCCGATGAAACAAGTCGTTCTCTCCAAGACGAGGTATCGAAAGCGCTTTTGATACAGGAACGCCTTGGTTTGAAAACGCAACTTGAACAGTTCAGAATGGACATTTTGCAAACTGTTGCTCGAGTCTTGGAAGAATCTGTTATCATGATGGTAGAGATTGGTCCCTTCCCGATTATTTTCATGTTTGTTCTTCAGATATCCCTATTTCGATTTTTGCGTAACAGAAAGTTTGCAAGGAGCGCACAAAACGTTCCATCTGCTGATACTGTGGATACTTCGACGTCCAATGCACTCGACGCTAATGATATCGTCATGAACCTGAGCGAATTCTCTGAAAGGACCACGGCACTCACAAAGAGCGTTTACGTCGTGCTTCAATTCATAAACAGTCGTGACAAAGGACCGGTTGTGGAGCAAATACAGGGCTTACAAGCGCTCGCTAAAAAATTTAAGTCTGAACGCCTGTTGCGTTTTGCTTACGTCGACTTGGATCAAAACGTTTCTTGGAAATCGTTCGTAAATGATGTTGGGGAAAATTCAGTGTGCGTTTGGCATCCTTCCAAGCTTAAGTATGAAAAATTAGGAATCAGTTGTGTCGAAGATGGCGTATGCACCAAACTTGACGCTGTGTTGGACGGGAGCGCGAATTGGGAGAAGGAAATCAAAGACAATGCTTGGTTCCATTCTTCTTCGAGCGTAAAAAACAGGGATATGAAGAAATAGTCGCGCACAGTATTTATGATAGAATGTAGGATTGATAGTAGCATGTAATAGCAGCAGAAGTACTGTAGTTAAAATAAATAGATTACTTACATGCGGCAGGCATCTGACTTTTATAGGCTTAATTCGCAAACTATTTGATTATAATCCCTGGGATTTGGTTGACGTCTTTGCTCTCTAGAACAGCGATGAGGTTGTCTTCGAGTTTCTTTCTGTTAGCTCCGGTAAACTTTTGCACCATTTTGTCCCCTCGAAATATACGGAAATCCGGCGTGTTTTCTACTTCGAGCTCGTGAGTCAAATGCGAAAGCGCGGGCGAAGAGTCGCCGACAACTTTTAAGAATTTGATATTCTTAAACCGAGGGTCTTTCGCCACGGATTCGTACGAGTGTTCAAATTTTATGCACGGTCTGCAATACGAGTATCCACACTGCAAAACAATGACCGGATTCTCGTTTGCTGAACTTTTCTCCTGCAAATATGTCTCGAGTTCTTCTTGACTCTGCACGTGTTTGACCACGGACTTTTTGACTGTTTTTACCCACCAACGCTCGAAATCGTCAAACGAGGCTGTTTGATTTCGAGCAGCTGACGTTCCCGCAAAACTTCGCAACACCGTGTTTGCTTCTACTTCCGAAAGTACTACATCGTACAAAGCGGCACCGCGAAGGATATCTTCTGCGTCTAATTGGCTGTCCTTGTTTCTATCTAATTTTTTAAATACATATTGCATGTCTTCGTCGGTCAAAATTCTCGGTTCAGGCGCACCGGTGATATCTTTGCAAATCGCAGCTCTAAGAATCTCAACTGTAGCTTTGTTGGAAAGCTCCAGCATCGCGCCTAACGCGGCACCTTTGACAATAGAAGACGGAGATTCTGAGATGAGCAAAGCCTCCGTGGGATTCACACCGGCGGAAGCTATGCCTGGCGCAAATAACTTGAAGAGTAACTTTGTTGGTAGTGTGCTCGCGTGTCCAGTCGTCAAAAGAATCACTCGCTCGGGTTGCACGTGCGAGGTAACTTTTTGAAGATACTCGTCGACTAATGTGCCCCACGCTAAAAATTCGTCCAACTTTTCCCTCGTTTTCGGCCCGATATCACACTTTTCAACGTCATCGAACGACATCTCCCAACTTCCTTGCAAGCCAAAGTTATCGATGCACTGCGTTATTTTCTCCTTCTCCTCCTCGTCTTTGTCATCTTGAAATCCTGGTGCGATACCTTCCCAATTAAACTTCTGTTGTAACTTTTTTAATTCTCCTTCGTACGTCCACGTGAAGTTTGTCATGTTCATGTTTCTCACTTTCTGCCCGTGATTGTATACCACAGTCCCGAAGCCTCTACCAATCGTGACTACTAATACCACACCATCGACGTCTCGGCCTGGCCCGTAATACATTTGCGCGTACGCCGCGGCTTCGGTGTGTATCATCGACCCCACTTTGCCTTTTGATTTTGGAAACATCTTCACTATGTGTTTGTTAATATCCCGGTTCCCGCACGCTCGCATAACCGCTCTCGTGTAGCTCACGCCAACTGTACCTCCCCAATTGTAATGGGTCGCAATTTTCGACAGCGCCTCTTCCACCGCTTCTTCCTTCAACTCCTCTAAATCAACTTCAACTCCTGGTCGCATAAAATCTGCGTTCGCGGTATCGATGATGGCCCCTTTCGCCCCGTGACCTCTCAGCTCGATGCCTAACACGACTTCTCCGATTGGATAGTCGTTGTTGGAGAGTTTCTCCGAGTTCAAACCACCTGCTCGTGTGGTGGTGAAGTTCTTGGTCATTCTCATCTTCATCGAACGCGTCGTCGTCAGAGTGAGCTGCGTCCGAGCACTCGTCGTCGTGGACGCCATCATCTTTTCGGTCGTGTTTAAATATATTTCTATCTATATGTTACTATTCTTCTACTCTGTCGTATACTATATCTCTCTTCTTCTTCTCGTTATATTAAGATGGGAAAAAAAAAGCATCAAAAGACAAAACCCGTTCGTTGTGGTTTGTGTGGAAAAGCGAGAGAGAGAGAGAGAAAGAGCCCTCGTTTTTCGCCTTCACTCTTCTGCACAACTTTGCTTGGGATAATAAAATAATCGCGCACACACACACGCACACACACACAGTGTCTGCCCGTACTATACAACACTTTGTATTATCATTATTATTAACAACAACAAAGAGAGAGCGTGAGAATACTACTTTTCGAACGCGACGAAATAAAAGGAATAAAAGTCCTCCTCTCTCGCGACTACAAAACGATTCGTCATCTGAGAAGAAGAAGAAGAAGAAGAAGAAGAAGGGATTTTGTTTGACGGCGATCGAATTAAATTATCATCAGCAAAACACGAAAACACGCGGCAGACAACATGGGATTGAGAGATTTATTAGGCATCCGAGGAAAGAAAGAACAAGCGAGCAGTTCGAGCGGTCGAGCATCGGAACAGTTGGATGAAATTGTTCCCGCGCCGAGCACATCATCCACGGCGCAGACGCCGGCCGATTTGAGCGGCGGATTTGGAACGACGTCGTCCGCCTCCTTAGCAAATACAGGTGGCGGCGGTTCTTCGATGCCGTATAATCCGTACACTGGGTTGGGCGGGCCGTTCGACCCGGGGATGTCGCAAAAGTTATACTCCATAAGCACGACTCCAGAGTACTTATTCGACGAAGAAAGGCAGATGCGAACGAGATCATGGAGCGAAAACTTGACGTATTTGACAGGTGTGGGGTACCTCGGCGGCTCGGTCGCCGGAGGAGGAATAGGTTTGTATAAAGGATTGCAAACGCCTAGAGAATCAATTGGAATCGATACGACAAAGTTAAAAGTGAACAGAGTGCTGAACGCAGTGTCGTACAGAGGGAGGACGTTCGGAAACGCTTGGGGTGCGGTAGGATTGTTTTACGCCGGTTTAGAATCGGCGTCGATGATTTACACGGAACACAGATTTGATCCGGCGTGTAGCGTTTTTGCTGGCGCCGGCGCTGGTGTTTTGTATAAGAGCATGAACGGTCCTCGAGCGATGGCTGTTTATGGAATAGGTGGTGGCGCTTTATCCGCACTTAATCAAGCAATTCAATCGTTCCTTTGAGAAGAAAAAATGTCCTAGCATCTTAGTAATAAATAATAAATCGCCAATAAAGTATCGAGTGTTTCTTCGATTATGTGTATGTGTATATTAGAAAATATGTTTGTGTTTCTCTCTCTCTCGCTAAAGTCTAGTTGAATATATCGTATTAAGCATTAACATACTTAAGTAATTGTCGTCGGGATAATGTGGTGATTAAAATCGTTTGGAAGCGAACGGGTTCGCGGCGACTTTGTTATACTGCGGTTTGCTCCCGAACGCCAAACCTGGAGCAAAACCACCGCCTTTGTTCGTCGCGTTTATACCAAAACTCGAGCGTCTTCTGTCGTTATTGTTGTTGTTATTGTTGTTGATGTTGTTGTTGTTGTTGTTTTGCCCAAAAGATGGTATTTTGTTGGTATTCATTACCGGTGGAGCTGGTGCTTCCATAGCTTTCGTCGTGACTTCTCCGTGTGAGTCGTTCAACGAGTCCAACGATCGCATTGGTACCGGCGAGTGCGTCCGTAAGGAGCGGCGAACCGGATTGCCCATACTTCCTCGTCTTCCTCCAGAATCGCGCATCGGAGTATCGCCGAAAGGGTCTTCGTCCAACAAGTGCGGTCCACCGTCGGCTCCTCGTAACTCTTCGTTCGAGAAGCTTCGCTTGTGGATTGCGTTCGCGCCGCCCACGCCGTGGCTTCTTCTCAATTCGCTGTACATCTGTTCCAACCTGCGTTTCTGGCCACACACTTGCTCGTACTTTCGATAGATTTCCTTCTGTTTCGTCTTTGAAGCGTTCAAAGCTTTCATCATCTCCTGCCTCCTCGCTCTCTCTTTCGAATACGCCGCGTGTACGTCTTCCAGCTTCGTGCGCGCCTTTGCGTACTTCTTCTCGAATTCTCTTTGCCCTCGTTCTTGTATGGCTGCGTACGCCATTTCCAGTTGATTGTTTGCAAATTGTTGCGCGTGGTACGCCGCGGTGAAGATACTGTCCGTGTTGAATCCTCTCAACGCAACCTATTTATTGTTATTATTATTAGTGTGAGTATTTTGAAGAAGAAGAAGACAAAGACAAAGAAGACAAAGAAGACAAAGAAGAAGAAAAACAAACACGTTTTGTACCTGAACTTTCTCCTCTTCCAAGACGAGCGGCGTTTGCTTCACGTGTCGTTCGAGCACTGCTTTTTGACAGATTGGGCACTCGCCTGAACTCAACACTCTCTGTATGTCCTCTTCACCTGTTGTTTGTTTGCGCGAATAGAAAGCGTCGCGGTTTAATAATAAAATATGCGTAAGAAGAAGAAGAAGAAGAGAGAGAGAGAACGACAAAACGACGACAAAACGAGAGACGAGAAACAAAAAAACTTTAGCGAGCGTCGTAAACAGTAGTACAGAAGAGAAAGGAAGACGCACAGAACTGATGTCCACATCGAGTGATGTACGCGTGGTCCTCAATCTCCGCCCAGCATCCGTTGCAAATGTGCATCGATGCGTTTTTTGTGTTTTTGTGAAGAAGAAGAGAGAAAAAATTTTGAGCAAATTTGAGCACCACAAAGAGACCAAACTTCATACAGAGCGAGCGATTGAGTAATCATCATTCTTCACAACCAAACGCGCACGATGACGACGACGACGATTCAGACGACGTGTGATTTTTCAACGAGGAGCCTCGTGAGTACCAGCAGCAGTCAACAACGATTACTCGTTTCTTCTTCTTCTTCTTCTTCTCCTTTCGCGAGACGACAACACGGGAGAAGAGGAAGAAATCTCACGGTGTCGTCATCATCATCCACCTCGACGACGGAAACGGAAACGACGGGGACGGAAAAACAACAACAAAAGTTAGAAGAACTTCCCAAGAGCACGTCGCAACAGGTTGAGTTAGCCGCGAAATCGGTGAAAAAAGCCTTGGAAAGCGGGAAGAAGAATGTGGAGGTGACTTTTGATATTCCTTTGATTGGAGCGACGGATTTAGATGATTGGCCGGGAGGCGTTCGGCAACAGTATCAGAGTATGAGTCCTATGGTCGAAGCGCTTATGAAAGCGGTGAGCGGAGAGAAGACGGTGGCGAAAAAAGTCATCGACGACGCCGACGCTGTGGTGAAAGTGACCAGTGGCGACGACGTATGCACGACCTTTCCAACCGCGGAGGTTCTCTCAGACTTGAAACAAATAACAAAAGATGCCAAGAGAGCGAACATGATCATCAACCCGCAGTGGGTGCTGAACGGAAACATATTGAACGATTTCGGTTTCGGCCCGTGGAGAGAGAAGAACGAAAAGTTTGTGAAAGAATTTGAGATTGCGTATTTCTTGAAAGAACAAAGAATTCAAGGCGAGACGTTTCGACTGCAGAAAGTCTTTGGCGGGCCGTGGCAAGTGTTTGTTCTAAATCAGCAAACTGGGCAAGTCGAACCGTTGCCGCCGTTTGAGGAGAGACCATCATACCGTGAATTAGAGGCGTTGTTACAGTCGAGAGAAGGTTCGATTGCGGCTATGAACTGGGTGGAAAGAGCGCAATCGGAAATGACGTTCAACGCGGAGAGTTTGACGCGTAAACCGAATAACACCAACCAGGATGAATAATTTGTCGTCGTGGCCCATATGCTTTGTTGTTTTGTTGTGTGTATTATATCTTATGCTACTAAATGCTTCCTGCAAACTATTTATACTCTACTATTTAATCTTGTTAGCGCATTCTCTGCGCTACCGCGTGTATTCGCTCAAACAAAGGATCAAATAACGCATTCATGCTTCGTTGAATCTCTTGTATGAAGTGTGTCCCGGCGGCTTCGTCGTCCAAGTCAATCGCAAACTTTGCCTCCAACTTCGCGCCGGCATCGCCTCGTAAATCCGGTAAATCCGAATCGGCCATCAATTCGAACAAGTTCAAAATCAACGTCACGCAGTGCGGCTTTCTCAACAAGTTGTACGCCTCGACGCAATACCGTTTGTAATCGTCCATGAACTCTCCCAAACAGTCTACCATTTCTTTACTGATTTTTATACTCGGGGGAGAAATCTTCGGATCTCTGCCCATCATGTATCCAAAATCGATGTGAAAGAGCTTTCCGTCTTTCGTGAGCATCAAATTATCCAAGTGTCTATCACCAACACCGAGTAAATACGTGATGACTGAATATCCCGCGCACGATTTAACAAAATTTTGCATTGACTGCATGGTGCACCCTCCCGGTCCTTTCGGATCCGGATTGTGAATAGCGATGTACGCGCGGAGACTGTCGTGCTCCTTCAAAATGTCAGCTATAGCAGAAGATTTCACGAATTCAATCAAACCAATTTCGGTGGAAGTGGCCAAGACGCGATACGTGGTCAGTCGCAAATCCAAATTTTCTCGCTTCCATAACTTGTCAATGAGCTGAATCAACTGCACGCACAACTGATCTTGTCTACAATCGTCGCCTCTTTTAAATATGACGTTTTGGGTTTCATCGTTGATGTCTCGAAACGCGAGTTTCAATGGACTCAAGGCACTCTTAAACACGAAACTTTCCTCGGAGTTGATTCCAGTTAAACTGATTAAAGGATCCAACAAGTGCGGTATGTTGTGCGTGAAATATGTCAACTCCGTTCCTATGCCTTGCCCGTTCAGAATAGCCCGGAGTCTTTCAACCTTCCTCGCGCCTCTTAAGTTCAAAATGTCAACGGTGATTGAAGTTAAGCGTTCAATCAACACGCCCTGTCGTTTCAGCGCTATCCACTGTTGCGTCCCTTTCGGTCCCAGGTCGTGACAGGCTTGCTCAAACATCTGATGAGTCGCCATGGCACGTCGCTCAAAGCTCGGGTTTTCAAAACCAACGACTAGGAACCAGTACAAAAAACTCGCCAAAACTTCGTTTTTAAGCGCTCGAGAGATGAGAAATCTAGACAAGACGGAATCATCCGAAGGTTCATACCGCAACGCTTGGACGAGCTGGAGCAAATAAACTAGAATCTCATCGTCCTCTGCTCGCGATAAAACACCCACAGCATAGCTTCGGACGTCGATATTTTTGAAATGCGGTGTAAGCAATTCTAAAGCAGCTGCAGGACCGATGGGTGTCCACTGATGCATCAAACCAATCGCTGCTTTCGTTTCGTCTTTATCGTTCCAATCGACGCTTTTGAGAAACTTTGTGAGCGCTCGCGGATCAGAGCTCAGCGAGTATCGAAACTTCCAGAGCAAGTTTTGGGTGTCCATATCCATTTTCCTCGTAATCGGAGAGGACATTGCGATGGCTAATCGAGCCTTCTCTTCTGCGTTTGGTTTCAAATCTTTATCGACAACTTCTCTTCCGTGACTTCTCGTCAACTCGTAGTGCATGATCTCAGAGGGATTTTGGGTCTCAATGGCTATCTCTTCGTCGATGAGCCACACGAGGCTTTCCCAATTCTTCTTCCTGGATTTATTCACACTATCGGATACTACTTCTTCGCTAAAAATGATAGGTAGCGCGTACGTTGGGAATTCCACGTGAAGTTCGACGTAACAGCTCATCTCCTCCAACTCTTCCAGTCTCGCCTTGCGCATTTCCTGTATTCTCGAAAACGTCATCTTGTCGAGCCAAGAAACGTGCGGCACTTCGCCTCGCTCGTACTTCGAAAGCATTTCCTCGAATCGCTCGAGTTCTTCTGTGAATACGATGAGTTCTTTTTCCGTGGTAGATTCCTCCTGAGGTGAAGAGGAGATGTTGGTATTCGTCTCGCCCCCAGCGTTGAACAGCTCGCTCGTTCTGCTCGAAGAAGAAGGAGAAGAAGAAGAAGAAGAAGAAGAGAGCTGTAAAGGCAGCCGTTTCTGCCCTTGGACGAGCTTTCCTGTTGCTTCGTCGAATAATCGAATGCGCGCGTAACCTATTACGGATAAATCTCGTTCGTTGTTCTTGTTCCTCGTGCGCGTTCCTCCTCCGGCTCCTCTGTTTGGTTGTTTTTCACCAATACGAGGATGTGTCCTGCTCTTCTGGTTATGGTGATTACAGTCAACTAAAGATAATTCCAAGACTGAATCCGAGGGCAAATCGTTCACTTTCATAGGGAATCCAATCGTCTCTTGAAAAATAGCGCAGCCGTTTTGGTATAAAGAGGTTCTCGTGGAGGTAGACGTTGTCAGCTCCGTAAAGTTTTCTTGATTGTTGGAGTTTGAGTTCGTTGCGGAGGAAGAAAGAATTCGAACTCCAACGAGAACTTCTTTCTTCTCTCCTTCACTTGCGGCAAATCTTCCGTGCAAGCCCGAAACATCTATTGTCACGCTCGTGGACACGTCGCAGCTCCGGTAGACCCTTTCCGAAGGGGCGGAAGAAGAAGAAGTCGCCATCGTATGGTCTTGTCTTTCTTCTCCTTCCTCTCTCTTCCCAAATTTGTGAAGCGAGAGGCCTTTCTTTTTTTTTTCTGAAAATTTAATTAATACGAATTCTTAAAAATTGCACGACAACAAGAATATTAAATAATCCCCATTCTAAACAATACAATATCAATTAATATTGTATCGCACTGAATGAATAGAACTTGAAAATACGAATAATCAATATCCCAAATGGATTAAAAATGTTTTTAAAATAAAAATAAAAAATCCAAATAGCTTTAGAAAGATTATAATACTACTTAATTTACTTTATAATCGGTATACTTGGTATAATAATATTATTTTATAATACAAATCTCTTCAATGATTTCGAAAAATTCGATTTATTTTGGGGAATGAATTGAATTGAAATTATTTATGTAATTAAATTATTAAATTATTTTATTTTTAGACCAGGAACTTTGAAACCTGAGCATTTCTAATTCATCATCATGATAAAATAAATATTGATACGTAATTCACTGTTATTTACGGGAATATATCCTCACAATTGTTTAAAATTGAATATGCTTATTTGCAGAATTTTTAAAGCGGAAAACAAAAGAGAAAGAGAAAGAAAGGGAAGGGCGCTCTTCAACGCTTTCACACGCGCAAAAACGGGTTCAATATGTTCATTCGTCTATCGTGAGTTGGTTTGTTATTGTTTTCAACGCGTAGGTATTGGTTCTTTGCAATTCTAGAATGTTTGGACTAAAAATGTTTTTTGTTGCACGCAAGTGTGCAAGAGTTGCGGCGTCCCCCTTCTTAGTCGAGCTCTTTCGGCTGGGAGGAGGGCGAACCGGATCGAGAAGATTCGTTTTGAGCGGCTTGGAATAAACCCGCCATCATCTGTTGCATCATCAATTGTGCTTTTTCTATCTCCTCTGGGTCTTGGTACCCTTCTCGCGCGTTCGCGCTTCTAGTATTCTTCCTCATCTCGTCTGCGTACTGGTAACTGCTCGCGGCTTGAGCGCTCGTATTCGACGTTTTCAAAATCTCATCGAAATCTTTCATCATCAGCGCTCTGCACCCACCTCCGGTATTCTCTCCTCGCGTTTCGCTTCTCAGCAAATCTCTCACAGGTCCATACGCAGCTTGTTTGCACAATTCTTGCAAATCAGATCCAGAATATCCTTTCGTTCTTTCCGCAATTTGCCAAATAGGCGCGTTCATTTCGTTCAAAAAGAATCCCTTCTCTAACTTCTCGTGTTGCAAGGTGACGCCTAATATCTTCGCCCTCTGCTCTTTATTCGGTAAACCAACCTCGAACGACCGTGGCAACCGTCTCAAAATAGCTTCGTCCACGTCCCACGGGCGATTCGTCGCCGCCAACACCATCACTCGCGCGTTTGAGTCGGTGTTGAAACCGTCCCACAACGTCATGAACTCCGTCTTCATTTGCGTCACCGCTTCGTGTTCGCTGTTTTTCCTGGTTCCCAGAAAAGAATCAATCTCGTCGATGAAGATGATCGACGGTTGTAACTTCCACGCTAAAGTAAAGACCGCGGTAACGAGTTTCTGCGCGTCGCCGAACCACTTCGATTGCAACGTGCTCGTTCGCACGTTGATGAAGCACGCCTGCGACTCTTTCGCCAACGCTTTCGCTAGCAGCGTCTTCCCGGTCCCGGGAGGTCCGTATAACAGCACTCCTTTCGCTGGTTTCAACAAATTCGATTTCGAGAACAACTCCGGCCGCACTAATGGTAATATCACCAGTTCCTGCAGCGCTTCTTTCGTGTCTTCTAATCCACCGATGGAGTTGAACGTGACGTTAATATGGTCCGGGTTCGCCACGTCAGCCGCGATCGCGTCTTCGTACACGTTCGTGACTAACTTAGGTCGACCTAAACGTTTGGCGATTTCTTTCTTCCTCTGTTCCGCGGCTTTTGAGGTTTGTCTGTTCGGGTCTAAACGTTTCAATCCGAAGGAAAGGACCAAACAACTGAACAGCGCGGAGACGGCGAGAAAGGCGACTTCTTGGAGAAACGAGGGGGGTTCCGCCGGACCTCCTCGTTTGTTCGACATACTGTTTGATTGAGAGGAGGAGGTTGGAGAGGACAACGAAGACGACGACTGTTTTGAATTTGAAAGAAGAGTAGTAGAAGTATTCTTCTCGCCTCTTTCTTCTTCTTCTTCTTCTGTTCGACGATGATGATGCGGTATGGTGATTGAATTTAATTCCTTCTCTTCGGGGGTCAAACGACGACGATTTTTGACGAAAAAAAAGACTGAAAGAAGAGAAGACGAAGAGAAGACGAAGAGAAGAAGAAGAATTTCGTTTCTCTTTTCTCAAAAAAGAATTCTCGAACGAGTTCTTTGCATTTTTTTTTTTCAAAGGCAACAACAAAACAAAACTCCGCTCATTCTTCTTCACTCGTTCGTTCTCTCTGCGTACGAATAATACGAAGAAGAAGATGAAAGGCCATCTCCATTCTCCTTCTTCAAAGTCGTCGCTTTCCTCCCCTCGAGGAGGAGGGAGAAAATATAATAACAACAACGACACTATTATGGGGCTAAACAATAATACTAAGAAATCATCATCGTCAACTCTTCTCACCCCTTTTCGTTTAGGACGAAGGAAGAAAGTGGATTTAGGAACGACTATTCACCCGCTCGCGCAAGGGAAGAGAATATGGGACGCTTTCTTAGCCGTAGCCGTGATATACAACGCCATTTTCTGTCCTTTTCACTTGGCGTTTAACGTTAAAATGAGTTCGTTTCACGAGTTGATGTATCGAGTCGTAGACGTGGTCTTTATCGTCGATATATTCGTGAATTTCAACACTGGATTTTACGATACCGGGAACAACTTAGTCATGGATAGACAACGAATATCCGATCGATACATCACGAGCTGGTTCTCGATTGATGTCATATCTTCAATTCCTTTAGATTTAGTCTTTAGAGAATCTTCATTGACGGATAGCGTGTCCGCTTTACGGTTGACGAAGCTGTTGCGTATGTTTAAACTGATGAAGATGGCGTCGGTGTTACGAGTGCACCGGATTCACCGAGCGTTTTACAATCGATGGGACGGAATGCCACAAATTCGATACGCTTTGTTGGATATCGTTGGGTACGTGTTGTTAACGTTTGTGTACGCGCACTGGTTCGCCTGCGTGTTCTTCTTCGTCGTGAAAATAGACGGGGTGGAAGACCACGCCTGGTTCGAAGTCGCCAAACAGAAAGGGATATGGGATGGCGAATTGATGAGCGATCCATACACGGAATACTCTCTATCCTTGTATCACGCGGTTATGGTCATGTTTACCATCGATATGAACTTCAAACCAGAATCGAATTTAGAACGCTGGACGACGTTGTTCTTCGCGTGTACTGGAGCAGTCGTCGTTTTGTTCTCGCTCACGTCGGCGACGAATATTTACCACGACACGTTTGGCCGACAAACGAGGCTGTATAAGAGTCGAATCGACCATGTGAATGAATTCATCAAACGGAAAAAGTTACCGGATCAGTTATCGAATGATCTAATTGATTTTTACGAACATTTAAGAAACAGAGACCATTTCTCTAAACTGACTGCAGATATCGCGATTTTAGAGGAAGTGCCAAAGTCGTTGAAAGGAGAAATTTTGCTGAAAATAAATCCGAGCGTGACAAACGGAGAGTTGTTAAAAGGGTGTTCGAATTCTTTGAAAGTAGCAATATTAAAACAGTTAGAGATGAAACATTTAGCGCCGGGAGAGGTTTTTATTCGATACAACGAAACGGCGAGGAATTTATACTTCATCTCCGAAGGTGAAGTCGAGTGTTGGGAAGGCGACGAGTTAGGATTGGAGAAGAGAGGCGAAGCGGTGATTTTGACCCGGGGAGATTACATCGGCGAAGCGTCTTTGAGTGGATTAGGAAGACGTACGATTGGAGGTCAATCGAAAGTTTCGGCCACGGCTTTATGCTTTTGTGAAGTGCTAGTGTTGAGCCGAGAAAGGGCGAAGAAATTGTTGGAAAACTTACCATCCGTGGTAAGAAGAGAGTTTGAAGATTTAGTGCGAAAAATATCGGGCGGCGGTATTGGAGACGAAAACGGAGTCTTGAACGGAGTAGGAGGAGGAGGAGGAGGACAAGGAAGTATTACGGCCCAAGAATACGAACGAGTGATCGAGGAATTGATGCTGGAGAGGATGAAAAGAGAAGAACTGGAACAGCGGTTGTACGACCAAAGAAATCCTCACAGAGAGGCGTACAATCAAGACAACGACGACGTGGAAGACGACGGTCTGAACTATCCCTTGTAATTTAGAAATACATGTATACAAATTAGAGCTTATTCATACCGGTAATGAAAAGTAAACGAATTCTCGAATCAAAAGACGAGCAAATTGCGAGTCCTTCTTTGTCTTTGTTCCAATCGAACGCGCTGATGGGTTGCGTGGATACTTTTGATTCCACCAGTAGGTGCGTTTGACCGGCATTACCGACACACTCTTCCTCGTTCAGTTGTAAACGTCTTTGTTTTGGATACGCGTATTTATGCACCGATAAAGTGCCGTCGCCACCTAGAAATACAGAAATTTCTCGATTGAAGGGAGAATGCTTTACACCCCATATAGTGGGACCATTTTCCATGACTTCCGTGACGACAGAGCTCGAGAAGCCACCTCTTTTGGGATTAAACGTACGTGCGTCGAATACTTTTGACTGCGATTCTAAGCACGTCACCACAAACTTATTCATCTCTATAGCTTTCCGGTCAAATTCTACTCCGCAGACGCCTCGATCAACATTCGTTTCCCAATACAGCGACGTTGAATACTCACCACTATTCTTCACTCTTCTAAGGTCAAACATTTTGACCGTACCGTCGCTGTATCCTGCTAAAATCATCGGTTCGCTATCGTTCTTGGCATTGCCTACATTTACAGACCAGCACTCTGGCGAGACCTTCGTGGTGACGGACGGCGCAAAATTCACGACGGGATCAGATTGTTTCCGTCTGAAGTCCCATACTTTCACAGACCCATCTCGACTTCCTGTGACGATCACTTTCGAGTGTTGATTATAGCATCCATCTATGCAATTGATGATTGATTCGTGCGCGTTTTTTACCACTCGCGTTGGTTTGGTCAAGTATTCCACATCCCAACAGAGAAGTTGACCAGAAAAATCTCCCGCGATAAACTCGCGTTCAATCGCGTCTGAACCGGCAAAGGTCCCGCATTTCATCGCGTGGTCGTGTTCGCATTTTCCTTTTGCGTTCATAACGAGACGAGAGGATGGTTTCGCCGGTGATGAAGACAAAGGAGATAAAGAAGAAGCCTCCTCGTCCAGAGGGTGCGTGTTTTCAAGCTCAAAGACTTGGAGACTTCCGGTGCCTCGAGCGTGCGCTCCTAACACGCAAAACCGAGCACTGGATGGGATCCATTTCACGTCGTGAATGGTTTCATCCAAAGCTATCGAGCTGTGGACGGATATCTGAACACCAGACGATGATGACGATTCGTCGCGCAGACGCATGTTCAAGAAAAGAAGTGATGGATATTTTTTGCGATATTGTTCTTTTTGTATTATTATTAAATATATTTTTACGTAGCTACTCTGCCAATCTAAACATGAGCTTTCTCTGATCCTCCTCTTTCCTCTCTTTCTCTCTATGAACTCGTTATCGGATTCGTCATCACATACTAGACTGCCTTGCTATTTCTAACGCGCAAGATATTATTTTTTTTGTTTTTCAATTAGAGACGCAACAGCTTCTTCTAACACGGCGCTCGTTGGTGCTCTCAGCGTAAAAATGTACATACTCCAATTTCTCATTGTTGTCACACACATACTCGTAATTTCGACTTCGCCTCGTCTTCCACAATCAACTCTCTCCCTCCCTTCTCTACTATTACTGTTTTAAAATGTTCTCTCCCTTCAATATAATTCTTCGTTTCCGTTTACCCTGCTGCGTGCTCAATTACAGACACACACATGCTCTCTCTCTCTCTCTTTCTCTCTCTCTCTCTCTTCTCTAAAAATTCTCCCACTCCTCCTCTCTCTTTCTCACTCACTCACATCACCCTCTACACCAATAATAAAAATATTATTTAACCCAACGACGGGAAAGCAGCGTTGTCCGCAACGTTGATGTTGGCGCCTCGGCCGCCTCGGCCGCCGCCGCCGCCACCACCGCCGCCACGAGCGCCGGAGTTGCCGCCACGGCCACCTCCAGAGTTGCCGCCGCGGCCACCACCAGAGTTGCCACCTCGGCCACCTCGTCCACGGTCACCTCCGCGTCCGCCGCCGCCGCCGCCACCGCCGCCACCTTTACCTTTGTCTCCACGGTTGCGGTCACGTCCACCGCGGTCACGGCCTCGGTCGCGTCTGTCGTCGTCGCGGTCGTTCGATTCAGTCGGGGCAACCTTGAAGTTCAAGTCGAGCGTTTGCTTCGCCTTCACTTCCTTTTCGCCACGTTTACGAAACTTCGCGTCGACTTTGAGCATATCAAGATGATTCTCTTCGTCCTCGAGTTTCTTTGGCGCTGCCATGGACTCGAAAGCAGAAGAGTCAACCGCTCTGGCCGGCCCAGTCTTGGCGAGGGCTGCCACGGCTTTCTTCTTCTCCTCTTTGAGTCTCATGGCCTCTTCCAAGGAGATTTCGTTGGACGGAGCTTCCATTTCTTGCTCCGTGGCAGATTCGTTGCCTCCATCGTCCATTTTGGCATCGAGTTCGTCACCAGCTTTGCCCCAGTTCCCTTTACCGGCGCCTCCTTTGTGTTCGGAGGACTTGCCGTGGTGGGTTCGGTCGTGCTTACCAGAAGTGTGCTTCTTCTTGTCGCCTTGCTGGCCCTTGGCACCGTATTGCTTTTCCTTCGCGCCGCCGGTGACTTCCTTGTGCGAAGCCGGTTTCGCTTTGTCTGTTATTCAGGTAATGAACAAAGAGAGATGTCAGTTAATTAAAAACAAACAAGCCACAGAGAGGAGTGTTTTTCTCCAACAACCCAAAATAAAGAAAAACAACGAATTGAGGGAGAGAGGGTTAGCTCGAGTGACTGGACGCAATCGTGAGGATATATATCTACGTTTGAACGTATGTATTCCTCTGAAACCAATCAATTCGAACGTACAGAACATATTTACATTCGTTTCGATTGGTATCGAGATGAAATAAATCTCGCGCAGAGCTCTCGCGGTATCGATTGCGTTCGCAAATTGCACTCACTCTCTCGCTCATTCTTCGTTGAAAAGGAGCCAAAAACAAGGCGAAAACTTGCTTGATGCAGTTAACAATTTTCGAGGAGAGGGAAGGAAAAAAAAGAAATTTCGCACCTTTCGCGGCGACGGGATTCGGCCCGTCTTCGCCTAACGCGGCGAAAGGATTAGCGGACATGATACGATGTCCTTTCAAAAACTAAAAGTCGTGATAGAATGAGAAAGTTTTGTTTAAAGCTCGAGTGAGACGAAGCTTATGTATGCCGTTTTTCGGAAAAACAGAGTGAACCGCTTTTAGATATCTCCTACCCGAGTCTGCCCCTTTTTTGGAGGGCGAAAAAGGAAAAAAGAGAGAAAGAGGGGGAGAAGAGAAGTTTTTTCGTAAAAATCGTCGTCGTCCACTCGTCCTGTCCTCCTTTCAGATCGAAAAAAAAAAGAGTTCGTCACAACAACAACAACAACAACAACAACACACAACAAAGGAAGAGAGAGAGAGTGTGTGCGCGTGTGAAGAAGACAAAGAAGAAGAAAAAGAAGAAGAAGAAGAAAAAGATGGATATCGTTCCAGGCACGGCGGATTCGTTTTCATCGAAAGCGTCCAAAAAGTCCAAAACTCGAGACTGGGAAAAGACGAAAGAGCACTGCATTCGTTGGGCATTTTCGACCGGGCAAGCGGCGTGGACGTTTGGAACTACGTTTTTAGTCTTGGTCGTGCCATTAATCGTGCAATTGCATCGAGAGGAACAGATGATGGAGATGGAGAAAGAACAAATGGGAGTGTTGGCGGATCAGCAACAACAGCAGCAGCAACAATTATAACTTTGATTCTTGAAAGCTTGAAACACCAGACATAGATTAAAAACAACGTTCTTTTCTCTAAAGCGCGCGATAGAAAAAGATGTCCGGAGCCGCATCGTCTCTTCTAGAAAAAGCTAGGCCTATCCTCGCTCTGTATAGACAAATCTTGCGAACACACGTTGCCGCTTTACCGGAGCCGATGAAAACGTTAGGGGATAAGTACGTCCAATCGGAGTTTCGTCAACACCTGAGGAGCACACAGACGACGAAGGAACACTGGAGAGAGTTTCACGTGCAGTGGACGACGTATTTGTCCCAAATTCGTGGTGATGCGGGTGGAGTGAGTGGAGAATTAGATCCAGAGATTTTAGCGAATTTGCCTGAAGATAAGAAAGAGCAGCTCAGACGTTTACAAGAAGAGACTTCGAAGCCGTTTTCGATGGAAGCTAATAAGGTTGAGAAGGATTCCGCGAAGTAGATACAAGTTTAGTAAAGTATACGTGTGGCGGTCAAGACATGCACACGTACACATAGAATAGGATAAGCATACATTTTGTTCAATAATACCATTAAAATTCCAACCATAATCACAAAGCACGACGACGAGTATATGTAAAGATCCCTTCTTCTCAAACCTCGTTTAAAATTATTCCCCTCGTTAAAAAAAATACGCTCAGAAAAGTGATGCATCACGCTCGATGTACCTGTAAATCTTGCACCTCCGTGCGCAATGATTCTATACTCCGGTTCGACAAAAAGCTCAACGATGAGACGAGCGAAGCGTTCGCATCTCAAATCCTCTGCGATGTGCGCGAACTCATGGTAGACGACGAACAGGACGAAGAGGAAGAAGCACTGAAAAAGCGCATAAAAAACGAGAAGAGGGAGGAGGAAGAGACGGCGGAGAGAGTGCTCGTGTCGAATACTAGTGCGACAAACGCCGCAAGTTCAATCACCTTGAGAGAAATGAGCGCGTTATTATCGCCCATTCATCGAGAGTTGATCGAGTTACGAAGCGAAGTCACAAAGTTAAAGAGTGATATCGAAACACTTCGCAGGAATAAGGAAGAAAAAGTCTCGCACGAACAGGTCTCGAAGATTGAGCACAAGTTCTTCCCGCTTTCGGTATCGCCGATAACATACGACTCATTCAAAATTTCATCACTTGGCACATCCTCCGTAGAAGAAAATGGAGAAATCACGCTGCTAAGTGAAGTGGATCGAATGCTATCAGGCGTTCGACGGCAGTGCGCATAATATGAGAATTGTTATTTCTTTCGTAATACTAACGTATAGCTTAATCTTAATGTTATTACACGTCGAGATTCATCAAGTCCGGTCCTTCATCTTCGATGAACTGGCGGCGCGGTCCTACTTTATCGCTCATTAACAGCGAAAACGTGTGATTGACCATAGCTGCATCGTCCACCGTGAGTCTGCGCAAAGTTCTTGTCTTGGGATCTAACGTCGTATCCCATAGTTGCTGCGGCATCATTTCACCCAAACCTTTAAATCGCTGCAAATTCTTTGGTTGATTATCTCCTAATGTATCTAAGTGTTTCTTGAGCTCTAATTCGTCGTAGCAATACTTCACATTTTTCTTTCCCGACTCGACTTTATAAAGTGGAGGCACGGCAACGTAGATGTGTCCTTGTTCGAACAGCGCTTTTTGATATCGATATAAAAAGGTCAATAAAAGCGTTCGAATGTGCGCACCATCAACATCGGCATCGGTTAAGATGATTATTTTTGAGTATCGCAAGTTGTTCACATTGAAATCTTCACCCATGACGCCGAGACCGAGCGCGGTCACCATCGATTGAATTTCCGTGTTCTTATACATAGCCTGTTCGTCTTTACGTTCGACGTTCAAAATCTTACCACGCAACGGCAACACCGCTTGAAACGCGCGATCTCGTCCTTGTTTGCACGATCCACCGGCGGAGTCACCTTCGACGAGAAAAATCTCAGTTTCGTCGGCGTTTGAGTTCGCGCAATCGGAAAGTTTACCTGGCAACGAAGACGATCGCAACACGGATTTCCTGCGCACTAAATCTCGCGCTCGTTTAGCCGCCTCGGAAGCTTTGAGCGCGGCTTGTGCTTTTTTGAAAACGGAGGATAAAACCTCGGGATGAAACTCGAGGTATTCCGTGAACTTTTCTGAAATCATAGCTTCGACAGCTTTCCGCGCTTCGGAATTTCCAAGACGAGTTTTCGTTTGACCTTCAAACTCGGGTTGTGGCACCCACACGGCAATGACGGCTGACAAACCTTCGCGAATGTGATCCCCTCCTAAATTAGTATCTTCTGCTTTCAACAACTTCGCTTTTCTTGCCGCAGTGTTGAAAGCACGCGTCAACGAAAATTTCAAACCGTCGATGTGAGATCCACCGTCGATGGTCCGAATCGAGTTTGCGTAGCCTAAAATCGTATCCGAGTAATCATCGTGCGTCCACTGCAAACATAACTCAACTTTAACTCCTTCGTGCTCTGTTTTCAACGTAATCGGTTCGTGGATTGCATTTTTATCGCTGTTCAAATCTACGATGTAATCCGTCAAGCCGTTCGGGTATTTCAACACGTCTTCTTTCATTTCCTTGGTTTTGCTATCCACGCTCGTAAAGCGAAGCTCGGCATTCGAGTTCAAAAACGCTAGTTCTTTCATTCTTGCGCGAATAATGTTTGGATCAAACTCTTGTACTTTTTGGAAAATCATGTTATCGGGCTTAAATCGCACTCGTGTCCCGGTTTTCGGATTCCCATCTTTTGCCTTTCTCTCAGAGACTTGTAGCTCCGAAGTTGTCTTCCCTCTCGAAAACGTTTGGAAATACTCCTTGTCGCCTCTCCAAACCGTCACTTCTAACTCTTCCGATAGAGCGTTCACGACTGAAACGCCCACGCCGTGCAGGCCGCCACTCACGGAATATCCCGACTCGGCTCCGCCAAACTTACCGCCGGCGTGTAATATCGTCAACACTGTTTCCAAACTTGACTTGCCAGTTTTTGGGTGAATCTCAACTGGAATCCCGCGACCATTATCAGTTACGACGACGTGTCCTGTTTTCTCCAACGTCAGCTGGACATTACTCGCGTGATTTGCTTGAATCTCATCCACGCCGTTATCTAATATTTCCCAGACTAAATGGTGCAAACCTTTCGTGGAGGTGTTACCGATATACATCCCGGGACGTTTGCGTACAGGTTCTAACCCTTCCAAGACTTGAATAGAACTCGAATCGTAATCTTGCATGCTCTCGCTGGAAGTAGAAATCGCTCGAGTTGCTGTTTTTGTTAACGGTGAAGAGCAAGATGACGTTAAGGAAAGCCGGCGCTGCGGTTGGTGCTGTTTTGAGAAAAAAGTAGTTGTAGGTGATCGACTCCTGCTCGTATCGCTCGAATGCTGTCTCGCCGCCATGGCGACTGCACCATTCCGACTCTCGCTTCTTCCTCCGAAACCAACGATGTTGTTGAGTGTTGATGAGAGCATTCCACTCGTCCAAGGTGAAGACGACGACGAGGAAGGGTAAAGCAGATTTCTTCTACTTCGAGAGAAGAACGTTCGTTGCATTTTCTTTACCAGTTTGAATTTGTTGTCGACGATGTCGTTACGAAGAAAAGAGGAGGAGGAGGAGGAGGAGGAAAGACGAGGCCCGTTGATGTTGTTGGTGGATGTATTCGATGAAGTTGTCTGTCTGCGTTGTCGTCCGTGGAGGATAGATGGTGATGTTGATGATAAAATTTGGTGCATATAAAGCGGCGTGTTGTTGGGTGTGTGCTCCCTCCTTTCGCGCGGACAACAAAACTTATGATGAAGAGACGATTTGGGCGAGAGCGAGAAAAGAAAGCGAAAAATCAGGTTTCAGAACCACTTTTGGCTCTCCTCCCTTCTTTTGTTCCTTTTTCCTCAGTTTTTTCCCTCCCTCTCCCCCTCCCCAAGAAGAAGAAGGCTCTTTCTTCTCTGTATCGTACTAAGGGGAGGAAGAGGGAGAGAGAGAGATGCCGGTACCACCGAAAACGCCTCGGTCACCGATGACTCCGAACAGTCAAGCGATGACGAATAACGTCTTACTGGACGGGTCTCTTTCCGAGAGGAGGAAATCGAAAATCCCAATCGAATTGTGGGTGAGAGGCATCGCGTTACTCGGCGTCCTCTTAATAGCCGTCTTATTAGTCATGCACGGGTCGAGAAATCTGTCGTTGAAAGACGACGTGATACCAAAGATTAGTAACCCGGTAAACTTCTTCATCTTTAACGCGGTCGTGACCTCATTCGCGGTCATTCCCGGAGCGGCTTCGGCGACGTGCGTTGCCGCCGGGGTGATTTTTGGTGCTGGCTTTGGTACTATTTTAATTGTTTTATCCGCGGGTACAGGCGGTGTTATTTCCTTCTTCATCGCGAGATACGCGGCGAGACCGTTGATAGAGAAGTTATTTATTACAGAGGGCGGTAGGTTTCAAATTCTCGATCAAGCGGTTGTCAGAGACTCGAGGCAAATCGTTTTGCTCTTACGTCTCTCGCCGTTTTCGCCGTATACTGTGATGTCGTACTTACTCGGGTTAACCGCTGTTCCGTTTTGGCCGTACTGTTGGTGCACCTACGCTGGAATAGTTCCGGCGAGTTTTGTGTACGTGTACTTGGGAGTGACGGGGCGTAAAGCAGCGAACGGTTCGAAAGCCTCGCACGTGGAGTTGTTGTTTTACGTGTTCGGTTTAGTCGTGACGGTGCTCGTGACGCAGAGGATAGTAGCGATATACAACGAAGTTTTAGGAGCAAAAGTAGGAGGTGTAGACATAGGACCTCAGTGTTTTAGCACGGCGAGACCGGGTGGGATACCCGAGGAAGGAGAGGAGATCGAGATGGCGGAAAAATCCATAGGGGACGAGTTTGCGAGCGAGTTGGATAGGATGAAGGAGATGGAAAACGGCGAGATGAGCAACGGAGACGTTTTGTTAGCTCCTTTGTCACCGACTCGAAAAGGTAGCGCACCAGTCGCGGTGATATTAGGTAGGGGTGACTCAACGTCGTTGCGCAGTTCCGGATTTCATCCGAAAGGCGGCGACGCGCGAGCACGCAAAAATGTAGAATAGCTAATAAATCCATCTTTTAATAACGCTCTAATAAGTCATTTATATAATAATCTATAAGTCCTTCATACTAAAACAACACAATTAAGAAGATTTCGAACACAAAGCGAGCGGATTCTTCTGTTCTAAATCAGCTTCTTTCCTATTTCTTGGCACGCAACTCGGCAGAACGTCTCTCCAGTGTTGATGCCCTGTATGCTTCAACCACGCCCCGCCGTTGGATTCCATTTGCTCCAAGCACCCTTTCCCGTCGCACAAACTCATCTTGTCCACGTCTTTCGGCAAGCACATCGCCGAGCCTCGTGTAATTCCCGAGCAAATGCCCATGACTGCTCTCGCGGCGACTGAATAGCACGACCGAATGCACATGCGGTGCATTTGTGGGTACACATCGATAGGGACCAAGTGGATATTTGGCAACGCGTTCAGAGAAGTCAAACCGGTCCATCCTTTGATTCTCTGCAACGCATCCCAATGACACCAGTGCCAACACTCCACAGGATTTTCGTCCGGGTTACACTGGTTCCAACTCTCACACTCCGTGCCTTTATACGGCATTCTACCTTCTTCTCTCCATCCTTCGGCTAAAACATGCCACACGGCCGGTTGGTCTCTTTTAAAACCAATCTTTTCGTCGTTTTCTGCATTTACACTGTGCACGGCGTTCATCACCTTTTCGAAAAACTGCGCGCTCCACGTCGTCGTTCGGGCAATCATTAAACCAGAGTTGATCCATATTTGATCGGTATCTCCAAACAGCAGATCCTTATCTCTCGGCCACGCTTTCGCGTAGTATGAAAGCGGTGCCCAACTTGCAAACCAGGCATCTAAATCTACGTGACAAACGGTGTCAAAATCTCCCGTTGAGATCAACGCACCCATCGCTAAGTGCTTTGCAAACTTCCCCGACCGTCCTTCTAAGGTTTTCTGTTTTACTAATGAAAGGTAATTGGCGTACTTGTGCGATTTCGCGTACTCCAAGTGATTGAGCAAAGTTCGATGATACTCGCTCAACATTTCCACGTTTGTCGCCGAAGACACGATGGCGAGTTTGCCGACGTTCTCCCCTTCTGATTCTATACTCCACGTTTCTTCTATTCTATCGTCGTTTCCCACGCTCGTCGTCGCACGAAAGTGTTCACACGTCAGCTCGTTCATATTTATCCCCGTATTTCCTACTCCTAAGTGTACTACATGCGTGCGGCCGTCGTCGTACAACACTACTTTCGGTTCGTTCGCGTCCACGGTGAAGAAACACTGCAGTTGCTTATACCCTTCTTCTTCTTCTCCTCCTCCTCCTTTCTCTCCTAACCTGACATCTTTCACGTACTTGTGAATGTCAAAATCTTCCCCCCACGTCGGTCGGTCTGGAATTTGTCCTTGCACCACGTACTGTTTCTTCGTCTGTCTCGTTTCCTTTGGATTTCTCAATTTCACTTCTCCCTCTCCTCCTTTCACAGAGGAATATCTCTTCGAGAAGACTCGAGAAGTCCCGAACGAAAACCCGCTTCGACTGAACATCAGCTTCAACGAACTCTCGGATATTCTTCTCAGCGTCGGGTCCCCGGGAAACCACGTCTTCAAGAATACGAACGTTTGCATAAACACATACAAAATGAACAGAACAATCAGGCGACGGCAATATCTGTTTTTCTTGAGCAAGATGAACAACGACGACGACGACGACGAAAACGACGACGACGACGACGACGGTTTGTTGTTGTTGTACGAATGATGATGATGCTGATGCGAGGACCTGTACATCGTGGCCATCGGTGATGTACTGCTGCTCCCGTTTTTTCGTCTGCCGTACTTGAACAGCAGGCTTTTCATGTATTGGAAGCAGCGGCAGCCCGACGAGACCACGCAGGAAAAGTGGGAAAGAGTTTTGGTTTTGTTCTTCTTTTCTGCACTTTGGTGGATTTTTCAAACAGTTGACTTTTACACAAAAACTCCACGCAAACAACGACGACGAATGAAGACGACGACCGAAGACGAAGAAGAATATCAGAGAAAATAAAATGACGACGACGACGACGATTCAGACGACGACGACAAAAGCGAGAGACAGACAGTTTGCGTCCAAGTTCCTGCCTCGTTCGTGGATGAACGACATCATAAAAAAGGATTCCCTGGACGAGGAGGGGAAAATAAAAAATTCGGTGAGGACGACGAGAGAGGAAGATGATGATGATGATGATGACGTGAACGACACGGACAGCGACGAGGGTAACATCATCATAAAAAACGAGAGAGTAGGAGGAGGAACGACTGCGACGACGGCAACATCAAAGTTAAAACAGAAATTGAGAGAGAGTAGGAAAAAAGAGACGAGAAAAGTCGAGTTCATGCAAAAAATAATCGAGGAACAGAAACTGCTGTTGATGGATGAACAGGCGCGCTCGAATCAGTTTGAACAGCAAGTGAAACTTTTACAGAAATCAGTGAAACTGCTAGAGAAAGAGTGCGACAGTTTGAGCGTGAAAATGTCCGAAATGTTCGAGAAGAACGCAGAAAAGGCACATTTGAACGAGAGAATACGACAAGCCGAACGAGCGGCGATGGTATCGGCGAGGGAGACCAAACGCGTCGTCGAAGAGAACAGAGAATCGTATCACGTCATTCGCGAACAAAATAAACGGATTAGTAAGTTAGAAAAACGATTAGAAGAGCAGGTGAAAAAGTTAGAGGTTTCAAAGAAAGCGAACGAGTTGATGCGAGCTGGTCGTAAGAATAATAATATTGACGCGAAACCGAAAACGTCTCCAACGAAACAATTAGCACCCGAAGAGATCGATTGGGAAGCTGCGTACAAAGAAATAGACGAGCTAAGAGAGGCAAAAAGGACGAACGCGCGATGATATTGATGACGATAGTTAGCTAGTTGTACCTAGGTAAGCATATATAGAATAGAAGACGTTTTGTTTTAAAAGAATAATAGCGTTGCTGTGTACATTACTTGACTTCGAGCGTCGTGAAATACTTCACCAAGTCAACCTTCTCACCGCCTGCCTCTTTCACCAACTTCTTCAACTCCTTTGCTTTCAAAACTTTACCTTGCACTCCAATCTCCGGCGTTTCTGGCGTCGACGGCGACGGCAAAACCCACATCGGCCACGATTCGGAGTACGGCCCGCAAAACTCCGCCGGTTTCGTCACGTCCGCTCTTCCGTCTGGTGCATTTTGGTACACCCCATCCGGGAAGCACTCCACGTACTCTATCATCTCCATCGCCTCTTTACCTAACGTTTCTTTTTGTTTGTTGCAGTTCTCGCACCAAAACGCACCGTACAATCGCGCTCCGGCATCTTTCAACTGCTTCGCCACTTCCAACATCTCTTCGCTCGATTCGCTTTGCGGGACGTACGGAGTGTACGGAACTGCGACGACTTTCTTCTTCTTCTCCTCGTCTTTATCCGCGGCAAAAGCAGCAGGGGAAGTAGAGGCAGAAACTGCGAGCACAGCCGAGAACCCGCTCACAATCGCCGCTCTTCTACTCGATGATACATTATTGTTATTGTTATTGTTATTTACGTCGTCGTCGTCTTTTTCTCCAATCGGAGAAAATTCTTCGGACGACGACGACACGACGCACGAAGATGATCCTCGTTTGCTGGTCGTCGATCTGTGAACTTTTCTGGTGGTCGTCGCAAAAAACGACGCGGAAGTGGTGGTTGACGCGATGGCACCGCTCATTTTTCTCCGATAAAAGTGATGAAGATGACGTAGATTTGTGAAGCGTGTGCGCGCGCGCGCGATTGGTTTTTCTGCTGATAAAAGTATATCCTGAAAAATCGCCAAAAGATCTCCCAAAAACGAATGATGAGCAAACAAAACAAACTTGCACAACAAAGAGGAGGAGGAGGAGGAGCTTTTTTTTTTTGGGCTCTCGTGAACCAAAACAAAAGCTTTTACTCACTTTTATAAACTACTATAAACGCGCGCTAAAGCTAAAATGAATGACTTACATTAAAACTAATTCTTCTCTAACTTGGCTAAGATGGCATCGATTCTGTTCCTCATCAGAGGCTGACCTTTTTTATTCACCTTCATCATGGAGTGCCTCAACTTCCCTCGCTCTTTTCGCTTCGAGTCTCGTATTTTTTGCGCCTCTTGGAATTTTTTCTCCCTTTCCTCTCTTTCCTTTCGAATGCGGTCTCGTTCCGGCTGCGCTTTGAGCATTTTCCACTCGTGCGCCGTTCGCGGTCGTTCTTTCTTTTTGTTGTGCTTACCTTTCTCGGAAACGCCTTGGCGTTCTTCCGGAGGCGCGTCGTCGTCCTCTTTTTCTTCTTCGCTCTCTTCTGGTACTTTTTTTCTGTCGTCGTCGTCGTCGTCATATCCTCCTCGTAAAACTTTCTTCCCAACGTACTCCTCCATCTCCTCTCTCTCCACGAACGCTTTATCTCCGACGGGATCTTCCATTTTCGTCAATTTCCTGGCGTACTCTTCCGGATCGAAACCTTTCGTCGGCGCCACAAACTCTCCCGCTTTTTTTACCACCTTACGAAACTTGTTTATTTTTGCCGCCATCTCCGCTCTTCGTTTTTTTAAAACCTCTCTCTTATCGTACGTAGATTTCCCAGCTCTGGCGAACGCCTCTAAAGATAACGACGTGTTCTTCCCTCCTTTGTGTTTCTTCTTTTGCTTTCTGCCGTTTCGGTCGTACGTCTCTTTGTTGTTGTTGTTTGAAAATTTCTTTCCATCATTTTTCCCACCGACATGAAAGCCGCCACCACCATCATCTCCTTTGCTTTTTCTTCTAAACTGACTTCCTCTCGGAGGCATCACGTCCTCATCGACCATTATTGTTTTGCACTATATATACGTATATATATATATCACGCAAAAGTGCTTCACTGTTGTTCTTTCTCGCGCTCTCTCTTTCTTGTTTTGAGGATGTGTAGAGCAAGCAAATCCTCAAAACAACCAAAAAAAGGGCAGTCCAAGCTAAAAAACAGACTGACGAAAAAAAGAATCTTCTTCTTTGTCTTCTTTTTGTCTTCAAAACTTTCTTACCACTAAAGCGAGTACTCTCTCCTACAATAAGACACGACGGACGTGAAAGTCGTTTTTGATCCTCCTCCTCCTCCTTCTCCGTCTTTGTTGTTATCATCATCATCTTCTGATAAACTTCTCCTTCTCTTCTCCGTAAAATAAGAACGATGACGATGCCGAAAGAGTTTATGAAAAACATCATCGACTCGGTGGTGCAAACGCGAGAAAAAGTGGAAGAGAAAACCAATAAAATCTCAAAATCAATGGACGAGAGTTTACACTCCATATCGTTCCAAATAGGGAAAACCATAGACGTGTGTCGAGAGAGTTCGACTGAAATGAAAATGGAAGCTGAATTGAAAGCGAGTGAAATAGCGGAAGAGATGAAGAAGAAGGAAGATTTGTTTTTTAAATCGTTCACGCAACAGATTAAAGAAGTCATAGAGTCGTATCCGACGGCGAGCGCAATCGCGGGTGGATCTGTAGTTTTACTCGCGTTACCACCAACCAGACGCTTATTATGGAGAAGCACAATTGGTAGATTTGAGTCCGAGGAGCAAGCGTTTGCAAAGTTGACGAGAAGAGCGCAGACGTTGAAAGACGGCGCGGCGTCCGCGGACGTCGCGTTGAAGGGATTTTCCCAAGAGACTCAACTCGCAATCGCGGAGATGAATTCAGGCGTAGCAAAGTTAAAAGCGTTGGGAAGTTCGTTGAGCAAAGCAGAGAAAGGTACGGAGAAGTCGTTAGCTGGAGTGGAGGAAGTTTTAGGCGAGTTGCGAACGTCGCCGAGTACCGACGCGATAGCGCTGAGAAGCGAGTTAGGAGTCGTGCAAGCGACGTTGGAGAGGCAACGAAGAGACGCGATGCGAGAGTTGAAGAGGATTTATAAGCAAGGCATAGAAATATAATATAGATGTTGTATTATTGTTATCTGTTATCTGCTGCTATGCGTGTATTTATAATCATTCTCTTATTACTAACTATACAAACTACAGGTACTTGTTTCAAAACCGACTTCTCTTCTAGGTGTTTTTATTCTTCTCGCGTCCGTCGTCGTCGTCTTCGTCGTCGTCGTATCCCATCGGCGCATCTTTCGACGTGTCCGGTTCAAACCGTTGCAATTCCAACAACTTATACGTCTCTTCCGACGTCGACGCAGGTTCCACGTAAAATTTCTCTCCGTTCGCCTCCCACGTGACCAGCGGGTGACTCGATTCGCACACTCCCATATCTTTCAACTCGAATTTGGCGTAATACGTTTGCAACAACAAACTCGTCTTCTCCGCGGTGACTTTTGTTTTCGTCTCGGAGTCGACCCATAACCGTCGAACGTACGGATTGACGAACCATTGCAACATTACCGTGGTAAACAGGCCGATGCTGCTCATACTTCCGGCTAATACGATTTTCGAGGACATATCTAAGCTCGCCCCGGAGGACAGTTCTATGAGTAAAGGACAGCCGAAGACGGTTGCCCCTAAGGAGCCCAAGGAGAGCATTTTTACTCGTTTCACGGTTTTCGAGAACGCTCCGGTGTATATATTTTCACCGTATTTAGCATTCAATAACTGCGTGTTGTCGTCATCATCATTATCATCGCGCGAAGAAGGAGAAGAAGACATTCGTCTTCTATTCGTCTCCTCACTTTTCCTCGTCGTTTTTACCGCTTTTGATGATGATGTCATGACTTCTGTTGTTTTTGGCTGTTTTTGTTGTTGTTGCTGTTGCGTGAACGCGACGCCACCAAAGAATCGACCACGAGAACAGTGCTCCTGGAGAAAAAACACCCCGACGTTAAAGTCGCTACTGTTGTTGATGAGCACTATTCGACTCCTTGCCGCGTGTCGCGCGACGAGCGTTCGAAGCATATTTCTTTCTTTCTTTCTTTCTTTGTTGGAAGGGAGTCTCACAAAAGGGAGAGAGAGAAGGAGCAGCTGAAAAATTGAATGGAAAGAAAGAAGAAGTGAAGGGAGGAAAAGGCAGGTTTGTTGCGCCCTGCGAATTAAGAAGTTGTTATAAGATGAGGAATTCGGTGAAATTAGCCGGCTTTTAAAGGGAGTTTACAGTTTAGGGTTAAAAATTCACAGGAGGCCCGCCCTGGTGATTGCGCGAAAACTCTTTCGAGCACACGTATTTGAACACTCTCTTCGTTTCCGCGTTCGTCAAGGAAATACCCAAACCGTCTCGAATGGCATCGCTGATGCCTTTTTCGCTGCCGAGTTGCGGCGCAGCCGCTTTTGTGTTTAAGAAATCTTTGACGATATCGTCGAGCGCGCGAAGATCACCTAAAATTTTTAACCGGCGCGAGAGAAAGAATAAAGGAGTGGCGTTTTTCGACGCGATTGCGCCGGCGTTTAATACCGATTGAATCGCTTTGGATTCTTTTTCGTGCAACAAACACTCTTGTTCATCGAGCATACATTCCTCTTCGTCGTTTTCTTTGCCGTTTGATACGTTTTTACTCGGCGCAAAGATATCCACGCTTCTTCGAGCGAGTGATAATTCGTCCGCCAATCGTTTTCTTTCCTCTACGTTTAATAAATGTGACGTGAAGCCAACGTCCGCGTTGACATTTGCAAGCGCGTCGTGTATCTCGTACGCCAAAATTCCAGCCGCGTGGGAGAGGTTCAGCGAGACTGGCGTCGCGTCAACTTTACCACCATTCCCTCTAGGCTCGGCTCCTCCGGTGTAACGAAATTTCTTTGTCATCTCTTCTGGGTGTCCAGCGGTTGGAATAGACACGCAGACGTTCGCATACTTTAATTCTTCGTTTGATAATCCCCGCGCTTCGTTTCCGAACAGCACCGCCACTTTCCCTCTCTCTGCCTCTTTCCTTATGACCTCTTTCAGTTCTTTCGGCGTGAGAAAAGGTATGTTCTCTCGGCTCCTCGCCGTCGTCGCGACGACAAATGTGCAATCTTTCAAAGCGTCTTCTAATCCATGCGGCATGTGCGTGATATTCTTTTCCGCCTCTTCAATCATCCAACTCGCGTGTACCGCAAATTTCTTCGCCTCTTCTTTCAACACGCACTCGACGCCGATATCGTGCTTCTGTTCACCACCCATGTCGTGCGTATCGCACGTGTCCAACGCTTGCGGGTCTGGATTCACGATGGCAAAATTCTTCGTGAGACCGAAATTCTGGCACACGCGAGCGACGGCGCCGATGTTTTGAGGGCCTTGTGGGGAACATAAGACGAAGCGGACGTTATCCAACAGCGTTTTGCTTTTCGTTTGTTTTTCGGCTGCTTCTGGATGTTCGGAAAGAACACTTTTTGTTGTTGTCTGCGATGTCAACGCTTTGCTTCTTCGCGGAAGTCGATGATGCGTGATGTTCGAGGAACGCTTAAAAGGAACGAGCGCCGCGAAGTAACTCGTGGTTGATGATGTGAATATCATGCGTGATGTGCGTCTCTTTGTTAGAATATGAATAACAATTGTTGTTAGATATAATTGTGTGTGTCTCTCTTGTAACTACTTTTTGTGCGGTGCCTTGTCAGCAAAAACCAAAAACCACTCTCGGGTTGTTGGTCAATCGAAATAATAAGGAGGTTTTCGATTTTGGCCTCCTCCTCCTCCTCCTCTCCTGTTATTATGAAGCGGCGATACTGGAAACTCATCGTGGATATCTTCCGCGTTTCGATGGAAATTGCCGGGAAAACCTCCATCACCACCACCAGTCGTC